>JAESGV010000814.1_pt1 | contig 13410 bp, 13 predicted proteins | sample 9269781 | NCBI WGS metagenome assembly JAESGV01 (sample SAMN15741586, study PRJNA653496) | algae metagenome | isolation source: Tildeniella torsiva UHER 1998/13D and co-occurring heterotrophs from... | place: Slovakia: Slovak Paradise National Park, Hrabusice, Kosice Region | collected 2000-01-01 | reverse complement strand
TTACTTTATTAAATACTAAGTATAACAATAAAATCTGGTTGAAACAATAAAATAATTTAAACTAGCATATTTTACTTTTCTTCTTATTTACTTCATATATGTTTGTTTTTAAAGATAAAAAAACTACCTAGTAAATTTGAAATTATAAGCGTTAAATGAAATTTTATGGTAGCACTTACCCTTATTGTTTCTAGCCTTTAAAACAGATTAAGTTACCTTGTATTTATCGTTTTTGAAATCGTAGATTGTAATTTCACAGCAAACTGCAACCAAGCATCATGAACACAGCACAAGCATTGGAAAACAGTAGAAAAAACTCTACGCTAAACACCAAGCAATGGGAGGAATACTTTGATAATATTCTTCACGGTGTAGATGTAGATGCTGTTAGTAATATTCACTTGGGAGGTCCTCAACCTTTTGAATCTGGTTATACTAGTCTACACCTCGCAGCATTATTGTGTGACTATCACTACGCAAAGAAATTACTTTCACTAGGCGCGGATGTGAACAAACGAGCAGCAAAACATGGAAAAGAATCAGCTCTCTATTTAACACTATCTGGTATGTACGAGCTTCCACTACGAGAGGGCCAGAATCCAATGGAAAGAATTCTCGTAGGTCAGGAACTAGTTAAATATTTATTGCAAGTCGGTGCTGATCCTAACATTATTCTCGAAAAACGTATACAAGGACCACTATCTCCACTTCATAGCGCGTGTCTCGCTCAAGATATGAAGACGTGTGAGTTATTACTCGAGTATGGCGCCAATCCAGAACTAAAAGACAAAACCAACAAACGACCAGTGGACTACTTGAATAAATCAACACAAACACAATTCAACCAACTCGTTAAAAAATATGCAAACAAACCAAGACCACCAGTAATATGCAAGTGCGGATCTGGAAAATTGTTCACCAACTGTCATGGACAAAAGGGTGGAGTTGTCGTAGCTGATGATGAAATATGTCCATGCAGTAGAGGAAGATTGTACGGAAAATGTTGCAAAAAGAAAGGTATCAAGTGGGTAAATGAAAATTGGCAGTACGGTAATGTCGTAACTGTTGCAAATCAACAAGCCAATACGGTCATAAAAAAGCAGAAAAGAATGGAGGAAAGATTGATCCAAAACAAAAAATTTTCGATTATCAATCCGTAGAAGAAATGGATTCCGAACTCGATAAATTTAGATGGAAAACGTTTGGACCATTGGTCGATCAAGGACTCATTGAAAGAGGATTCATGTACGCACTAGGACAACGTAACATGTTCCAACCCATGCCATGGGTTCATATCGTACCAGCTGTAGAAAGAAGAATAAGAAGAAAAGAATGGAATGACTATATCGATGATTACATTCGTGATCATGCACAAAAATATGGAGATTATCGTAGTGCGGAGGAAATTGCAATTCAATGTAAAATCAGTGAAGATGGCGATGCATTATACAAGAAATGTGGAAATCCAAAATGTACCCAGTACAGTACAGATGACGTACCATTCAAACGATGCAGTGTTTGTAAGATTACAAAGTATTGTAGTCCAGAGTGTCAAAAGTTGGATTGGAATGCACATAAAGGACCATGTAAACGTGGAGAGGTGAAACCATACTTGTTGAAAACGCAACAAGTTATGGAAGATTGCATCAATATGATGGTGCCATCACAAGTGTCACAAGAAACGTTAAAGAAAGCAGAACAGTATGGATTGATAAAGAATTAAAGTTTAATGGGAACCATTGAACAGATACATCCACTACATGCCATGTGGTTAATATAGTTTCCATTTCGCCAAACGCGAATGGTGTCGTCCATACTACCACTTAGAATTGTTTCTGAATCAATTTGAACAAGTGAGGTAACGTTGTACGCATGTCCTGTTAATTCTTGAGATTCACCAGTGGTAACGTTCCATAATCGTACTGTGGTATCAGCGCTGCAGGTTGCTAATTGACCATTTGATAATTCAATAACTTTTTGTACCCATTGTGTATGTCCTGTAAGTACGATCTCACATTCGTCATTTTTCCAAATTCGAATTGTCATATCTTTACTCGTGCTAGCAAGTCTTCCGTCTTTGAGTTGTATCAGTGATTGAACTGTGTCTGTGTGACCTATTAACGATTTGATTTTTTCTCCAGTGGAAGCATTCCAAAATGTAATCAAGTTATCATGACTGCCACTGACAAGTGTGCCGTCTTCTAACTCTAATAAACATTGTACAATCGAATCGGCTTGGATTATTTTCAACTCGGAATCTGTATTCCAGATACGGATCGTTTTATCATGACTTCCACTGGCAATAGTTCCATTGGCAAGTTGGATCAAACAGTTAATCCAGTGAGTGTGGCCTTGAAGTACCTTTGTACATTCATCTGTTTTAATATTCCAAAGTCGAATAGTATTGTCCCAACTGGCACTGACCAATGTACCATCTGATAGTTGAATAATAGACCAGATATGGTTGGTATGTCCTTTTAGTAGTTTTACCCTTGTACTTGTTCTAACATTCCAAATTTCTATATCGTCGCTACTACTACATGCCACATGAGCAAACGAGTTGCTGTTAAGATTATCAGCGTGTTGTTGGAGTAAAACAGGGTTAACGCGTGCATGGTGAGTTAATCGTTCACCTGATTCACCCTCTTGTGGGCATACAACAGAGTCTGTCAAAGGTTGTTGACTAGTAACAGAGCAGACTAAACTTTCTTCACTCATGTACGTGTTCGTTGGTTCGCGTTTGGTATTTTTTTGGGATGTCTTACAAAATGTTTACGTATTTTTGCCTGTTAAGAGGTAACATCCAGACACTTCCTATCAAACACTGAACAAAAGAAAGTAATTTGAGGTATATTATTATACAAATTGTTTAAAATGTTTTTCCATTTGATCGGCTATCCCTTGAAACAAGAGTTCCTAAAGTGTTAACAACTGTTTCAAACAACATACAACATTTTGACCAGTTAAACATGAAACCTCTATAAACTGTGCTCCTATCGAGTTGGCAAACATTTGTCCTGTTTGATAATCAATCACACGTTTCTCATCCTTATCTATCTTGTTACCAACAACCATCTTGATCACGTTTTGTCCTTCATCTATATTTTCTTCAAATTCAATCAGTCGTTGTTTCAAGTGATTAAACGATTTTTGACTGGTTACATCATACACAAGCAGTATTCCGTGACAGTTTTGAAAGTATACACCATGTATTGAATCGTCGTCACCATCTAGTAACAGTGGTGAGCACTAGGAAATGACTACTTACTTGCATCCCATATTGATAATTTAATCCGTGCGTCAGTGTCTGATACGTGTTCATGTGTAGACTATAGCTGTTAAACGACAAGTAACGAAACGTACAAATTCTATTCCAATAGTTGGACTGTATTTCCCAATAAATTTATCTTCTTCGTATCTCGCAATTAGTGCAGTTTTGCCAGTGTTTTTGTCGCCAGAGAATACAATTTTAAATGAATAATCACTATTGTTAACACATTTAGAGTACATACTAGTCGTCAGACAGTGGCATATTTGTTGGTAGTTGCATAGTGAATTGACTTTCGATATCATCGTCGAGTTCTGTGAATGAAGATACACAACACAACATGGAGCCCATAAACGTTTGTAATTTCAAATGAACCCTTCTAACAGCACGGGTGTGACTAGTGTGAGGTCGAAAATCGGCCGTGCCCTAACGTTGGAAGAGAAAGGCCTATTTAGAGTATAGTTTTTTCTATTTCTCACGTGTTAGGATGCGTATCATGAATATCTGAACGCTATGGAAGCGATTATTTTTGACCTTCGGAATAACGTACAGCAAAACGATAATGGAGTGATAATGATGCAACAATGTTTGTCTCGAGTCGATCATTTGAATAAGACACAACAGCAACATATTCATGCGCCACGTATGACAGTACAGCCAACAAACACGCACATACAACATCCCATACAACAAAACACTGGGTTCCACACGATATCTAAGCAACAACAACCGACTAGCGATCGAATACTTCGTGATTTGAGAAAAAAATCAGAAGAAGAGGCTATTATGCGTATGCGACAACAATTACAGTACAATCAAGAACAAGAGAGGAAGAAAGCAGAAGCTGCAATACAAGCGAATATGCAAAACCAACTCGCTCAAGATTTCCAAAAAGGTATACTTGATGATGAACGACTAACGACTAGTTATCACTACGAGTAGTAGAAGATTTAAATGGCAACAACAAGATCGGTGGAGTCAGTTTATTGACAAGTATTTCAAATACCAAACTATGGAAAACGTATGAATAATTGCATACTAACACATTTCTAGACGTTACTCATTCAAGATAGAATGTGGTTAGAATCTGTTCGTTCATGTCCACAACAAAAACTATTACAAACCATACAATCACACGTCGATACCGTTCTCATAGATCAATCACACGCACTCAATGACATCTGCGTTCAATTCGCTCTCGAGTTTTCCAATCATTATTCCAGAGAACGATTATCCTCACCAACTCTTGATGAACATCAACATCATTTACAAGCCACTCATCAAAAAGAGATTCGATCACTCATCGAACAAGCGACAACTGATATCAATACGTTCATTGAGAAATTACTACAAGTATTATTCAACAAATATTGGGCGTATGGATTCGATACAACAAGTAGTGAATGTGAACAAATCGTTTTCACGAGTATTTTGCGACACATTTTTAGTATTGGAGTGTATACAAAATTACTAACATGGTATGGAAGATTACACAAATACCAAAACGATACATTGAATCAAAAAATGTTAGAATTTTCAGATATCACATTACGACACTTGAAAGTGAAACGTATATTCCGATTATCCGATCAATACGAAAAACCAGTTCCTTACCAAAGTGTCATTGACCAATTACGAAATTACGACGTTGCCTTTACCATTGATGAAAAATTAAAATTATTAACAAGTGTCATTGATGACATCAGTGTCGTTGCCAAAGAGTATTACAAGAATGATCCAACTGTTACAGAAGAAGATGTTGTACTAGGAGCTGATGACATGTTACCTATTTTTGTTGTAAGTTTATCATTGATCAACTCACACAATAGTATGTTTTATTACGATCAAATGTTACCCATTTTTATGCCAAATTTAAACTAGTTGAAGATTTTATGAGTGAAGATTTAATGAAAGGAGAGGAAGGGTACAGTATGGCAACACTGGAAACGGCAATGAATTATGTAATTGGATTAACATGGAGTGAACTCAATGATGCATATCTTACATTTGATGATGGAGAGGAAACGAATCATGGAACGAATAGTTATGAACAGTATTTGGGTACGAGTACAATGAGTCGTGGTACATCACCAATTATGCATTTACAGAGTAGTAGTACACCACCAGTACGTACTAGTTCACCTGTTATTCATGAACAATATTTTGATCAATACGAGTTTGCTCCTAATCAACCATATGCGCAAGATGGAGGGCAGTGGAATCGTACTCTCAATAATAGACAACCATCACCAGAGGCTGTCACACCAGTGTATGATGAAGAACACTTTTCACTTGATGATAATGATTTGGATGATATATTGTAGTACAAATTAAATCTGTTCATCTTGTAACAACCTGTCAACTTGAATTTCTCAAACAAATGGACGCCGTTGAAAGTGTGGTAATAGGTAATAACTCTCGTATGCTCCATGCAGGATATGGAGGTGAAGATGTACCACGTACAGTGTTTCCATGTGTGGTAGGATCCTATCGCTTTAGTGCAACATATGTTAATGGACTTCAAGTTACTTACTGTGTAGGAGATGATTGCTATCGGCGCCATGGTAGGCCTACGATAAACCACCCAGTAAAAGACGGTATAATAACAAATTGGGACGAAATGGAGAAAATATGGCACCACACGTTTTATAATGAATTACGCATTGATCCTACAGAACAACCAGTGCTACTAGTAGAAACACCACATAATCCTAAACCTGATCGCGAAAAAACAGCACAAATCATGTTTGAAACTTTAGGTGTACCAGCAATGTACCTAAAGAATCAAGATGTATTATCTTTATATTCGTATGGTTATACAACAGGACTCGTTTTCGATGCAGGAGCGACTACCTGTCGTGCAACTCCTATTTTTGATGGTCACGCGTTACTACCAGCGATGAGTACTACTAACATTGGCGGAGATGACTTGGTACAGCATCTGGCAACTAGTGTATTCGAAGAAACACAGCATTTATTTAATCTAAATAATGTACATTACGACCGATCCATCGCAGAAGAAATTTTGGAAAAACTTTGTTATGTGAAAACTCGTGCAGAAGAACCAAACCAACCGAAAAAATATGAACTTCCAGATGGTATGTTACTTGATCTCTCCGAATCTCGAGTCGCATGTGCAGAAGTTCTTTTTAATCCTGAACTAGTTAGGAAGGAAATTAATCCCATTCAAGATGTAATATACAAAGCAATTTTAAAATGTGATCAAGATGCACAACGTGAAATGAGAAATAACATTGTGCTAGCTGGCGGACTTACAAAGCTAGAAGGAATAGAAAAAAGATTAACTTTGGAGATGAACAAATTATCACGTGCACCAGTTAGGATTTCTGCATCACTAGAAAGAAAATATGCAACATGGATTGGTGGGTCCATATTTGCAAGTCTAAGTACTACAAGAGATTTGTGGATAACTAAAGCAATGTATGACGAAATTGGAGCAGATGTATTACATAGAATATGCCCTCAAACTTCTTATGTAGCAGAGTCACATCTTCACAACAAGATAATGACCAAACAAGCTTTTTCAGATATGGAAATAAACTGCGAATTGTAAATTGTAGAAATAAAGTAAATGTGCTACATTGTACAAGATTTTGAAACATTTTATTAGTTTTGTAATAATGGTTGGGCTTACAATAGGAGACTACTACCCATCTCAAACAATGAGTTCCATCGTGTTTGGCAACAACTCTTGTTTTTTTCAGGCAGGGTTTGGAGGTGAAGACGCACCGCGTGCAGTGTTTCCGTGTGTAGTGGGCAGACCAAAGCAGCGTAATATACTCACCACTGGTTGGGACAGAGCTGCGTGGGTTGGAGATGAATGCTACTCTCGATGCGGTATTACTGTTACAAATCGTCCTGTAAAGGACGGTATAATAACAAACTGGGATGATATTGAAAAAATATGGCATCATACCTTCTACAACGAACTACGTGTAGCGCCAGAAGAACATTTAGTACTATTAGCAGAAACTCCTTGGAATTCAAAACAAGATAGAGAAAAAATGACACAAATAATGTTAGAAACGTTTAGTGTACAAGGATTCTGTCTCGCAAACCAAGATGTTTTATCCTTGTATGCTTCTGGTAAAACTACAGGACTCGTTCTAGATTCAGGAGCAACTAGTTCTCACGCAACACCTATTTTCGATGGTAATGCTCTTCCTCAAGCCATGTGCAAAACAAATATTGGTGGAGATGATATTACAAATTTGTTTATTAAACTAGTAGCACGTGAAGATAAATCGTACATTTTTGAGACTAGTGCCGAGAGAGAAATAGCTGTAGATATCAAACAAAAAATATGTTATATCAAAACCAATCCACTGGGTAGTCACGAAGCACGTACGTACGAGTTACCAGATGGAAATGTGTTAACACTCACGGAGTCGTTATTCAAATGTACGGAACCACTTTTTAATAATAAGCGAAACAATTCGATACAAGATATGGTACAAAATGCAATAAGAAAATGTGATAAAAGTGTACAACAACATTTGTACAGTAACATTGTTTTGTCAGGAGGAAATACCATGTTCGCAGGTTTTTCTGATCGGTTAACAAAAGAGTTAAAACAATACTCAGTCAATGTTCATGCTAATCAAGACAGAAAATATTTTACATGGATAGGAGGTTCGATTTTAGCTAGTTTGGATGTACCGAATATCTGGATAACGCATGACATGTATGAAGAATTTGGTTGTGCTATTGTACATCGAATGTGTCCACGAACGTCATATCAAGCTGAATCCAAGTTGTACACAAAACCAGTGAACTTTGGAGTGTTCCAAGATATCAAAATAAATACCTGAAACCAAGTAACTGTTACGTAAGTTTTGTAATCTCATAATGAATGCAGAATATGCCATCGTACTTGGCAATAACTCACGTATGTTACAAGCAGGACAAGCCTTGTACGAGGCACCATCTACTGTCTTCCCATGCGTTGTTGGAATGCCACGACAGACACATATTACACTTGGAAATCATAAAACCCGATACCCAAACAACACTGTTTGGACAGGCGCTGATTGCCTTACCAACCAATCACTTCTCGACTACATATACTACCCAGTTGAAAATGGTATTGTCAAACACTGGGAGTACATGGAAACTATTTGGCGTCATGCACTGTACAGTGAACTGCGTATGGACCCAGAAGAGCAACCAGTGTTATTAGCAGAATCGCCACTTAACCCGAAAAGAAATCGTGAAATGACAACAGAAATAATGTTTGAAACATTTAGAGTACCCGCATTCCATCTTGCAAATCAAGATGTACTATCGTTGTACTCTACCGGTCGAACAACGGGTATTGTGTGCGACTCTGGTACAACATCTTCACGAGTAACTCCAATTATTGATGGATATCCTATCCTACAAGCAGTTTGTACAACCAACATTGGTGGAGATGATGTTGCGAATTATCTTATCAAACAACAGAACATATCATGTATGTTAAGTTCAGAAATTGTCACAGATATCAAAGCAGAACTCTGTTACATCAAGTGTGATGATAAAGAAGACTAAGATTGTACCTATAAGCTTCCTGAAGGTAACACGATTACAGTCCGTGGTGATACACGTCACAAGTGTGCTGAAGTAATGTTTCAACCAAGACTTGTTGGTAAACATGATAGCATACATGATACGATAAACAGAGCACTACACAAATGTGATCATGATGCTCGTCAACTCTTCTTGAATAATGTTGTACTAGCCGGTGGTAATACCATGTTTACAGGATTTAAAGAACGACTTGAACAAGAGATGAACAGTTTAGGCCAACAAGTAAAAGTAATTGCCCCAGCAGATAGAAAATACACCACTTGGATAGGTGGATGTATTTTAACAAGTTTAGATAGTATGAAAGATAGGTGGATCACAAATGAAATGTACTATGAACATGGACCAGGTATCGTACATCGTATGTGTCCACAGACATCATACCAAGCAGAATCAAGATTACATACAATGAACATAAACGCATCATTTAGTGATGTACTTTTTTACGTCATTTTAGCTCTTCCTTGTCCCTTGGGTTGTTTCTTTGTCAACTTTTCAATATCAGTATCTTTGTACAAGTGTGGGGCTGTTTCTACCAACCATGCAGGATCAATTTCTATTATTTGTCTCATAAATTCCTTGTTCGTTAGTACTAGTTCATGATACATGACCCATTTGGGTTGTTGTTGGAACAATGATGATGATGGATGTACATATACTGTTTGTGGTTTGTGGAATGTCTTATAGTTTCCTGATCGTTGCAACGATGCAGCATGATAAAAATAACCAGCTGTAATTGCTTTGCATATATTCGCATGATCATGAGGACTCGATACGAGTTCTAGTTCTACTCGTTCCATTAGTTTTACCAACTGTTCTCGTACATCTCTAGCTCTTCTCATGGAACGTACTTGAATAAAATTTTGGAAACACCAACTGGTACTAAAATTGGCTTCTGCCCATTCATCATACACTGCTAGTAACATTAAATGATCTCCACCTGGTCTGAAAAAGTTCTTTCTTGCATTATCAGCATGTATGGCTTTATCTTTTGGTCTAAAAAAGATTGCATTATTGACACTCAACATGGCACATATTGATGCCATTTGTTCACTACATCCAAACTTTTCAGCTGATGTAATCAACATTCTACTCATTTGAGGGTCCAATGGGAATTCTGCCATTCTTCTTCCAAGAGTAGTTAAATGACCACCATCGTTTAGTGCACCTAGTGCATACAATTGTTCTAATGCAGCAATCAGTGTTTCTACAGGTGGTGGATCCATAAAATCAAATTTGATCAAATCATTAATTCCCAAACTTTTCAATTGTAGCACAACATTGGCCAAATTCACACGTTGTATTTCAGGAATAGGTGATGCATCTAGTTCATTCTTGTAACTCCAATTCGTATACAATCTAAAACACTTGCCAGGTGCAACACGACCAGCACGACCTGCTCTTTGATCAGCACTTGCTCGTGATACAGGTGTAACCATTAAATTCTCCATACCACTACGTGGATTATAACTATTCTGTTTGACAAATCCACAATCAATGACATAGACAATACCATCAATAGTTAATGATGTTTCTGCAATGTTTGTAGCAAGTACTACTTTTCTAGAATTGGGTGGTGTTTTTTCAAAGATTTTAGCTTGCATTTCTGTAGGTAGTGTACTATAAATAGGAACTACGATTAATTCCTTGATCTTGTTACCTAATCCACGTGTACGATTCCTTAATGCTTCTTCTGCATTTTCTATTTCTTCTTGACCAGTTAAGAATACTAGTATATCACCCAATGGTTGAGTAATATGTACTTGTAATACAGTGACTACCGCTGCTTCCAAATAATCTGCTTCTGGTGCTTTTGTATACAAAATATCAACTGGATATCTACGACCAGGAATATTAATAATAGGAGCACCATCAAAGTAGACTGAAAACTTTTCTGCTTGAATGGTAGCACTACTAATTAATAATTTCAAATCGGGTCTAGCACGAACGATATCTTTAACCAGTCCAAATAGAATATCCGTGTGAAGTGAACGTTCATGAGCTTCATCAACAATAATGACACTATATGATGCCAAATCGGGTTCTCCCAAAAATTCACGTAACATCATACCATCTGTCATGTACTTGATTACTGTTTTTTCACTCGTACAATCTTCAAAACGAATACTATATCCAACTTCATCTCCTATTTTTACTCCCATTTCCTCTGCTACACGTGATGCAACACTCATTGCAGCGACACGACGAGGTTGTGTACATGCTATTTTGAGTCCATTTTTAGTGTACCCATCTTCATGTAAATATTGCGTAACTTGTGTTGTCTTTCCACTACCTGTTTCTCCTACTATCACAATGACTTGATTATCACGAATTAATTTCATCAATTCTTCACGGTATGGATAAATAGGTAAACTCTTTCTAGTGGCAGTAATATCTTCTTTTTCTGGTTTTTCTTCAACTGGTTTCATTAATGGTTTCAATTCTTCTGGCATTTCTCTTTTCCCTTCGATAATGTCTTGAGCAATAAATTCTATTTCATCTTCCATTACATAGTCGTACTGTTTTTGTACTTTGTCTTGTGCTCCAAAATGCATTTGAGCTGCTCCCATTTTTGATTTTTCCCACTGTTGGTGTTCTGACTCTTTTTTCACTCGTTTCTTTTTTCCGTCATTGTATCGTTGTGTTAAAACTGCAAATCGTTTCTCTTGATTGGATTGTTTTGTTTCTTCATCATAATAGGCATCAGGAATAACGTACTGATCCACTTGTACATAATCTTCACGATTTCTAGCATACTCGATAATTCGCCGTTGTTCATTTCTAGCAGCCAATTCACGTTGTGTGAGTACACTATCAGGGAATTTCAACTCATCTTCTCTCAAATCTTCTTCCATTTCTGCTAATTTTTTATCTTCTCTCTTTTTCAAATAATCAGCACGTGAATAGTCTCGTAGTTTGTGTAACACTTGTTTTCTCTCTTGTGTATTTTCAAACGTATCAATACGATCTTTTGCTTCTCTTTGCATTCGTTTTGTTCCTCTGTTTTCTGTTATATTTTTAGTTTGATCTTTGACTCGTTGTTTCAATCGAGCATCAAGCGCATCTCGTTTTTCTTGATCTTGTTGTTTTTCTCTTTCGATTCGTTCTTGTTCTGTTTCTTGTGGTTGTTGTTGTGGTGGTTCTTCAATGTGTCGACGTTTGATTTGTGGTTCTTCTTCATCATCTTCTAGTACACTAACACCAGTCTTTTTTCGTAAGTGTTTGATGGTTCTCTTCTTTTCTCCCTTTTTCGATTTTCTATCTAGTTCTTCTGCATCTTCTTCATCATCTGTCATACTAACCAAACTGTATTTCTTTTTAGAACTCGTTGTTGTTGTTTTTTTCGCAGTTGGTGTATTTTTTATTCGAGCGATTAAATCGTTAACGAATGAACGTGTAGTATCGTTTGTGGGTACTGATGCTCGTGCTAATTCCTCCATAACACGTGTTGGATCATTTTTGTGATTTCTAGCGAGTGATATGATATACCGCGCAATGCTCTCCTCACTGTATCCTATTACAGAGTGAAGATGATCTAATACCCAAGACTCTATTGTTTGTGGTGTTGAAGTCATCGTGACTCATATATTTGGTTGAACGACGCAGTTGAGTTTTAATTACAAATAATGGAACAAGTTGTTGTGGATGGTCGCGAAATCAAACTAGTTGCCAAACATTTGGGAGGAAACGAGTTTGTAGTGGTTCTGCGTTCTACCAATACCGTCGGAGATTTAAAACGAAAGATTGAAGAGATTACTTCTGTTCGTTGTGAACGACAAAAACTAGTGGGACTAGACGGTAGTGCCAAGAAAAAAATTAAACTCACAGATGAGTATACGTTAGAACAACTAGAGATAAAAGAAACCCATAAATTCACACTAATCGGAACAGCAGATAAAAACATTATCAAAGAAGCACATGAACTAGAAGGAGGCATGCCGTTAGTTATAAACGATTTGGATGATGATAGTCAAACAACGTCAGACGAAGATGTTTCGAATTACGCCGTGCAAGACCACGTTAAAAATATGATACAACTAAAGAAGAGAATAGATGAATGTGAAATACATTTGATCAATGAACCTAGACGTGGCAAAAAACTATGCGTTATCGACATTGATTATACTATTTTTGATTGCAAAGCAACTCACAAGTATGGTAAGTCTTACACAGTCGTATTAACATTCATGTAGAAGTGAATACAGATTTACTAAAGAGACCACATGTCGAACATTTCTTAACAGAAATATACAAAAACTATGATATCTGTTTCTGGTCACAAACATCATGGAGATGGCTAGAAGCCAAACTAACAGAAATGTCAATCTTGACATCACCCAACTACAAAGTATCATTTGTACTAGACAAGTCAGTCATGTTTGAAGTAGTATCCAAAGTCAAAGGTGGAAAGCTAAAACGACACCATGTGAAACCTCTAGAATACATTTGGCAAAAACATGGTAGTTTATGGAGTGGAAAGAATACTGTACATATTGATGATTTGTCTAGAAACTTTGCTATGAATCCTAATAATGGGTATGTTTATTGTTTTATAC
>JAESGV010000813.1_pt1 | contig 13414 bp, 12 predicted proteins | sample 9269781 | NCBI WGS metagenome assembly JAESGV01 (sample SAMN15741586, study PRJNA653496) | algae metagenome | isolation source: Tildeniella torsiva UHER 1998/13D and co-occurring heterotrophs from... | place: Slovakia: Slovak Paradise National Park, Hrabusice, Kosice Region | collected 2000-01-01 | reverse complement strand
GTTCTTCTTTGTCACTTTCACCGAAACGTAATGCAAGATCGCAAACGCTTTGTGTGCATGATTCGACTGTCATTGGTTCGTTATATGTAAAGGTGTGGTTTTGTGTTTCAACTCTTGCATGTTCAATCATTGTTCTGGCATCAGCTGTTAGACCAGACATCGCACAACCGATATGAGTATCTATTTCCATAATCTTTTCAACAGACGAAGGTTCCAATAAAATTGATGTTAAACGTTTTTCTACAGCCAACACTACACCGTCACGGCTTTGAATACCAACTGCGGTTGATCCAAGCTAATAATTGAATTAATACAACGAGACAAAACGAACCTTGATAGCTTCGATAGCATATTCGACTTGGAACAGACGTCCTTCGGGCGAGAACGTGTTAACGCCTCGATCGTACTCACTGCGCATTAGAAACATGGCTTCTTTGATCCAATTTGTTTGGTTTTTGACTGGTCAACCAGATTATGTATTTTTAGTAGTTTTCCTATGTTACAAAATTTTTATTCAATCTTCTCTTCATTCGCAATGGGTTCTTGATTATTTTCGTTTAGTATGAGTTTGATTCGTATCCAAAAACTAGAAATGAAGGCGAATAACATGACAAAAGATCCATATGTGACAGCTTCTTCGAATGTTGGGTTCCTGCCTATGGGCCACGACCTACCCGTGAGCGCACCGAAAATTGGGTTGAATACTGGTGCCAAATACCGATATGAGAAAACACCAGTATGAAAAACGCTTATCTTCATTCCATTTAAAAGTTTGAGTGGAAAATTGTATCCACGAGCGCTGTACAGTATACCAACTATCATGAATAGCATGGAGAAGAGTATCACGGTGTACCACAATGTTGTTAACACAAGTCGCTGTTCCAAAGTTTTTGGCCGATATTCTTCCACAAGAGGTGTTTGTGTCACTGTCTCCCCCACAACCTCTTCTTTCACATCGTCTTTGTGAGTCTTTCTCTGTTTCATTGTAAGTGTTGCATTTTTGGTTTGGCGCTTTCTTCTTTATAACGGTTAGTTTTTCAGAAACGTTGTGACAAACAATTTGCAAACAATCACACGCGTCTATTGTTGTACGATGGACCCACAAGTTGAAAGTTGCGTACACGATGAGTCTTCTATAGACTTTGATTTATCACCTGCCAAGGATACTGTTATACCAAATACACCTCCACCAAAGAAAACATCACCACAAGGTTCTCCATTATTATTCGAAGATGAATCTGATGAAGAAGAGGAACATGTATTGGCACTTGATCTCGAAACACAAGGCGTGCCAAGCAACTTTGAACATTATGATGATTCAGACCTCAACTTGCAACTTGACGAAGACGAAGAAAAAGTTCAATATGCACAAAAGGTTGAAGAGAATGACGAAAAAGATGAAAACAAAATCGTATTAGAATTGGAACTCGGCGAGTCACAACATCGCGAAGATGGTTTCATCAAGGATCAACATGATTCTATTAGAGACGACGATACTACTGATGACGAACAAGATACATACATTGCTCCTGAGAGTCAAAATGTGGAGTTTGGCAAGAGAGAAGCACCAAAGAAGAACACTGTGGTGATAAACAAGAAAGCTCCCAAGAAGTACGTATCAGACGAAGAGGAAGAAGAGCCAAAAGCAAAGAAATCGCCAAGATCGCCAAAGAAATCTCCTCGATCTCCACGTGTTGCTGCATCTCCAGGCAAGGATGGTGCAACTCCAATGAGAAGTCGTAAGAAGCCTACCAAGCCTCGCGTAGCACGATCAATGAACATTGAAGAGAGCCAAACAGTAACAACAACTACAACTACTACCACTGTAAGCACTAAGAAGAGTGCCTCGAAGCAAATGAAAGAAATCATGGCCAATGCCAAGAAAGAGGCAGTTCAAGAGGTACAAGGAGAGACACCATCGAGAAGTCGCAAAGATAGGAATCACCGTATCCGAACGATACATAGAGACCCTAATCTAGTTGATAGTGGCATTCTCTCGCTCACTCAAGAAGAATCACCAAAAAAGAGCAAGATCGAACTCACTGATAGCGACAGCAACGACGCTTTTGCTTTCGAAGACCTCAAACAATCATCAGACGAGGAAGAAGAAGCAGAGAATACAGACGAAGAACAAACTCCACGCGTTAAGAAGTCTCAACCTTCTAAAGGTTCCAAATCGCCCAAAGCCAAGTGGGTTAGACCAGATCGCAGAAAATCAGAGTCAAAGTATAGTTTCTTCGATGGATACAACTTCATCCTCACTAGTCCAGTCGGTAATTCTCAAAACGAAGAGAGAAAAGAAATTCAAAGAATGGTAACGGAGTGCGGTGGAAACATTTTGCAACAAGAAGAGCTCATGAAGAACCAGTCAGAGATTGATGGAAGTGACCTTTCAGATAGACCTACAATTCTACTCGCTACCAAGGAATACACATCAATCAAGTATCTTTTGGGCCTCGCGATGGACGTACCGTTGCTTCATTTCCAATACATGCGAGACTGCTACGAGCAAGGAAAGAAGATTGATCCATCAACTAATCCAGACTACTGGCTTCCTTGCGGAAAGATCAAGCAAGATGGAAAAGAGAACATTATCAAGCAGACCCCTGATAGAGACATGCTAAGCGGTCAATTCAACCAAAGAGTCTTCTACAACAATACTGTTTTGGTTTCTGGAAGCTACAACTTTGTCAGCACATTTAGTCCACTTATGAGAGTCGCTGGAGCCAACGTGTATGAAGGAAACGATCCAAAAGTTCTCCAAAAATTCAAAAAGGGCGACTTTGTATTGTTGGAAGACACTCGTGACAAAGAGAACTACAAGAGAGTTATGGATGCAGCGATCAAAAGAAAGATTCCAGCAGTAACAAGAGAGTACGTGTTCAACAGCTTGATCGAGGGCTCCAGAATTGATTATGACGAGTTCAACACCTACAACTATGATGTTGTCTATCAGTCTAAGCAACCAAAAGCAACCGAGTCAGGATCTCCACGAAAGAACAAATTGACTCCAGTGTCGGAAACTCATACCACTGATGAAGATTCACAATCGTCGCAAGAACCAATTACGCCAGCTACGCTAGGTGCGCCTGTAACACCAAAGACACCCAAGAAAGCAGAAGCATCATTTTCTGCTAAAAAATCTAAGAAAGCAACTCTTGAACCAGGAGACTATTGGACTAGCAGACCGGTTGCATCAAGTGGCAAATATTACTATAGTAGTTACTCGCGCATTGATGAAGACGACAACGCGGTAGAGTTTGGAATTCATGATACTGTCTGGTTGAAACTAAACGATGGCAAAAAAGTAATCGGAGTGATCGAAGAGTTGTTCGAGGACCTAACTGAACGTAAGAAGATGGTAGGATGGAGACGATTCTTCAAATTCAACGAGGCTAACCCAGACTATGAGGGTGAAGCTAAAAAGACTCAACTCTACTTGTCTGACTGGCACATCACCAGTGAGATTTCTTCTATTTTGAGCAAGAGTGAGGTATTCCATAAGAACTCTAAAAGACCAACGTTCTACTGTGAGCACACGATTAACGGATCAGATCCACAAGATCGTCAAGTAGTCGACTCTGCATTTGGATTGTGGAATGAGCCTGGAGAGACTACCAAAGAACGTGTTATCTCCACCATTAAGACGCAAATTGCAGCACGACAAAAGGCCACTCCCTCTAGTTCTGCAGTATCTTCATCACGCTTTGCGAGCAAATTCCAGTGGTGCGAGCCCATACAAATACAAAACGAAATACAAACATACTCTAGCTGCATTGTTGATGGATTATTCCTACAATTGAACTCGAACGTCAAAATCACAGTCAAGGATACCGTTATTATCGGAAAGATTACAGAAATGAAAGAGAAAACATCAACACAAAGACGTTCTCTTTATGTCGAGAAGTATGCACCAGATGCCGACAGCAAGAACGAAAAGTGCCTTGAGAAGAGTGGTGCAGAGGTTATCAACGTAGCAGCTGTTACATCCGTCGAGCAAGTGGTTATTCTACCAAAGAAGGCATATGATGTTTTTGTCACAAATAACAAGAACAACAAAGATGCTCTAAAGAACGTATTCTTCGTATAAGCATGATACATAGCGAGTGTATCGCATGTTAATCAAATAAATATTTTACAAATCAAAATTGTGTTTTTAAGCGGTCATCAAAGCGAAAACATCAACATCAAATTGTTCTTGTAAGTACATACGAAGATCCAGTAGCGTTCTAACACCGTACCAGATTTTTCCAGCCGTTTTCGCAAGCCATCCCTCTCGTATTAAGTTGTTCATTGTTTTTTCTGCTTCGTCCATTGACATTGCTTTGTTGTCTCTCTCGTTTAGCACGTCAACTGTCTCAACTTCTGTACCTTCATTATCTTTTTCTACTATCAACGCCAACTGAAACGTTATTTCAAGTACAATTAATTGTTACTATTTTTTTGAAGTACGCTATCTCGTGTGCTGTGTATGTTGTCGCAAGTTTTGAAATATCGTCGTCTTTTTCATTCACTAACCCAAAAAAAGTTTCTTTTGTTCGCGGGTGTGATGGAAGTACTTTTATCGCCAAATGTAGCGGCTCCAAATTCGAATTAATAGTATGAATAAACTGGTCACCAGATTCATCACCTTCATATCGATGCTTCTTCTTGTATTCACTAAGTATTTGATTGTATCGTTTCTTTTCAACGTAACCTTCTTTCATAAAAAACTGTAAAACGTGTCTGTGCGTGTCTGTGTATGCCATGTTTGTTTTCTAAAGTTTTGTGAAACAAGCATTACAAAACTCGCACAAAACTGCAAGGATGGACACCTGTAAGTGCGCAGTTCAGTACAAACATAATTATCAAAAATATACAAATACGTTGCTTCTCGCTGTCGTTACTACTGTATCAATGAGAAAAAGAGCGGTAGCTTATTTCGCGTTTTACTCCGGAGGTTGAGAACCTGCTCATAAAGCAAAAACGATAACTCGACACCTTTATGCGCAGCATCATCGTGCTTCTGTTACTGGCACTTTATGTCAGTGCTGCCTACAACAATACCCTCGCAGAAGAATTGTCTAGAGGTTTCATGTACGACGTTGCTGGCGACTTTTATGATGGCGACGGTGAGAACAAAGACCAGGCATACTTCACATCACCATCAGCTGTTGCATATGACAGTACGAGAAATCTAATGTACGTTGCAGACAGCTCTACAAAGGTTATCCGAATGATTGATATGGCAACAAACATTGTTACTACTGTTGCCGGAATGAATACCGGCCTTCCGGTTTCCATGAGTCAAATATTTGCTACTGGTATGTTACTCAATTAATGTTAACAAATAGGTCCGGACGACGCAAAAAAACTTTACCTAAATGGGCCCATGGGATTAGCAATAGATGAGCTCGCTAACAAGGTCTATATTTCTTCTACAGGTTCAAATGCTGTATTTGTTCTTGATCGCGCAACTGGTATCATGGAGACTATTGCTGGAATTCCATTTAACCTGGGAACGAATATAGGCAGTACGGCAAAAGCATCAAAACTATATTATCCACGAGGGCTCTTCTTCGATTCGACTAGTAACTACCTTTACATTGCTGGTATGCTATGTTTCTCACTTCTTACATCATGTAGATGCGGGTACTCATGCAGTGCTCCAGGTTGACGTTGCTACTAACGTTATGACAGTTTTCGCGGGTACAGTAGGTACTCTTGGATATTCAAATGATGGTACCCAAGCGACAAAATTAAATGCACCACAATCGATACTAATTTTGAATGGGAAAATGTACTTGGGAACTCAAATGGGACTTTTTCAGATTGATATGAATACAAAGATTATCAAAGCGTTGCAATATACAAATTCAAGACCAGTTAGTGGGTTGGCCTATCAGAATGGAAAGATCTATGCATGCGTCATGTCCAATCACTACATGTTTTCAGTAGATTTGACAAACAATTTTGCTGTTACTAGTCCTGTTAGTGGTAGTGATGATGTTCAAGGGAATATAGATGGTACGCTATTGCAAGCTAGATACAATAGGTATGCAATAAGTTGTATAACTAAAAATCACAGACTTACAGGCATGACTACAAATACTAACGATGGTTATATATACATTGCTGATACAGATAATAGAGTAGTGAAACGATTATCAGTAACAGGTAACAGTGTGACTACTTGGGCTGGTGATAATACAAACGGTGATGGACGACTTGCTTCAAAAGCAAGGTTATCTAGACCATACGCAATAGCGTTTAATACGCTTACTGGTGATACTTTTTACGTTTCAGGTAACATTTTTATACCATTTTAACATGCAAGACAATAACAACAAGGTGATTAGAGCGATCAACCTAACTTCAAACATAATCACCACCATTGCTGGACAATCAATGCAATCAGCTTCTACGTACAACGAAGGTGACGGTGGACCAGCAACATCTGCAAAACTTAATGCACCTGTTAGTTTGCTATTTGATCCAACTCAAAACAAACTCTATTTTGCAGAAAGTTTCAATTGGGCCATAAGAGTCATCGACCTAGCTACTGGTATTATATCCAATTTTGCAGGAGATGGAACTTACACACAAAACATACAACCTGATAGTAAGTTGCTTTACGATTTGATAACAATATGAGATACACCTCTTTCCAGTTCAAAAACAAATGGACCACTTGGTTTAGCTCTAGATGCGAACAATAACAAGATATACTTTGCAGAGAAGACCTTTAATATCATTACTAGAGTAATCGATAGAACGGCAAACACTGTTAGTACGCTGTATGGCAGTTCCAATAGCGGTTTCACAGATGAAAATGGATCAGTCGCATCGATTACCGGAATTGGAACAATGGTATACGACTCTTTGAGAAACTTGTTGTATATTAGCGATGCAAAAGCGATCAAAAAAGTTGATCTCACTGCAAGGAGTGTTTCTACCCTTAAAGAAATATCTGTTTACACTCCATACCAAATGCCCGCAACAGCGAATGGACTTGCTATAGATTATGCAAGAAATGTACTCTACTTTACTAACGCCTATATATACCAAGTCAGTGCGTTAGATCTTAGTGATGGCACCAGTGTCTATCCTGTTGCTGGAATTGAATTACATAGTGGTATGTATTTGTTAATCTATTAATTGCTTTTAGAGTATAACGGAACGAACGGCTTGGCTCTTTCGTTACCTTTGAATGTTCCCATGGAATTAGCGTATGATAGCAAAAACGATGTATTATATGTAGTTGATCAGTGGAACAATGTTGTACGTGGAATTAGGTTAAGACAAATGCCTACAACGACAACACAGACTCCTACACCTACACCAACTACCACTACTGAAACTCCTACACCAACGACGACTACGGAAACACCAACACCTACGCCAACTACTACAACAGAAACACCTACACCAACGACAACAACTGAGACCCCTACACCAACACCTACAACAACCACGGAGACACCTACACCTACAACAACCACAGAGACACCAACACCTACACCAACTACCACAACAGAAACGCCTACACCTACACCAACGACGACTACAGAGACTCCTACTCCCACACCAACTACTACAACAGAAACTCCTACACCTACCACTACTACTGAAACACCAACTCCAACAGAAACTCCAACGACATCAACTACTACAGACACACCATCTACTACGGAGACACCAACTCCCACACCAACACAGTCTACTACTACTGATACACCCACACCTACACCAACTACACCAACAGACACTCCAACTACAGCACTTACAACTACAGTTGCTCCGACAACCACTGCCGCACCTACTACCACTCCTGCGCCAACAACTACTGTGGCACAAACAACAACAACAACTACTGCACCTACAACTAGTGGTACTCCAACAACGACTGCTGTACCTACAACTACTGCAGCTCCAACAACGACTAGTGTCCCAGTCTCTGCTTGCATCGACTCCAATGGAAAAGTATGCAACAATGCAGGAACATGTGTATCAGGTCAATGTCAATGCTATACACCAACATCTCTTGGCAGACATTGCGAGATCAACATGCAAGTATCATCTTCCTCTTATGTTGCTTTTGATAGTAGCACAAACACTGGTAGTGCAAATATGGACGTTGCAAATACAATTCCAGGTAACACTGGTACAGCAACATTCCAACTTGCAAGTACTCATGCTACACTAAGTAACACGTTTGGACAATCTGAAACAGGAAGAAAAGGTGTTTGTTTGAACCCAAGTTATCTCATTGCAGGAGTGCAGATCTTTGTTGCGTTTGAACTTCCAAAAGTTATACCATCAGGAGCAGCAGTTGAAACTTGGTTGAATGATGCTAGTGGAAAATATAGTTTGAACGCTGCTGTGAGAAATGTCAACGGTGGTCTTGTATTCTCACTTGTGATTGGAACAGATTCAAACTCTGTACCTGTATCACTTAGTACCAACACGTACTATGTATTGTTGATCTCTGTTGATGCATCAGGTGGTTTTGCAACTGCACAGATTGTTAATACGCTTAACGAAGCGCAAGCTACTGTTGATGTGTATGTATCAGATGATGCTTTGGCTAGCGCTCTTGCTAATGAACCATACTTTGTTTGTATGTCACTAACAAGCACAACTGCTCGTGTTATTCGAGCAGTGAAAGATATGGCAGTTAATGTACGATACTATGGAAGACAAAACGTAGGAACAGCAGGAACACTCAAACTAAAAGGCACTGCTGGTATTACTGCTGGAGGTATTGCAGGAGCAGTTATTGGATCAATACTTGGATGTTTGCTACTCACAACAATTGCAGTAGTGGCTATACTCGTCGTCCGCTATGTATTAAGCAGAAAGGTACCAGTAACCAAGGAACATGTTGAGTTAAAAGACTTGGAGAATCCAAACAATCTTTTACCAGTGGCACCTGTAGAACAGCCTGTAGCACAATCACACGTGTACGATACACTACCAGAAGAAACAAACACAGTTGTTACTCAAGAGGTATCTCCAACAGAAGTTGTTGTTACACCAGAGGATGTTCAAGTAGAACAAGAACCAGTTGTTGTTTCTCCGGAAGAAACACAAGAACAGGAACCAGTTTCTGTTTCCCCAAGCGAAGAAGATAATCTAGTTTAAAAATACTTTTACTCTTCCATGTCTTCATCTTCATCAGATCCAGTATTCTTTTTAACAAACAAGTTTGAGCATGAATGTTCGGATAAATAATCTCCACCCATTTCATCATACTGTTGTCTGGTTATCCAGCACTCATCACCCAAGTGTGCCTCTGCAAACTCTGCAGCACCTCTCCAGGAACATGATAAATCTGTTTCTCTTGTAACGTTAACTTCACTTCCCACTGGTAACACTTGCTGAATTTCTGCTTGTATACGTTCCGTGAATCCTTCAAATTGAGCATTTCCTCCACTCAAGAAAACATTCTTTACTAACTCTAATCTCTTTTGTAGTGGATAACAATCAAGTACAATCTTGATCAACTCTCCTAACCCAGTATTTTCCATACCAATCATACTTGGTGCAAATACAATCTCTGGAACTCGAACTCTTTCCACTGCAACGTCCATGTAAACACCATCACCATGTTCATCATAGTATTGGTCCATAAAGAACGTTGGTGGTGCACTCTTTTGCGAACCGTACAATTCTTGTTCAACGAGTTGAATTTCTCTTGTCAATGTCGCAATTTGTGATTCATATTCTACTTGTTGTTTCACCAATTCGGAACGATTCTTGTTGAACTCTTTTGAACTTTTCAATAGTTCAATATTGGTATCGTCAATGGAAGTATACAAACTCCAATCGTTATCGGACATGCCAAACGTTTCATCTTCACCTTCGTGGATCTGAGCTGCGATTTTTGCTTTTTGTCTTTGTTTTGTTGCTGCACTTCTTTTACTTTTCATAGTTGACTGTTGTTGTGGTTGCTGCTGTTGCTGTTGATTTTCTCCTGTTTGTGTAATATCTGTATCCAAAATGTTGATTTGTTCTTTGACTTTGTATAATTGTTGAACGATTGCATTTAAACGCCCGTTATGTGATCGTAACCATTTTTCTGCATCATCTTTTGTTTCAAAATTGGCAACGATTTCTTTTCCAGTGGAACCTGTGGAAAACGTTAGTGGTTAGGAAAAAACATACTTGTCGTTGTTTTTGCATTGGCGTGTGGATTTTTGCTGACTACTTCTCCCATACTCTTCATTCTTTGTTGGTACCATTCCATGGTTTCTGTATTTGTGAAAACACGTCTCTTCACGTCGTTGAAAAAGTGTTCATCTGATGCTAGTCGAAGAATTTCACTTCTGTATTGTAATGGTACGAAACAATGTCTTTCTTTAAGTTCTTGTGCTCTTGGAATAGTTATGTAAAGTGATCCTTTTGAGGCGTTTAATGCAGAGTTGCTCAGTGGTTGGTATTTGAGTTGCAAAATCTAACTGTAAGTATAAACGTGAATGAACGTACTTTGAGCATATAATCAGTTGCTGTGTATCCTCCTATGCTCAATCGCTTCAACGTTTGTGCATCAAAGTAGAAACCATCTCCATACTTTTTGTCGTTTTTGATATCAAAGATGGGAAGTATATGGGTTGCCATAAACCCTGATCGAACTAGCAATCCAGTGTTTCCGCGTTCTCTTCCGTATTTGTAGTAACTAAAAAGCGAATCAACACCGTAACACACAGATGGCACTTGGTATCCTTCGAAAAGTAACTGTGACAAGTGTTTTCGTGTGTAGTTTGGATTACATATGCACTCTGTGATCAACAATGGATGTCTCACAGATGATTCTGATGATAAACCGAGTTTGTAGAAAATATAATCAAAAACTTGTTCTTGTAACTCGAAATTGTACACAACCTCCTTATCAAAAGGTGTTCGAGCGTTGTATTTTGCATATTCGGATGGACTAAAGTCGTTTCCTATTAAACAGTTTCCGTTTTTTTCTGCGAGGTCTGGAACTTCAATTCCTTGTTTTAAATCGGTTGCACGTAATTTTCCTATAAGTGGTCTAAACACCACTGTCAAATATAAGCGTGTGTAAGAAAATAATTACATTTTGGATCTTTGTACGCCGAGAATCCTGCTCTACATAGGTACGTTCCATTGTCTACCACTATGGCATTCTTTTGGTATGTTTTATACGAGTATTTGTGAACGGGATCGGGTTTTACTGTGGCATAGACATCATCATGGAACACAAACGACATGTTTTGGATTTTACAACCAGCCACTTGGTAACCCACAACGCCTAACAATCATTTGTGAAGCTTGAAGAGAAAAACTGGTAGTTGTAGGCCAATTGAAGTAATATAAACATATTAGAATTAATAATTACTTTTTTAATAATTTGTCTTGCACAGACTTTTTGACAAAACTTCTCGCTCCTCCCATGAATTTTGAAGCCTCAGTTAGGAATGCTATGGGCAATCTTGATACTACATCCATGGAAAATGCAGCGATTGTTGGAAAATCGATTACAGCTCTATCATTTGCCAGTCCATTCTTGATGGTTGCAGCTGCAGAACTTGTAGACATGATAAGTGCTTTAGAACCTGGAAAAGCGTCTGCCATTCTTGATTCAACCCATCCAGGAAGAACAACATTCACTCTAATGTTGTTTTTTGCGTACGTTGTGCGAAGAACATGACCCAAATTGATTACGAACGATTTTGTACAACCATATGTTCCTCCAATGATAGGTGCGCTTCCCATTAGTGAGCTCACAATCGCGATTTGCGATACTTTGTTCTTGTTGTGGCTTAAAAAGTATCGCACTGCTGGATACACTGTGTTTAGTACTCCATTCAAGTTTGTGTTGATGACATCGCGTAGCACATCCTCTTCTTCGACAGTGAGTTTGTCTTCTTCCGCAACTTTGTGTAAGACATCGTGATCTCTGTCCCGCAATACAGTAACTATTTGTTATATCAGTGTGAACGATTCTTACATTCTGAAACACCCGCATTTGCGATAACCAAGTCTAGAGTATCTTGTTGTTCAATTATTTGATCCATACTTTGTCTATCTCCGACATCTGCTTTACATACTACGACTTTAGAGCCTCTAAAATATTAGTCTGATAAATGCATGCAACATACAGGCGTTCACACTTGGCTCGTACGTTGTTTAATCTGTCCTCGTTTCTGCCAACAATAATTAACTTTACACCTGGCGAAGCATAGTGATACGCAATTTCTTCTCCAATTCCTGACGATGCTCCTGTTATAAGCACTGATCTTGGTTTGAATTGTATTGTTCTCGAAAATATGGATTTAAGCCAGTTGAACAGTACTAGCAAAACGTATATTGGTAAAAACGCTAGATACAATATCGAAGATACAGTTATCGAAGCAACGTTGAGTATGGCGTGCATGACGTTTGCGTGACAAATTTGTAATACAACCATCTTGTCAAGCCCGTTAACTAGCGCTTACTAAGAGCCTTAGCTCTGCTGCAATAGAGCTGTGTCTACAGCTGTTACCCTTTTACTTATTTGGTATTAGAGTAAAAAAGATAAAAGAAGAACGCAAACTTGGTGAAGAACGAGCTATAAAATATGACGCAAAAATCTACAAATTCAGACTATAAAACGTAAGTAAAACAATGGAGGAGCGTGCGCTACTGAAGAAAGACGAGGTAAAACAAGTACCTAGCCTTTTGTCTCGCGTTGCTACTGCATTTAACGTGAAAGAAAACTTTCGTTCGCTGTACGTGCGTCCAAAGGGAACGTATGAAATGCTAGATGGATTCCGTGTAATGGGATTCATTGCAGTCTTATGCGGCCATACGTTCACTCAATACATGTATGACTCGTTAGGCAGACCAAACGCTGACCCTGACAAAACGTTAATTGAAAAATATCACCAAGTGGCAAACAATCCAAACGCTTTAACCGTTTACTTGCACCAAGCTTACTATGCAGTAGAAATCTTTTTCGTTATTAGTGGATTCTTAATGGCCACTATTTTAGCGAAAGAATACCTACGTAGTACTAACGAAAGATGGTACATGAAGATTGATATCATCCGATTCCTACTTCGCAGATGGTACAGACTCCTTCCAGCAGTACTATTTTGTCTCGCTGTATTTTCTTTACATTGGTCACTAATGCCAGAAGGCTCAACTGACCACAACGGTATGAGACATTGCAAGACTCGTTTTTGGGAAAATATTCTAATGGTAAATAATGGAGTGGAGACTTGTTTAGGTTGGACTTGGACTGTCGCTATCGAGTTCCAGTTCTACATCCTATCGCCATTCATCGTTTTACTTTCGATGAAGAATTTCAGATTAGGAATGCTACTAGTGGCTGCATTAGCACTGTACTCGATTATCGCTGTCTATTTCGAACACGAAAAATTATTGGATAACATGCAAGCTTATCACTGGGAAGTATTTGTTCAATTTT
>JAESGV010000812.1_pt1 | contig 13431 bp, 8 predicted proteins | sample 9269781 | NCBI WGS metagenome assembly JAESGV01 (sample SAMN15741586, study PRJNA653496) | algae metagenome | isolation source: Tildeniella torsiva UHER 1998/13D and co-occurring heterotrophs from... | place: Slovakia: Slovak Paradise National Park, Hrabusice, Kosice Region | collected 2000-01-01 | reverse complement strand
GTAATGCAGGCAATTGGTAGCATAATGAAGTACCACCGCCTGGTCCCAAGTTCAATAGAATATTGTGTTCATCCAACGCTGCATTGACTGCTTCTTCTTGATGCTTTCGAATGTTATCGTACCCGAATACGCCACTAACAACGTCATACATCGCATGTCGTTTGCCTGACATGGTTTGTGGTTGTGTAAACTCTTGTAATTTGGACAAAATTCAACCCGTCTAAATCAAACTAGAAGCATGAAGACAGATTGTTTCAGCAACATTCTCCGCCTGCGCGTAAACTAATTAACCACAAAACGCAATGTACGAAGACACGCCAACAGAGGGTGTCAATTTAAACGAGAAAACATATTGGAGCGATAAACCAACAAATGATGAACAAAAACCGTTCCCATTGTTCACATCATTATCATCTATGCGCAGCACAATTGGTCATGGAACATATTCCTACTTTTTCCTGTTACAGGCACTAATTGTCGTCTTTGCGATCATGCTGGTGCCATCTATTTCGGCAATGATTATCAACCACAAAGGAGGAAAACTAAATGGCGTGGCAAATGTAACAACGTTTCGAACACTATCACTGGAGAACAATACGACAGTACCGTGGTCGATATCACTCTGCGATTTACTGAGTACATTAGTATTCATGATCTTTCTCGTTTACATGCGTTTCTACTTTCCAAAGATCAAACGCAAGCAGAACGTATCCGATTTTACCGTCAAAATTACCAACGTTCCGCACAATGTCACTGAAAAAGAGTTGGAAAATTTCTTTTCATTGTATGGAAAAATCAATCAAATCTGCATCGCATTAAATAACGGAAAACTCATCGAAAAAATGCAAAAACATGATGCATTGTTAGAAAAGTTGGAAGAATACAAAAATGATGGAAAAGAAGCAACACAAAAACGTGGTCGTACTCTTTTCTGGTTCGGTGGAGATAACATGGAAACAATCACTTTTAAAATTGAAAATTCACAACAAGAGATTGATGCGTTACAAGTAATAAATTATCAATGCTGTGGTATCGCATTTATCACGTTTGAGAATCGGTCAAGTGCCGATGAGTGTATACACAATATGGCAAGAAATATTTTCAAGAAACCAGAGTTATTGTTTAGAGAGTCGGTCACTTTGTACGCGACACCTGCACCGGAAAATCATGATATTGTGTGGGAGAATTTACAATATGATTTTAAGAGTAGATTGTTACGTAGAGTACTTGCAGCAGGAGTTACAAATGGATTTGCGGTACTTACAATTTTACTTGCTGTTTTCATTGGAACCTGGGTCTTTAGAGCTCGTTTTAGTGGTCAGGCAAGTCCGCCTGGATTTGTTCTCGGTATATTAATACCATTGGCGATCTTCTCTATGCTTACGCTTATTATCATGGCAAAGGTGCTCTCCAAGTTTGAGAAACATCATGCCAAATCTCACGAGAAGTTGTTTGAGTGTACTAGACTCACAACGTATGAAATGGTACTTGGTACAATACTACCGAATGCCATGTTTCATTTCCTGTGGGAGTATGTGGGGACTAGTCGTCTGCAACAAGATCTAATGCCACAAATCGGTGTCGTTATCGAAGTGTGCATTGTAGTCATATTGATCAACCTAGTGATTCCATTTTTGTATCGAACAATCGTTTGGTATGTCACTGTTCGAAAAGCGCGAACAGAACACTACTTGAAACGCAAGTTTGTAAGTGCAGAGTTTCCAATAGGCGAAGTACACAAATTACTCGTCAAGACCGTGTTTACTTGTTTGTACTTTTCAGCATTGGCACCAATTATGAATATAGTCACGTTTTTGGCACTTGTTCTGATCTACGTCGTTGATAGGTACAACATTGCACGAAGATTCAAGAAAACGGAAACAAATGATAACACGATTAGTGTTGTTATGGTGAGATACTTTTTACCTATCGGTGTTATTGCTCACTTTGGTGTTGGTACAAGATTGTACTACTTACAAGATAAGGAATCACATGCGTACATGAACATGCTGATTCCGATGCTTGCTTTCACTGTGTTGTACCTGCTCAGTATATCTTACGATATTGTCATGTTCATAGGATCGTTCTTGCGAACAAGTTACGATCGATCGTTCAGTGAAGAAGATGAACTAGCTGCTTTGACGGGAGAAGAAAAGTACGGGCCAAAATACACAAATAAGGAATAATTTTTTATGTCATTTCGTGTACTCTTACAGATTGCTCTAGATGTTTTTCCAAGGCAAACATTCTTGTTTCAAGTGACGTTAGCTTGCCCATCATTACCTCAAGCAGCAGTAGCGCTCGTTCGTCTGCGGGCATACTGGCAGCTTCTGATACGACTTCTGGTGGAGTAACAACTTCAATTCTGTCTCCTTTCAGCTCAGTAGCTAGATTTCTTGTATGGTTAGTAATTTCGTAAAATTGATCGCGAACATGTGCGATACTTAGATTATCGAGAACCTCTTCTTTCATCCTTGCTCCATTCTTGGCATCAGATACTCTATTGTGTATGTCGTGTACAAAATTCAGTATTTGTTTTTGTACTGTTTCTAAGTACTGTAGTATCAAGATCTTTTTCTTTTGCTCTTTTTCTTTGATCTTTCCAGCGTTGTCCAGAATGATCATTGTTATAAAAGCGTTCATAACGTTCATGAACAAGATCGACGCTAAAATGCTAAACAAGCCAAAGTAGAGATACACCACAGTTGCCGGGTATCGGGATTGAGCTGCTATATCTTGCATTACTTCTCCAACACCTCCTGACGAAACATCGAACATGGTTTTTACGGCTTTGGACATATCTCCAAATCTCTCATAACACGAAATACAGCCACTATCGTTGTAGTGAAAAATTATGTATGAAAGAATAGCTGAGGAGTACAACGCTATTCCTAGGTACACTATGAGGTAGATAATCGTCGTAGACGATTGCGAAAGCGTGATTAATATTGGTTGCAACACGTCTAGCCGTGACATTAAAAAGAACAATCGTATGGGCATCAGAAGTGAACCAAACAAGAACAGTTCCTGTTGATCGTTGTAAACACCTGCTAGAATCACATCTGCGATCACAAGACCTGAGTCAACCATAGATGATATTCTAGGTACAGTTACAAAATGAGTTAAACTGTCAAGAGCCATGAGCGTAGCTCCTATGACGTATAAAATTGATAAAGATCGCTCTGCGTTGTATGTTTCTGAAGATGCGTACGATGCGTCGAATCCTTTAGCGCTGTAGCACGCGCTTTGCATACTTGATGCACAAGTGTCGTTACACGCGCAATCAGTCAAGTTGTTGAGCATCTTTACGAACTTTCCCTTAATGCTAGTCGTGTTATAACACGTATTTTCCTTGTATTCGTTGTACTGTGACAAGCAATCTTGTACAGCGTATTTCCGTACACGATACTCGTAGCTACCCAGTGCAAACGCGAGTAAAAGTATCGTAAAAGCGACCATGATAGTGGTATAATATTTACTCCGATGAAAAGCAGAGTAGAATCGTATCACAGGAGTAAGGATCCTTCTTAAAAGATTACTAGCATCATCTGCTATTCCCATGGTACTTTTGTTGTATATCAATTGACCATCAAGTTTGGAAACTGATAGCTGTTGTGCAAAACAAGTAATGATACTCAACAAATATGGGTATTGCCGTAATATCCATTGAACTGTGTGCAGGAATATCATCAGGATTATACAATTGCAATCGTGAAAGATAGCTTTCATAGTTTCTTTTACCATGGCAGTGTTGTACAGATGACTGGAACTGTACCAGTGTTTATAAATTATTGTTTATCGAAATAGTACTAGCCTAATAAACCATAGTAGCACGTACATGATGATCAACGGACCAATAAATAGAATCCAATTTCTATAATCTGCAAACACTCTTAGTTGTACGTGAATTTTGTCCACGTGTACTTCATTTACTTCTGTAAACGAATGTGTTAAATCACTTGGTGCACGTAAAACTGTTCCTTTGTATTTAAACAATCCAGTAGGTGAGAGTAGCGTGTTAAGCATCTCCAACACCGAAACACCAACTTCCGATAGGTTATCCTTGTCGTAGATGCGTGTATCGATCCACTTATTGATTTTGGTCGAGTAATGCAAAAGGTACGGAATCAACCATGCAATTTCAAACTCTCCTGGTGGCATACGATACATTGGATCACCAAAGAATGGAATATCCGAGTGATCGCACATCTTTTTTCCATACGCAAGAGAATTTCTTCCATCCTTCGTCAACCTGTATTTGTCTTTTCGTTCAACTTGGTAGATACTCGTTAACGCTCTTTCTTGAATCTTTTTTGGTGATTGGTTGATTCTTTGCTTGGTTTGTAGCAATTCTTTATCAAAATCAACAGTTCTGTCAACAAAGAGTCTTCCAAGTGATTTGTAAATGGTTTCTACTTGTTGTTTGATGGTTCGTTGTACGCCAATAGAAAGTAAGTAATCGCGATCAACCTCGTCAGTTCCCAATAGACTGTTAAAGAACCCTTCTTTTTGTGGTTTCTTCTCTGGTACTGTATCAGTAAACTCTGCAATAATTTGTGCGCATTCGTTCATCACTGCGTTAGCACAGTCCGTATTTTCTAGTGATAAAATAGATCTATAGTTTGATAGTGAATCTTCAACTTGTTTGATGTGTAAAACGAGTGCAGGACCTGCTAAGAACGAATCTGCGTTCGATCTTCCCATTCTATTTGATTGATTTCTAATGTAAGAGTCGACTTGTGCGCTTAGATCGTTGACGAGTGGTATGACTTCTTCAAACCGTGTGAAAAAATCTGCCAATGCTTTCAATTCGTTTGATCTGTTCGCATCAGCCATGATTGCTATCCAACTATGGTACCGCATGATCTTTAACACATCTCCTATCAAGTTTGTGTAAAAGCACCAATTTGCCAAAATGTACGATTTCCACTTGGACAATATATCATTGGAAACGGGAACGCGATTGTCTGTAACTCCGTATTTTGGATCTTCAGTCCAACTTTCCCATGGTCGCATAAAAGTGTCCCAAATGTACAAAACTTTTTGTATCGATACAAGTGGATATTCTCCCTTGCCCATCGTACTTGTCCATTGGAATATTAACGCGCGTAAAAACCTATACAAGGCAGGTACAAATAACTTGATTGGCATGTTGCTATTTGGCATACGACCCATTGGCATAGAAGGATTTATCATTGCATAGACACTCTCATGACGCAGCAATCGACTTGTTACGACTCGTACACAATCCAAAACGCGATTCGAGTTGATGATAAACTTTTGTGAGAATTCAGTTGTGTATTCTACAGATCGACTTCGTGTTGGTGTGCCCGATACTTGCGTGTGAGTTGCATGCGTTGCGTAGCAATTGATTAAATATTCTGTGATAATAGTCAAAAACTGTTCCGCACGATCGTTTGAGCGTTGGAAAGCGTGTGAGTCCTTGGGAACGAGTAACGATGATGCTGGATAGAAAAACTCAACATAGGATTCGAGGAACTCTCGTAGTGGCGCACGTGGTTGGTTTGATTCTTTTTCTTTTGGTGACTGCCACGGAATTATGCTCGATTCTGTTTTCGTTCGCGTTGTCGTGTTAAAATTAAAGTTTGGGCGATCTGATGTGACGATAAAGCATCCTAATAGCGAGAAAAAGTACTCGAACATATCTAACAGTTAGTAGAATATGTGTTTCGTACCAAACGATAGAGTTTTGAAGTTTTCCACTCGTATTTGTGCTTCTAGTTTGCTAAAATACATTGGGTGTATAGTGCTTATTTCAAAGCTGCTATCTCCTTGTATTTTGGAGAGAATAGAGTACTAACAGTTAATTTTTGTGAAACAAACGTACTGGGAGTTGATCATACGGTAGAGAAAATTCGTATTCACTGTTGCGAGCAAACAAACCGAACATTAGTTTGAAAATATATCCATCTGGCCTCATTATAAGGCACAACTGCTTGTATATTTCGTCATCTGCTTGTGCCTCCTCTATCCAACATTTACTGTCGTGTTAGTACTGTGTGAGAGCTTACTAGTTATTAAAACCGAATATGCGCCAAAGAATCAAGTGAAGATGCTGATAACATGCCCTCTCGTCTTCTTGCCGCTCTGTTACAGCTTTTAAGTAGTTTCCAATAGTATTGATCGCACTTCTACTATCTGGCGACCGCAGAAATTGGTCAATATCTTTTGGTGAAGTCATTGTGTTTGCTTGCGCTCAGGTTGAGTAGCGATTACAAATAATCTCTTTGAAGAACCACTGTTATTTTATTGCACTTATCAAAGTAATATCGCTAAAGCTTTGTGTCCTTAAGACGTTCGAGCGAATTTCCTTTTCTGTTAGTCTGTGGTGCTTGAACACAAAACCTGGATCACTTTTGTTCAGAACGATAGGTTCTATAGCTGCAATCAAATTCTCTACTTCTTTCGGATCTAATTGTTAGTAATTTTACTAATACTGCATACCTAATGCATTGATCACAAAAGGGTAAACTCGCTTCGCGTCAGTTCGAGAAACAAATTGTTCTATTATGTACTCTATAGCAGCTTGTTCACTATTGCCTGTGTACTCTGATAACGAACACGTGATCGGAATCTGTTTGATCTTCTCGTGAAATATATCTATCATAGTAAACAACAAAATAATCGCACAATTGGACATAAATTTGGAATTTGCAACATCTTCGAACGAACAAATAGATTCTGCAATTTGTGATGTAGTGTCATCTTCCCAACACTTCAAATTATAACTATCTAACGGTACTAGGAAACTATGATGTTAGTGAGTGAGTGTAACATACAATAATGACGAGAGGTCGTTAAAACACTAATTGTTAATTGGCAACCGTAATACTTACGTGTATCCACTTCTTTCTTTCGTTTCGAGGTCCACCTACATCATTAATGTCGACTCGACGATCTCCATAATTCAGATGCGTGGAAAGAATTCCGGTTGTTCTTGTGTGTCCTCGGATTATATCGTCAAACGTAGGAACGTAATTCGGGTCAGCATATGTAAGCGCTCTACTCATAAAATATTCAACTTGGGTCATTGGTTCGTTTGATGTGTACTTGCATTTATCGTACACAGCGCGTATATGTTCGTCTTGCCAGAAACGATCTATTTCTTGGGCATTTGCTTGAAAATCAAATGGTGCATGATAGTATTCGAGATCTTCTGTGATACTTGGATACGCAGCAGTGGATATGTTGTTCGCGTGAGCGAGTTTAACAAGGGTAGCGCAACTCTTGAGTACGTGATATTTGTGCTGGTCGGAAGGCTCCAGTGGTACATGTCTTGCAGATATTTGTTTAAATAATGTTGATTTGCATGAACGTGAGGGCCCTAGTAGAATTGAACGTCTCTACTTGGTTAGAAGTTTGCAATAGCATTTACATCCATGTTGTTCTCTTCCCGAACATAATCTTCAAGAGGTCCTCGTCTGCTTATGTTACCCATGTCTGTATTTAAATTGTCAGAGTGTTACAAATACAAAGTTTGCTCGCCACCAAGAACTGTTGATAGTACAATGTTGCGTGCTTTGGTTTAATTACAAGCTCGTCAAATGTCAAACACACAAACAAACTCAGCACCATTCACTTGATGATCTTTCCAACATATTAGAGTTTTTAACGATGAAAGACGTGCTGTCGTGCTCGCTTGTAAGTGAGACTTGGTATGCTGCGGTGACACAAGATTACATTTGGCAGTCGCATGCTGACTTTTATAATATTAAACGCAATCGTCGTAAAGATCTGCGTTCATTGTATCTTAAGCGCAGAAAAGAACACGCAACGATGAAACTAAGGCTAAGAAAGCTATATGAGGTATTCCCATGCATTACTATTGGAGTTTGTCAAGCTTCGGCTTCTCTGTAATGATTACTTTCATTATAGCAATAATGTGGATATTTGTATTTGTATTCGCGATAATGCCACAAATATCTACCGTCAATTCAGTCGTTGTACCATGTCCTATTGGCACAGTACAACTGTATGAAAGAACGTGCTACAAAACCCGATGTAACTCCACGTCAATCTGCCTTGATTGTATGTTGAACAACACGTGTCCTTGGAAAGCACAGCAACTGGAAATACTACGATCCCTTGCTGTGAAAGCTCATGCTGCTACCAAATATTACGTGTTATTTAGGAAATGGAGCGATAGTCCCAAGTTGCATAAGATTTAAAGACTGTACCTGTCGCTGTACACCGAAGTTGTGTAACCTAGTACCATCGTTATGCTACGGGGCTACAGTGTATTGTAACTACACATTATTCGGTACTACTAAACGTAAATACCAGATGTTTGAAAACTACAACTCGCAATGAAACAAATACATATCTAGAGAGCTACGGCTACACGATTGGGCAAGATCTTTATACAAGTGTGTGGTTACATACAGATAAGCGATATTCTGTTCTATCAGATAATGCGATAATAGGGTTAACGATTTCAACAACAATATTATTTATATCGGTAATATTCGTGATTTTATCATCAATGGCATGTATTGGAACTTTTGTGGTCATTTTCTGTCTAGATAGCAAATTCGTTGCTAGTTTCGCAGACTAATAAAGATTTGTTTTGTATCTTTATCACGAGTGTTCTGCGTGACGAGTAATTACAACCAAGTTCTTGTCAAAATCAAGCCATGAACCAAACGACAAGCACCGAGCCTATTCTACCTGATTTACTATCGAACATATTCCAATATCTACCAACAAAAGACTTTTTAACCTGCTCGCGAGTGAACAAAACATGGTTCGCAGAAGCCTCACGTGACGAGTACTGGCAATCACGAGCTGAAAGACACAACATCGTTAAGACCGGCAATGTACCTCTACGAACACTTTATTTAGACAATGAACGGCAAGTTGCAACACAACGAAAACTAAAAAAACGGCGGAAGAAAATCATTACAGGAACAGCAAAATCAGTACCCATCACATGCATCCTAAACACTTTTTGTATCATACTATGCTGTAACGTCTTCTATTACGCGTTTATTGTTTGGCTGGTAATATTTTTCATCATTGTGAACCCAGAAGTCAAACAACCGTACATTACTACCGTATCAGGTGTTCCGTGCGTCTATTCGACAATAGATATCAACACGTACGGGTGTTACTCACAAGTATGTAATAACTGTACAGCGTGTAACACGACATCACTGTGCTCTACAGTCAAAACTCAAAAGTATCTGAATACGACAGTAAATTGTTGCGGTGGTTCGTGTTGCCAACAACAATGCATATTTGGTAATGGAACAGTAACAAAGAGTTGTACTGGCTATACAAACTGTACTTGTACCTGCTTGAACAACACTCAAATCGCGAAACAAGCATGTACGTTGTACCCTAGTGTTTGTTACTCTTCATTGATAAGTTGTAACTATACTGTACCATACAATGGCGAGAAAGCAATCGATTACACTGTGTACAACGATTTTGCTTCGTACAATGCAACAATAGCGTATCTAGAATTGAATAAGATTCGGAGTGGTGCTAATACTACCGTAACAGTGAATTTGCCAGAAGATAGGTGGTATAAGGTGTATTCTGATAATGCGATCATAGCACTAGTTGTGATCAACATTATTGTGTTTATTCCACTATTTTGTCTGTTTATATCAGGGATAATTGTTTGTATATCGTGTTGTCTTGGGTGTGGAGCCGTATTTGCAGTCAGAAATGAAGATAGCATAGGCGAATATCTGGCTGATCTTTAGGTTAAATAAAATATTTTCTATAAAACTCTTCATGCTTTTTTTGGGTTTTGAGAAAATGATTGTAATCACATGAACGAAAATAAGTACGGACACAGTGCCACCAAAGTCACAAATGTTGTACTCGTCTATGGAGGTGCCTTGAGTGCAAAAACACGCCCAAAACTATTAAACGATGTGCTGCAACTCGCATCAGAAACAAAAACATGGGAAGTGCTCCAATGTGACAATACACTATCGCCGCGTTATTTCCACAGTGCAGTAGCCTACAAAAATTCTCTATTTATATTTGGAGGCAAAACAGAACATGGATACTCCAACGATTTACACGAGTTCAATACACAAACGAAAATATGGACGAAAATCGAACAAAAAAATACAAAGAAGAAACCAACACCACGATATGGCCATGCTTCTGTCGCTTGCGGACGTGAAATGTTCACGTTTGGAGGCTGCGACATCAATGGCGAAATAGATAATAACTTGTACATATTCGACCTCATAACGCACGAGTGGAAGCAGAAAAAACACATCCCCAGTGTACCAAAGTCGTATCACCACACATTAGTTTTTGATGAGGGTGGTTATTTGTACATTTTAGGAGGACGTACAAACAAGCAACAAGCACTCACCAACGTTACAAAAATCAATCCAATCTCATTCTCAGTCGAACGGTGTCCATCGTTGCCAACTCCACGGTATGGACACATTTCATTCTTTAAAAACGGTGAATTAACCGTACTTGGAGGATGTGATTTCGAAAAAGATTATAATAGTGGATACAAACTCGTTAAAGACAAATGGGAAGAAACACTGTGCGAACACTTTGAACATGGAAGTGTATTCAGTTCTGTTGTGATCGTAAACGATGAAGAGATGCTAGTTGGTGGCACCAGAAAGAACAAGCCGAATGATACGATATTTGATCGGTATACTGCACACTTGGGCGACTCTGTACTGCACATATTACAATACTTACCATTGAACGACATACAATCGATCAGAGCAACAAGTAAACACTGGAACGTTGCTATATATGCAAGATGTAACAAAGAATCTATATTTACTAACACTTGTAGATAACACATTTTGGAAAACAGTTTATGAAAAGCTGCGTAGCAACGTGTTTATGAAACGTATATGGACTGAACACGAGACAAGCATCAATGAGATCATTGAACAATCGTTGGTGGACACCTACTTGAGAGCGGTTTGTCACATGTACAATATTCAAAGAACGTTTTGTAACGATCAACCCAAACGCAACAAACTACTTGTGGATAAGCACAAGGTTGTTCGAGGAAAGAAACAACACTACGGCATTCCTACTGAACCACGATTCATACACTACTTACCACAAGAGAAGACAGGGTATCAACTCAATGTACAACTAGTTGGTAGTGGTGCAGTTGGAAAGTCAACTATGATTGACACGTTTTTAACTGGTTTCCCATGTGATCCGATTCTAACACCAACGTTTGTGTCTAGTGCTAACAAAACGCTTATGGTTGGTAACACACCTGTAGAGATGGTTATTTATGATTGCCATGCGATGGAAGATTATGGAAATCTGAGAAAAGTAGCGTATCCAAATATAGATTTGTTTCTGGTAATATTCTGCGTTTCATCACCGAAATCATTTGAAGAGGTGATCACGACATGGATTCCAGAAATTAGAAGCGTTGTAGCAAATCCGTTGATTTTACTATGTGGATCAAAAATTGATACGCGTGATGATGAGACGGTACATGACCAGTTGCAGAAACGTGGTTACAAAGTTATTGATAAGGAAGAAGGTGAGTACATGGCGAAAGAATTTGGTTGTATTGGGTATGTGGAGAACTCTGGAATTACTCAAGTAGGACTTGAAGAAACCTTTTCTGCTGTGTTACGGTGTGGTGGCGCAAACTATGCTGATAGCAAAGAATTTAAACAGAAAAAAGCTTGCAGAATAACGTAATTCACCAGGAATCAGAGTTTTATAAAAATAAAAATTCAAGTTTTTCTCAAATCCTAAATGTATCCAAAATTCGGTACAACATCATTTTCATGTTAAATAGGTGGATGACCACGCTATTGCGACCTCATAATATATCTGACTACACTTTTCGAAATACTCACATATTTCATTTATTTATTGTTGTAGACCTGCAAACATGTTCATACCGTACGTGGCTTAGTTGACCTAATTTTCCATAATAGCGTTATAAAACCTGTTTATTTAAGACAAATAACAATAGTAACAATAAATGATTAAGTGGTAGTAAGATGCTGACAAGCTGCTTGCAATGTGCTGGCAGGTGCTGGCAAGCTACTGGCAGGGTGCTGGCAAGTGCTGACAAGTGCTGGTAGACGCTGGAAAGCTGCTGGCAAGCTGCTGGCAGGTGCTGGCAGGGAGCTGGCAAGTGCTGGCAGGGTGCTGATAAGCTGCTGGTAATGTGCTGGCAAGCTGCTGGCAGGGTGCTGGTAAGCTGCTGGCAAGGTGCTGGCAGGTGCTGGCAAGTGCTGGCAGATAATGCTGGCAAGTGCTGGTAATGTGCTGGCAAGTGCTGTTAGGGTGCTGGCAGGGTGTTGGCAAGTGCTGGCAAGTGCTGGCAAGTTGTTGGCAAGTGCTTGCAAGTATGCTGTCAAGCACTTGTGATGCGATGGTGAGGTACTTGCTAAAATTTATATTATGATCAAAGGAAGTGATTTCTAAATTATTTCTTCGTGTGTAGAATAACTATATGCTTGAAACTCAACTATGAGAGTGTGATCTTTTCATCTGCTAACGTGAAGATCCAGCTTGGAATTCTTTTTGTAAGCCAAACACATCGTTCGTCTACGTCAAACATGCGATCCTTGTCGCTTGTGGTGTTCTGTGCAACTCTACTAGCGCTAACATTTTGCATAACAGGCATGTTTACTCGTTGCGACTAACAACCATAGCAAAACGCGACGATACAGTAATTAACACTTTTAAAAAAGCCGAAGAAATCAACACGCGTAATAAGGCTTTCTCGAAAACAGAAAAAGATGCGAAACTAGTCGCGGCACAAAACGAAAAAGATGCAAAAGAAATAGCAGAACTATTTAAAAAACTGCAGGACATAGAAGATAAAAAATCAAAAATGAAAGAAAACTTGGATAAAGAAACGACAACGAATACACCTACAGAAACACTAGCGAATGAACAAACGACACTAAAAGCGGAACCTGTTCCATCAAACACAACTAGCGATGCACCAGCAAACATCACCACAACTAGTGACGCGCCGACAACGAGTACATCTACACCTACTACATCAACATCATCACCGACTACATCGACCACCGCTGCTCCACTAGTACCAGTTATTCCCACCGAAACTCACACAACACGAAAACCTAAGACGACCAAGTCTGTAAAGACTACAAAAGCTCCAAAAACAACGCGAGCACATACGTTAGCTCAATTAACGACCACAACAAAAAAACCAAATGATCAAACACAACCAAACGCAAAAACGCCAATTGCTACAAAAGAAGTTGAACAGAAACAGTCCAACTCTGTGTTTATATATGCTTTGATTGCTTTAACTATTGTTGTAGCGTTAATTCTCATCTTTTTGTTTGTGAGAAGGCGAAGAAATTCGCGGAAAATCAAATATGAACCTGTAAGCACTAGTGAAGATGTTGAACTTCGGCAAGTGAATGAGCCTGTCGATGTAGAGATGTAATACAA
>JAESGV010000811.1_pt1 | contig 13480 bp, 13 predicted proteins | sample 9269781 | NCBI WGS metagenome assembly JAESGV01 (sample SAMN15741586, study PRJNA653496) | algae metagenome | isolation source: Tildeniella torsiva UHER 1998/13D and co-occurring heterotrophs from... | place: Slovakia: Slovak Paradise National Park, Hrabusice, Kosice Region | collected 2000-01-01 | reverse complement strand
AGAAGAGTATGGATTGATTGAAGATTACTATGGAGATGAAGAAGAGCAAGAAGCAGAAGAAGTAAAAGAGTGGTTACTAGAGGATGATAATGAAGATTGTGTTGTAACAAAAGATTTTTGGGCATGAACTAAGATGGGATAAGATTAGGGGTTTACTTTAGGTTATTTGTTTTAGTAAATAATTTTACATGTTGCAGATTAAATTCTTTGTGCATTTAGACTTGTAAACCCAGACAACCAAGCAAACAATCGCTATCATGTCTAATGTCGATGAAAGAAGTGCGTACCTTTTTCAAGAAACCAAACCTGATGCTTTTTACCTACCATTAAAAAGCAAAATTATAAAAGTCTGCTGCACGTACTCCTCTATCGTAGTATTATGTGGTGCGTTAAAATTATTTTAATAACGCCGTTGTAGAGGATGGAACAGTGCACCATTACGAAACAACAGACCAAGAGAAGATAACACTTGTAAATACAACGTGGAAAAAAACAATATCTCACGAGCATAAAGTTGTAGATATAGGCAGTTCGCACAAATTGTTTAGCGTAGCAACTGGTAACTTATTAACACGCTCTAACAATTAGAAAACAACGAACTATACATTTACAAATATACTGTCACATCTTTGGAGCAAAAGTTTCATCGACCTGACTTAAAAATCATACAAATGGGTGGAGGTATAAATCACATGTTATTTTTGATGGAAAAAATACAAACCGGAGAAAGAGTTGTGTATCGTTACGGATCAGATGATTTGGGCGCGTACGGCGTCAGCACTTCATACAACACACCAAATGAGTGGATCATACGAGATTTTGAAGGCAGAAAAATAGAAATGTTAGGGTTCGGTGGATACCACACATTATTCCTTGTATCTGGAGATGTGTACGGAATAGGTTACGATGCCAATGGCGAAATGGGAATTCCACAACGTGGAAATTTTTACTCTATGGTCGGCTTTCCTTTCACCGAACCCATTCGGTACTTGTCTTGTGGTTTTTTCTATAACGTGTTTATTACCTGTAGTAACAAACTTTATGTTTGTGGCTCAAATGAAAAGAGTTTATTAGGAGTAGATGACTACTTGCAACAGGATGAAACTGAACAAATTTTCAGAATCATTCACATGAAAGAGTTTGATCATATTGTTTCTGAAGTGTTTACTGGCGCAATGCATTGGTTTTTACGTACTACTGATGGTACATTGTACTATAGTGGACAAAACTATGATTATAGAGCAACACAAGAGGAAGAGCAGCAAACTAACCATATTTGTAAAACTAAATCGCGTGGACATTTGGTGGTTTGTGATCGATTTGCAAGTAAGGATATGAAATTCGCGCTTGGGAATCAAATTACTGTCATGTACATGGGCGCGAAAGAAGAAACGCTCTTCTCGACACAATTTGTTCAATCGTTGCTAAATGGTGGAGAAAAAGCGACAACACATGCAAATGTACTAATTTTCTGTTATTAGTAAATTTATTCATGTTGCTCTTTTAAAACTTTAATTTTATCAAAACTTATGTAGAGCAAGTGGCAGTTAACTCTTGACCTGGTCAGATCCTCCTGTGTTATTTTTAATCTAGCTAAACGCTTTAAAAGAAAGACGGGTTTCGCTCCTCAACTCGGCAAAATGGGCACTTGACGCAGCTTCCTCGCATAAAATGTACACATGTGTAAGGATAAGACCGACTATCTGCAATAAATAAGGTGAATAAAACAAGTTTTTAAAGATCAAAAAACAATGATAAACAAACTAATCGTTCTCGCTGTACTTTTCATCATCGGCTATGTGAGTTGCAGCTGCAAGACAAAGTGTGGCTCTTATAGCGGGCAAGAATACAACGCCTGCTTTTACGTGTGCAAGGCATGCAACCAGTATGGTTGTAACGTTGGAGCTCCAATTGGAATTCCATTCGGCTTCCCTGTGTTGCAGTACTCGCCTGAAAGGCCAATTACTAGGAGATGTACAATCTGTTTGAAACAATGCATCAGAAATGGAGGTGATCAAGTGCAATGCTTCGCCACATGTAACAGAAAGACAAAATGTGTTCCTATCGTAACTGAAGATGAAGCTGCTAGCACCTTACAAGGCACAAATTACTATGATGAATATCAAGGATTGAGCAGTTATGAGAAGAGAACCCGACCAAGCATTTACTGATGTAAAGATTTTTGTTCATTATGAATTCAAAATTTATCTAGTATTTTATACAGTGCTTCTTTCAGTTGTTCCATTAACTACGGCTGCTGTGGCTGCTTTACCGACTGTGCTAATCATTGCTGATTTTGTGACTTCAATTGCCTTTGCGAATGTGTGGTTCTCAGCTCTGGCAATCTTGATGTTGAAAATATAAATGGTTAGGAGAAGTGCTGTAAAGCATCCCCATACAACAGCCATCAACAAGTTCAATACGAAAACGAGAGTGTTTCCCTTGTCGCCTGTTGGGAAGTACATGATACTAATGACCAAACCAGATGCACCATAATCGTACCAACCAATAGTCATGATGAGACCTAGTACGATGGCAACTGCGTAACCTGCGAAAAAGAGTGTGTAACGGCCGATGGATAGTGAACTCAATGCCTTGTACAATGGCCAGTAACATAAAATGAAATGGCCAAAGATCCCGATAGGGATATCTAAACCAGCCCAAAATACAAACTTAACTTTGTCCAATGTCTTTTGAATACCATTGTCCTTATCTACTGGTGAGACAATAGTAATAACAGCGACTACAAAGTTCAAAACTAGTATGAGGCATAGGGCTGCCCAACCATAAAAGCCCGCATAAGCAAGTTTTTGTTTGATTCCTGCTGGTATGCTCTTAATATCGTGGTGGACGACTGGTTTGAAAAATGGAAAGTTTTTCACTTTGACATCTGATACAACCTCCTCACGTTGTTGTAGCGCACGCTCTCTTCTATCTAGTTCTGCTATTTTTTCTTGTATGGCCATCCTTTGCAAAAGTAACTTGTTGTCATCCAATGGACCGTCTGGGAACGGCTCAGCAATGTTTGTATCTATCGCAACAAAATCGTTAGAGTCTTCGTATGGGTTCATGTTGTTTGTTAGAATGTTTGTCTTGGCTGCTTTATTTTTAAATTACTTAAAAAGTGACATTTCTAAAATAAGTAATAAAAACCGTAGAACCAAGAAAAGTGTTTATTTTTATGCGTAGATGGTTCCACTTGAAACCAGAATTACACTGACTACCACCTTCGCAACAACAGATTCATGAATTGTCACAAAATGTTACCGTTATTTTGGTTGACAACTGTACAAGACCTGGTCTTTATTAAACTATTAACAGGTCACTAAAGTTGTAGGACTTTGCTGTTTTCCATAACTCTTGAAAGTTATTTGTTCGGACATACTCTGGGCATAATTGACCTGCAATGCTATTACATACCGTTTCGTACGTCTTCTCGTCGCTCTCTGTTGCTTGTATCTCGACCCATGCTTCGTTCTCTAGTCCTATCAACTTGTGTTTTACATCAGCTTTGAAAACGTTATGGGTCATCTTGACGCGTACGGAGCACGAGTTTGGACACCAGTTTAAGAACACCAACCGGTTTTGTTTCTTGTTTTCTATTACGTATGTAAAGTTGATAGCAGCATAGACAGGAGCATTCTCAGGAACTTGTAAATCAGAGTAGCTCTTGAACTTGTCGCCAGTGTCAACAAGCACGTAGCTTCTCTGCTCCAAATCGTAACGGAATATAACGAATTTAAAAAGACCATTCTGTAGGTCTCTAAACGCGCGTTCAACGTCGAACGATACAGCGAGGCCTTTGGGTATGAATGTCGTCATTTTTTGAAACTATAATTCTCACTTGACGGTCAAGTTCAGAGTCAAGTAGCCGATGTACATTTTTGTGTTGGTAGATGCAAAACTTTCGTTGAGCCGTTACAAGCAGATTTACAACTAAAGCATGAGCCGTGATAATTCACATGGCGACTCACCTGAACATTCTCATCTGGCGCCACCAGGTCACGAAGATCATGCGTCACATTCATCAGAAGAGTACGAGGAAAACTCGAACGAGTACAGCGATATAACAACGGCATCTGCCAACATACCTCCACAACAACCATCTAAGAAGCGACGAGCGCATGATAGAACCCATTCGCAACAAAATGCAGAAATTATTGTTACCACAGAACAACAAATAAGTTTAATGGTTACTGCGAGTACTCCACGAAGTCCACAAAACGATGTCGGTGATTTAACAAGTGAAGACGTATCTGTGAATGTCGATTCGGCGCCAATACAACGAAATCACAGTGAATTAAGCATAGGCGAAGGATTAGGTATTCCTCACGCGATATCTACACCTGCACTAACGCGACTGCGAAATTCGCACAAAAACGAGTCGAGTGGAAATTATTCACCTGTTTCAGTTGGCAGTTCTGGTGGGGAGACGCCCATAGATTCGCATACGTCACAACTATCTTCAGGAATTGGAATCGAAGATAGTTTATCGAAACTGAAAAACAATACTCGACATGGACTAACAGAAGCAGATGCGAAAAAGTATGTTTAGTAGTGCTTATTAACCATTAAGGATTTTAATAGACGCTTTGGAAGCGACTATTAGCAAAATTGAGGATCTTTCTGGTTCGTTTACGCGTCGATTTTTAACAGCATTGAAACGATCACTATTTCAAACATTTCCTATAAGTGGAGGACTCGTTTTTTGTTTGATGACACTATGTACATTAATGCTTATCGTTGCGTGCGTGTTAAAATTCACACGAATACCATACTATGAACGCGTTGGATTTAACCCAGATACACCTGCAATAAGAATTCTATTCGAGGCCATAATCATGTTACTCGCGACGCTAGTGTTCATGTTAATTCACGTACAACGAGACTACAAAAAAGTATTTCCATTTTCAAATATTAACATATTAGCAACACGTTTATGTTTCCATTTTGCGTTCCAAGTACAAAGATTTACTCAAAAACGATTTCGATTTTGCCATCAAAAGTGAGGAAGGAAATCTCTTCGAAGGTATCAACATGATTCCATATCGTTTGTTGTTTGTCTGTCGAGATCACAAATGGGAAAAACTTCCACATGTCCTACTCGTAAAAGGTGATTATGTATACACGCATCAACGATACAAAGATTTGGAAGAAAACGAAATTGATTTTGAGTTGACTGCAGAACGAGGATTTTACATTTTGAAAGAAACTTGGTTGGCTAAAACGATTGAACGTTCAGATCATGTCATTACGCATTACGATCAACGCAAAGAAGTATTCTACGCAAAGATACAGTTCTACTTGAACGCGTATGCGATCATGGCAACTGTTGTGTTTGTATTGACGCTGATTTTGAATATTATTCGCGTGAGTGTACCTGTTGGTCGTTACGATTGGGTTTACTTGATGCTCATGCAACCAGTGTATGTGATTATCTGTATGTTACCTGTTGGATTCTCTACCATGTGGTTAGCAGAGTACACGTTCACAAGTGCGAGAATTTCTACACTTTTCCATGAGCTAACCACTCACCGAGTTGGTATCACTGATGAAAACAAGCATCGACCCATTCCCATACCTATTGGAAAGTTTTTACAAACTATTTATAGAATGATAGTTGGAAAAACGACACTGTATTGGGAACACCTCCTCAGCTTGGGTTCTCTAACATCACTTTGCTGTGTCGACAAGAATGGACTCTTAGCCGATCTTTTGTACGCACCAGAGAAACTACTCTTCATCAAAACCAAAGAATCTGATGCACAAGATGAAAACCACATTTTACCATCAAGTGTAGTAGATGAATACCAACAACATGATTTACAAGCACGTGAACAACAAGAATTATTCGAAAAAGAGATGGACGACAAAGAGATCGAACTAGAAGAAGTTAAACCAAAAAAGCGAAGTGTTTCGCTCAAAGATGAAGTAACGCACCACGTATACGATCAAAGTGAAACAGTGAGCCAAAACACAACACAACAAGATGTCACCATGACACCATTACACGTTCGTACGCAAGTTCCTGACTATGTCACACTGGATATCACATTTGATCGCAACGCTGATGATGAATCGAACGTGTTAACGTTTGAAGAGCCCGATTGGAAAGATCACATCAACACGTTGCGTCCATTAGGTTTAAACGCGTTAATTACTGGTTGTTCACCACTTCCTGATTTTGATACTGTACAAGGGATGCTAGATGCAAAATCGCATTTATGGAAAAAGTACATGTATTTACTTGGCAAAGAAATTGGGTTTTCTGATAGTGTACTTGACTCATTTGCGTTTAGGAAACGTATTCATACACAATTTAAAAATTTAGAAATGTCAGCTGTCATAGTTGACTACGAAGGTTCAGGCATGCAAATTCAATCATTTGGACATCCAGATCTACTTATAGAGTATTGTTCTGACTATTGGGACGGTACTGACATTAAACCAATTACAAGTGAAGTGAAAAACTATATTTTGGAAACATTTAACCAGTGGGGTGAGAGACGTGACTTGTACTGCTTAGCGTTAGCGTACAAACCAGTTGACTCAAAATATGCCGAAATGATCGTCAAAGATAAATCCAATATCATCAATATCGATTTGAAAGAGGAAGAAATGACCATCAGCGAGTCGGTAATGGAAATTTCCAAACTTCCACATTCACCATTACCATCCATGGATGAAATGATGCGTCGGGAAGAGCTAGAAAAAACAGAAAGAAAACGAGCAAAATTGTTCAACCGTACACAACGCGGCCAAATTTTTTTAGGAATGGCCGCATTTCGGCAACAACCAAAACGTGATTTGGAAAAGTTTATCGAACACTTGACCGATGCCGGCATCCGTTTCGTATTCTATTCCAAAGGTAGTGCACAAAAAACTAAAGCCTTTGGCAGTAAAATTGGTTTGGTTACCGATTGGAATTGTTGCATCTCGTTAGCAGAACGAGAAGATTTAAAAATGGACGAAAGTGATTTAAAAGCACAATTACCCCATGGCATTGACAATATTCGAAAACATTTAAAGGAAGTTGATGATGTTCCACTGCTTGTGTCATTGTTTTCAGATTCACAACCGGAATCAACCATGAACATGATTAGTATTTTACAAGAAAATGATGAAGTTGTTTGTGTGGTAGGTGGAAGTATCGGTGTCAGAAACACGCCAATTTTTGTACAAGGAAATGTTGCCATTTCGGTTGACCCATCAAGTGAACATCAACGAGATAGCACTATTGCTGCCATTATTAACAAACCACTAAAAACAGTTGGTAAAGAGGCAGAAGATGTTACGGAACCACTCATCTCTGGTGAAGAAAGTGTTATCAAACCAAAGAATGATTTTGAAGAAGATTTTGCCGACATTTTCTCATTCCCATGCGCATTCCACATCAAATCGCAAGAAGAGTCATTTTTCCCAGTTGTGTTTCATTTGATCAAAGAAAGCCGTAGAATGACAAACAACATGAAACAGAGTTTCTTGTTCTACATGGGGGCTACCTTTACCGTATTTGTTGTGCAAATTTTGACACAATTTATATTGTTACCAACACCCATGTTAGATGGTATACAGGCACTTTGGATGGTACTTGTTATCATTCCGTTGTTATCTTTTTCATTATTACTAAGTCCCATGGAACCAAATATCATGAACTTGATCTCAAGTAAGGGTTTACAAAAGTGGAGAAAGTATGTGAGCACAGTTGCGTTAGTGATACTTCGGTTCTTCTTAGCAGTGCCGGTATCTATGGTTGCATATGTATGGACATTTTTCTGCATGGAAAGAAGCAATGTATTTGTGTATTGGTCAATCTTTGGAGGTCAAGTACAAGAATCTGCGTATCGGTCACCCGAGTTCCAAGCAACAATTGTTTACGCTTCTAATATTGCACAATTTGTTCTTGTATTATACTTTATTTTCACATCAGTTGGGTTCAACCACAGAGTTCACAGTATCTTTATTGTGAAACCGTTTTTCAACTTGTTGTGGTTGGCCACTATCGTAGGTGTGATTCTATTGCAAGCAGCGTACTGTGCTATCTCGATGGCAGTCGTTGGGAGCTCGTTGCAACAAGTATGGCCTGATTACCCATTCTATGCGTACATTATTGTGTTTGTACTACCGTTCATTATCATCGTTTTCGATGAGTTGATCAAGATCAAACTGAGAAAGACATTCAAGAAAAACCAACAACGTTTGCAATTACAATTTGGTACAAGATTGGGAATGTACAGTCCCAAGTAGGATTTATTAACTACCGATTTGAGCGTATTGGAGATTTTCAGATTGAGCATACGCAGCAGCGGCAAGAAGCTTCATGTTGTTGAATTCCTCTTCTTCATTCTGGCGCATGTCTTCAATGGTCAAGTTTTGCATAAACTCTGTGAGCTCCTCTTTCTTAATCCTGAACGAGTACTCTTGAGATGGGAAGGTACGATTCACCACTTCATCACGGTAGTTCTTCAACGCTTCAGCAATTTGCGAGTTCAACTTGGCGTACTGTTTACAGAACTTTGGAGTAAAGCGATCAAACATGCCCAACGTGTCGTGATACACGAGCACTTGACCACTTACACCTTTTCCACTTCCAATACCAATGGTTGGAATATGCAAGTGAGAGGTAACTTGCTCGGCAACACGTTCAGGAACACATTCGAGAACGATAGCTGTACAACCAGCATATTCGAGTGCTTTGGCATCATCGATCAACTTGAGAGCTTCGTCAGAAGTTTTACCAACGGTATGGTAACCACCAATAGCGTTGATACTCTGAGGAGTTAAACCAATGTGACCAATGACTGGAATGCCACTTTCTACAATGGCTCGTACTTGCTTCGCTACTCGTTCACCACCTTCGAGTTTCACAGCGTTAGCTTTGCCTTCTTTGATGAATCTAAACGCGTTACGAACAGCGATAGATGGCGACTCTTCATACGAGCCAAATGGCATATCAGCTACAAGAAATGCATTCTTGACACCTCTGGATACTGCTTTCACGTGATGAAGCATTTCATCCATGGTGACCTGAGTAGTATCATCGTAACCAAGTGCTGTCATTGCTAGCGAATCACCAACAAGTACCATGTCAATAGCTGCTCCATCGACCATGGAACCACTATGGAAGTCGGTAGCAGTCATCATGGTAATGGGACGTTTCTCTTTGTAGTTTCTTTGGATAGTATTTACAGTTACCTTGTTGCTGTCGTTGTGGACAGAATAAAATCTGCTACTTGACAAGCTGGAGACCAAGTTGACCGACAACTTTGGGATTTTAGCGGCTCTTGAATAAACACACAAGGATCTAATCATTTTGTTTTGAATTTTGATATTTTACCCTAGGTTCGCTCTTATGAACAGAGGTTTACTGCGCACTGCGGTTTTCCGATACTATAATAGGAGTAGGAGAAATAGCACTTACAATGCGAACATCGCAGCGGCCAACGATCTTCAATATTGAACCACCTCGCCATCAGTTTGTTTCAGAACCATACTTGTCATGGTTTCAAGAAATGAAATAATTGTAAGGTTCTGGTTGTCTTTTTCAAATGCAAAACCTTCTTGTAGCGTTTGACAACTATGACCTGAACGAGCATTTTACGTTGTTTATGATTATGGACACTATCATCTGCGCAAATATCGTACTAAGCAGTTTACAGCTACTACAACGTGAAAAAATCATTAACCGAATTCCATGGCTATACGGTGCGTTGTTACTATTCGCATACGGACTAGGAGGAACGTCACTTTTATCAACGATAAAAGGGGAACCATGGTGGATCTTGGAATACGACCCCATAATACCAATGTACTTGATTACGTGGACTGTCATATACTACGTACCAATTATTCACAAAATTACAACTCATCCAGCCATCGAGTTTGTATTGTTCATTTTTGATGGCTGGTTCAACGCGCAATGGCTCACCGGTGCCATACAATCTGCAGTAAAACTCTATCCGAATCGATTTTATACGCCAATGCTTGTTGGTATCATACACGCAAGTGGTAGTAAGATCTTGTATCCAATTTTACTGAATGGGTACTTATCCACGAGGAATCAAAAATTTGCGACTGTATTTGCAAATCCTGGATGGGCCAGCTTTGTTTTCCCAGTTTTTATGGAATGGTTTTACTATTTTTCAAGATTTGTTTTTGGATACCAAGTATTGTGGTTGGGATTGACACCAGAAGGTGTGATCAAGATTTTGAACATTTTGTATTATGAATATTTTTGGTTAGAGAGTGTAACAAACTGAACGTAGAAGTGATGCATTCATATGAAGGTTTAGAAATGTAAAAAGCAATTACATAATTTTTATCTAAATAACAATAGAAACGACTCGTTTTATAAAATTTAAACAACACAATTTAATGGCACAAACGGACATAGACATCATCATGACGCAAGCACATCTATCATCAACGTTTATTCGCTTCTAAAGTCACAGATTCGCTCGTTACCACTCAAATACAGTAGATTCAACTTTAAATTCCGTGAGCGAGTTCCTTGTCGAGAAGACAATACTAAAATTGCAATTATACAAGATGGCACCTCAATAACAAAAATACGTGACTGTTGGGATAACGTTTTTCTTTCCGACAAACCAATACCAGAACACGAATACTATTTTGAAATTAAATTTACAGGAGGTGCTGAACCTGGAGCGTTCCTCGAAACTGGTACATACATCGGAGTGACTGTTGACCCAATGCAAGAATACTGGGGAGGAAATCTAGATCGTTATACATGCGCCATCTACAACTCGGAAAATGGAAGTATTTTCGATAATTACTTTGTCATAGTGACGAAAAGCGTGCAGACAAAAATAGGAGATGTTGTAGTTGACCGTTCCGCAGATTTGTTCAAGTTTTACATGAATGGTGAGCAAGTTGGTGTTGGAGTAGAGAAGCCGTCGACAATGGAAGGCGATTTGTTTGTATTTGTGAGTATATTTAGCGATCTGTGAGCAGTTTCCTCTGCAGAAATTAAGATAGAAAGAAAATTTAGTTACGTTAGTCAACTGTCAAGACAAAAACTAACAAACATTTCACACTGTAGTACTCACTTACTGTTGCTACCGACAGTGCATTACATGACAGTTACTAAAGTAGCAACATCTATTACGCTTTTAAGCAAATTATAAAATGTGCACTACAGTTGTACAACTATGATACCGTAAATGTTACCGAAATAAATAGCCTGTTCTGAACAAATAACTCGAACAAACATAAACGTAATCATAATCGACAATGACGAGTCAACAGATGATGACATGTCAGAGAACACTCGCATAGTTACAGCACAACTTGTTACTCAAGAAGGTGCACACGCCAAGAGTCACCTTCCAGTTCGTCAACCACCAATTGTCATAACTATTGATGATGACATGGCAGAGAACACTCGCATTGTTACACGCTGTTTGACTAGAAAAGAGAAACTAGAAGCACTGGCAATTGCAGACAGATTTGGTTTACAAGCAGCAGCAAACCTTAAAGGAGTAGATGTCTCTGATGTTTCTAGATGGCGCAGAAGTCATTTGCGATTGGTGAAGCGATTTCAGCAATTAGCGCTGTAAACAAGCCATTAAAATCAGCTCTTTATCTTGTGAGCACTTGGTTAGAAATGCTTTCTACAAAACTGACAAACCGCATCGACCCACTATCAGACACAAACATTATCGTCTATGGCGTTGGGGTACCCACAAACACTTGTTTCTCACAACTCGTGCAGCAGCTACGAGCGTTACCTCTGAAACACGGACGATACAATTTCGAGTTCCAATACTGTTCTCGGAGGCAGAAGAGGGGCAACAATAATGCCGAAGCATACCGCATAAAGCATGGAAAAGTGATAACAAAATTAATAAGCAACTGGCAGACATCATTTGTTTCTAAAACACCAATGCAAACTCATGAATACTATTTCGAAATAGAAATGATGAACGCTATGTCAGAATCGAGTGGCGTTTATATTGGCGTGACTACAGACCCACAACAACTAAACTTTGGAGGGAATCTAGATGAATTTACGACGTGCGCGATTTATAACACGAACATTTTCGCAAAGAAATTTGTTCACGCATGCAAAGCTGCGACTATGAAAGCAGGACATATAATAGGCGTTGTTGTCGATCGTACTGAAGATAAATTCCTATTTTTCATTAATGGCGTGCTTGTTGCAATTGGCGAGAAGAAGCCATCGGAGTTTGAGAGTGCTTTGTACGCATTTGTCAATGTGTTTTATGCAGAACAAACTATTGCGGTTTGTGAAAAGTATTCATTGCGAGATTTAAAAGCTAATTTACACTAAAATCATCAATTAATTAACAAAATTTTTGTTGTTCGTTGCTGTGTTCTTCGCCTGGTTGCTTTTGTTTCATAAAAATTTTACAAACAAGGTACTAACGACTGTCAGATGTTGACGTCATAGTTCATGGTCAGGGAAGATCTACAAATGATTGTTTCACGAAATTATCACAGAAACTGCGTCTGTTACCACTTAATCAAGGACGATTCAACTTTGACTTCAAATATTGTAGTCGTACAAACCGTGATGAGTCCGCAGCGTACGTCTTACACCACGGTAAAAAGATAGAAAAAATGAATGATGGGTGGTCCACTACATTCGTTTCGAGTACACCAATCACGAATAATGAATACTTTTTTGAACTAGAAATGGTAAATTGCGCGGCATCGTCAGGTATTTATGTAGGAGTAACAAGCGATGCAAAACACACTGATTTTGGCGGAAATCTTGAACAGCAAACAACATGTGCGATTTATAATACAAAACGTGGGAACATGTTCACAGAAAGTTTTGCTCGCATGTACAAAAGCGCAGAGCTAAAAAAAGGCGACATTGTTGGCGTAGTTGTCGATCATTTTGAAGATGCAATCAAGTTTTACATCAATGGTGACCTGATTGCGATAGGTCATAAAAAACCATCAGACTTGGGTGCAGAATTGTATGTGTTTGTGAATCTGTACTACGCTAAACAAATAATGGCACAATGTAAAAAGTATTCGTTGTTAGATTTAAAGGACAGTCGCGATGTTAAACAGTAAATTAAGTTTATGTATTTGTTATTTTACAGTGTTGCTACAATGGCTGCGATCAATGCTAGACCGCTCAAAGCGATAGTGGAAGTACCTGAAACTCTGGCGTTGTTCTCACCGGAGATGTTTTCACCAGATGCTTTGGTGCTTGTTGGTGCAGCGGATGGAGCCTTAGTAGTGCCAGCTGGAGCACCAGCGTTTGGATCTGGGTAGCATGCACATTTGTCATCAGCAGTGGCACCCTTGATTTCCCAGTAGTGAACCATACCTGAAGGGCAAGTCCAGCAGTCAGTTGGATGAGTTGGAGCGACGGTAGAAGGAGCTGCACTAGATGGAGCTGCGCTAGTTGGAGCACCAGAGGAGCAAACATTGCAAACTGGGCATCCAGAACGTCTCTTTCCAGAAGTTGATCCACATGGGC
>JAESGV010000810.1_pt1 | contig 13495 bp, 20 predicted proteins | sample 9269781 | NCBI WGS metagenome assembly JAESGV01 (sample SAMN15741586, study PRJNA653496) | algae metagenome | isolation source: Tildeniella torsiva UHER 1998/13D and co-occurring heterotrophs from... | place: Slovakia: Slovak Paradise National Park, Hrabusice, Kosice Region | collected 2000-01-01 | reverse complement strand
ATTCCGTTGTGTTCGTACGCTTTTTCTGGTTTCACTATGACCTTACCAGCGATAGGGTCGTCTTTTTCAAAACGTAGAAAAGTTTGTGGAACGCCTTCTGCGCCAAATTGGTCATGTGGGTCTGCTACAACAATTGTTTTCTGAATTGGCTTGCCACGAGTAGATACATGAGTGTCTTTTGCAAGTGATGGTGATTCTTCCAACTCTATTTCAACTAGTGCTGGTGTTTTAAACGAGGAGAAGAGCTTCCTCATGATGACTGGAGTTTGACAAACAAATTGTACAGGTTGACTGTGACGTTACAAGGAATATTTCAGAAAAAACTCGTTCTATGGGTGCACAGAAGTTAATTGAAGATGACGAAAATGCTGTACCAAAAAGCTTCGATTTGAAAGAAAAAGATACTGGAAATATACTGCGATACCTTAACGACTTTGAAATTCAACACAAAACAAAGGGAACGCATCTCTCACTCGATGACTTTGATAAACTTGCGAACTCAATGATGGTTCGTGGATCTTTAATCGAACCGTCGAACAAAGAAAAACGATTCGAGATAGTACTAAAAAATATTGACCAATGGGCGTTCGACTACACAAAAGAAAACAAAGGGATATGGATTTGTACGCAAAAAAATATTTGGTACAAACTAATGAACCCTAATGGAAACTATGCAAAGGTCTACAATCCATTTTTCGAGTATGTTTCACACAATGTCTGACCAATAGAAAAGCAAAGATTGTGCTGACGTTAAAAACGATACTTGAAGACCGTCAAACGTGGATAGATGACACCAATAAACCAACAAAGTCAAAAAGTCAATTATCGTGGGGAGATATTCGAACAATACTAAAAGATAAAGAAGTACGATAACAATTCAAACTAACACATAGAAAACACTTCTCGAGAACGCAGAATGGATCATCAAATATTTAGTTCTTGCTTTACGTGACTATCACAACGATCTCGTGAAGAAGCAAAAAACGTTTTTGGGAGAACTCAAACGTCGAAGTGAAAAACAAGAGTCATCAGAGGAAGAACAATCAGAAGAGGAAGAAGCATCGTCGTCATCGGAAGAGGAAGAAAAAGTCGAACAGAAACCAACTCTAGTACGTAAGAGACGGGTCATGCGCAAAAACGCAGCACCAATTGAACAAGCACGATCACATTCACCAGTAGAAATCCAGAAACAATCAGAAGAGGAAGAAGATATCGATGGTGGAATTGCACTTCTTTCTAAAAGTATTCACAAATTTACTTCTAACACAACTAGAATGTTACAAATGTTTGGATAATAACGATAAAGATTTTGTACAATGTCGAAACACGACTGCATGTGCCAATTCAAATTGGGTCTGTAGTACATGCTTCGATTTGGATGAATCCGTAGACTGCGATTGGGCGAACGCATACAATCGTTGGTGTTGCGAAGAGTGTATGGGTGGACCAGCAAAACAAGATCAATTCTTCGATGAAGAATCAGAAGATGAAAAAGTACTAGAAGAACCACAAAAGAAGAAAAAAGTTATTGATGACGATGACGAACAACCAAAACGTAAAAGACAAGTATTAGATGATGACAACGAAGAACCACCAAAGAAAAAGCTGAAACAAAACGAAAGAAGACAAACGCAGATTGTGAATATAGATTCTCAAAAACCAAAACGTATAATGCATAGACCACCACCGTTGCCGCAACTACCAACGCAGGAGACTATTCTAAGGAAGAGTGAACTGTTTAAAAGCAAACACGCTGTACATGTAAGTTGTTTCCGTTTGCTAAAAGAGTAGAATACAAATGAACCTGTTATCGCTTCTCCATTATCTAGAAGAGCTCCTGATCCAAGGTCGCCGCCGACTATTTCACCGACAAATCGCCCAAAGAGGTGGATACCATCTGATCCTCGTGTACGCGATGATGCGACTCATCACTTCAGAGAACATATTAATCGTAAGTGAATATCTCTTCTTCTCACGATAGGCAATCAAAACTCAAGCGCCGAGGATTGTCATAAAATCGAACGATTTGCTACCCAAGTTGAGGTGGCGTTGTTTAGCCATACGTCCAATGAAGAAGAGTACAAAAAGCGAGTGCGTAGTTTAAGCGATGATCTACAATTATCTTCAAGTGACAAATTGTACAATATGATCGTTAGTGGTCAAGTGTCGCCTTTAGAAATTGTGGAAGAACGACCAAGCATCAAGCCGTTACTAAAGCTACGCTAGTAAATAACACATGCCGACCTCATCTCGCGGATACTCTGTTTGTGTTTGACCAAAACGAAGTCATGTTAACTCAAGTCTGAGTGAGAAGTTTTCTCTGGATTGGCATTCATTTGTCGAACCATTTTCACGCGAGTTTTATAAAAATTTCCAACCGCATCTTTATTTCTTGCATTTGATTGTGTACCTCTATCCACAGATGCCAACGCTTTAGTCACGAACATTATCCCTCTTTAACCCACGTTGTCTGCGCTCTATTAACCATGACAGAATTTGACAAAAGAGATATCACAACGCTGCTCTGACTGTCCGAGAGCTGTGTACAAGTGCAAGCAGTATCAGTAACACAGCTGACAGATCATCTTCACAACATTGATCAATCCCCTAACTTCTCCTGACCTGATCCGTTGATGAAAGTCTACAACTATTAGTTAATTAGGTGGTCGGGATGATTCGAACCCACGACCAATTACTGGTGGTAGCAGATCGCACAAGTTCTTGGGCAACATTTCGCACAGATTGTGTTGTTCACTGGGGCGAAACAATCTATTTTGAAGTAACGTTAGAAAAGATAAGCACATTTTTCGTTATAGGACTCTCGCCACTGAAAAACATACACTACGATAGCTGTGTGTTTGATATGCGCTACTATTCGCTAGACAATGCACACTCAAATGAGTACCATTTGCTAGTTCCTGGAACTCGAGTGGGAATTTTATATGATACACCAAATAACGAGGTAATACTATTCTGGAACGGAGAAGAAAGAAAAAAGTTGTGCGATATGAAAGAGTGGCAAAACAAAGAAGAGCCATGTACTATTGTAGTTGCATTTGCATTAGGTGGTACAACAATGCAAATCAATAACGATGCAGTGGCACCACGCCGCTAATTATATTATTAGTAAACTAGTTGTACAAATACCATTTTTACATTTTGTCAGCAACATGGAAAATTCAACCGAGCGCGAAAGCATGCGCAAGTATGGAGATGATTTTGATGCTATATTTCGTCAGCAAACACCAACAAAATTAGTAGGTGATGTATGAGGTTTTAGGCATGCTGGTTGATTTCGTGGAGGTAGCGGAACAATACGTTCAAAATCTTGTTGATGAGTACAAAGAATCTGTTCAACAAGCTAAAAGAAAAGAACCATTGTTAATCATTTTAGGACATGCAAAACGTGAACCTGCGCCACCAAAAATTGACGACGATGGATTTATTAAGTTTGAAGAATTAGAATCAATCGTTGACAAAATTCGTATGTTTGCCGTTCGCCAAATGTACTTTGAAGTTATACAACAACAACTTGATGGTTTGAAAAAAACAGTTTTCTGTAATGCCAAAGAGATTTTTCATGATGAGGTAACAGATCTAGATTTAATGAATGAGGTGGATTTAAGTTTTGATATTCAATTCACTGAATAAGTTGGATGCAGATGTTGCAACAGTACTTTGGCAATATGTTGCTACCTTGGAGAAAAAGGCCTCTCTAGCAGCAACAAACCACTTTATGTAAGATTACCACAATAAAACGCAGCTACATGTGCATCAGGTTTTTGTAAATGGAACAACACCTCAAAATAGATTGATCCAAGTCAACCAGGAAAGATTGAAAACAAAACTATCATGAATCACGGTCCAAACATTTCGCACGATGGAACCAAACAACACGGATTCGAACCATATGTAAATAACGGAGGGTAAGATTATCGCCTATTTCAAATACTCATACAAACCAGCACGACGTTGGCTATTCCAGGAAATGATTTTGTTATTGCGGCTGGAGATACCAGACTTAGTACCGGTTATTCGATTCACACCAGAAAAGCATCGAAACTGTGCCAACTGTACGATCTATACAACAAAAACTAACGTTTTAGAACTGATAAATGCGTTATTGTTACTGCAGGTATGCAATCAGACGCCAGCACACTTCACAAAACAATGAAGGCACGACTTGTAACTTATGAACATCAACACGGAAAACCAATGAGCACAGAAGCGATCGGACAAATGTTATCTGGTATGCTCTACGGTAGACGCTTTTTCCCATATTATACATTCAATCTCGTCGCAGGTTTAGATTCCGAAGGTAGAGGAATTGTTTATGGCTACGATGCTATTGGATCATATCAATCTGTAGAAGTAGGAGCCATGGGTACCGGTCAAACTTTGATTCAACCTTTATTGGACAACCAAGTCGCATACAAGAATCATCAACTTGTACCAGAAACTGATCTCGATTTGGACAGAGCTTTAAGTTTGGTGAAAGATTCATTCACTAGCGCCGGTGAACGTGATATCTACACTGGTGATTCTGTAGAAATTGCAATTATAACAAAAGATGGTATCAGATACGAAGAACTACCACTCAAACTTGATTAAATTGATATTTTGTGCATGTTGGTACTTGTTTTCTTGTTTCCAGATTGCAACGTCACCAAAGTTGACTCTGCAAACACAAACAATAATGACACGGTGGACTCACGTACTGTATTTACTTGGGTTACTGTCGTTTACACTCGCGTTCACTTTTTCGGGTCAAATAACGAGTACGAAACTCACTTTCGAGTCTGATGATTTAACTATTCCAAAACGAGACGAGATCAACACGTACAATATTAAGGATGCGCACAAAACATATGATTTTTTTGTTGTACGAAATGATAAAAGTGAAGTTGTAGTCATTGGTCACGACGATATGACGAGCGACCCAGTTTTTAAAATGGAACTGCCAGCTGACACGAAAGATTTTTGTCATTTTGTTGGTTACACAAAAGATGGAGAAACATATACACTTTATGTTAGCGCTAGGGCGGGTTATTCGACAGAATATTCGTGTTTACTGTACTTTGCCGAAGTTGGAGGTAACACTAAATTCACACAAGTTGTACCAGTCACTACCACAGCAGCACCACCAACTACAACTACCACCGCTGCACCAACAACAACAACTACTACTGCAGTTGCACCAACTACCACTACAGTTGCGCCAACTACTGAAACTGCCACAACAGCAACACCAGCGCCATCCCCTCCAGGTCCAGCTCCAGTTGTCTCCGAATTCCATTTACTCGATTATATCCGTCACAACATAGACGAAGACGACCACGCTAGTATCACCGTTGCCGTTTATGACTCAGCCGATCAATCTGCAAATATACTAAGAATTGAAAAAGGCAGACAATCTTTGATTCCACTTCCCGACTGCAAAACAGATAAAGGAGAAGTATCGTTTCCCTTTTCTAAAGCTCATGACAGTAAGATTCATTCTAACTGCTAACTAGTAGATAATTTATTGATCATTTGCGATTCTAACAGCACTGCCAATGCGAACATTATGTACCATTACAATTTGGCTACAGGTGAATTAGCTGATACAACAAGGACATGCGCCACGACAGGAACTCATGGATCACTCATGCATTCGTGTTTGTTCATTCACGATAAATCTATCTACGTTGCAGATCTGGATAACTGTAACATGGTTGGCAAAAGATTCGTCTCAGAAAAAGAGGATCACGAGTTTGAAATGCATGTCATGAAAGAAATTTCATTCCACAATGATCAACTCGTTTTTTTCAATGTATTTGGAGATATTTGGAAAACAGATGGAAAAGAGTTGACGAAGATTACTGCAAAGGTAACAAATTTCAACGATACTAACCATTAGCCCGCATCATGGTTGACAGTACAAAAAGTTGATACAACGGAACAAATCTTTGTCGATGCAAAAGACTATACCGCAATTTACACTATTCCTGAACCATTGACGACAACTGTACAAATTATCGATTCGAAACCAGGAGAAACTGTAGAATTTATTGCCGCATTAGGATCAAACACCTACCTCATTGAAAAATGCGCAAAAGAAAAAGATTGTACAGTAGTGGTAGAAACTCGAGAAGGAATGCATGAAGAACCGATTATCATCAAAGTACAAGGTGAAGTTATCGAAGATACAGAAGTATTCTACATGAATTTCGAACATCCACCAATGATTACACTAGAGTTGCTTGTAAAACCTGCTGGAAAGCCAGCCGAGTTACACAAACTTGAAATTGATACAACAAAGTTCCAACAAACATCTGCTCCTACACCAACAGCTGCTCCCACGACAGTTGCACCAACACTAGTGACAGAGTACACGTGTAATAATGTTAGCTCTACAAATCCACAAGTATGTTATGGACATGGAAAATGTGTTGGTACAGATGTATGCAAGTGTGATATTCATTATACTGGAACGTACTGCTCTGATACGACTTGTTTCAACATTCCAAAAGGTGCAGCTGAAGTTTGTTCAAGCAAAGGTGATTGTGTAGAGTTTAATATTTGCAAGTGTCAAGAAGGTTATGAAGGATATGACTGTAGCGTGCAAAACACGTCGCATGGGTTGTATATTGCTGTGATAACGATGACTGTGTTTAGTGGATTCTGTGTCTTGTTCTTACTTGCTGTGATTACTTATTTGTATTATAGAAAAGCAAGACCAACTGTTTCTTCGTTTGATGATGAGGATAATCCTGCATTTGGAATGCATAGACTACACGACGAAGATGAAGATGAAGATAATTTATTGGAAATGGAAGAAAAAGAACATCAAACAAGAAGTGAAACACCAACAACACCAGTAGACCGACACTCTGGACAAAAAAATTACTCTTTGAACGATGATAGTGATGAAGATTTGGATATTCGTGTATGAAATAAACGGCTTTAATAGAAGCTGGCAGTGATCAATAACGCCGAGATGGACGTTCCAGTGTACCTGGAGTTTGAACCGGCGTTTTAAAAAGAAGGTTCAAAAAACTGTTGGTCAATTTGAAATTCACAAACAACACAGCATGTCCACGTACAATGTCGAGTTTAACTTGGTCACCATTCTACTAGGAGGAGCTGCAGCAGGCATTTCAGTCGCACTCGCTCTCACAAACAATGGAGCCGGAATCCACTTTATGTACATACCTTTTGCTTTCCTATTTGTATTCATTTTCATACTCGTAAGAAAAACACAAGTTAAACTAACTGGTAGCCAATATTTATTTTCATTCAACAACGCAAAGCACGTATGGCAACTCAAATTCAACTCTGAAGTGAAACGTTACTTGGAACAAGAAAACTATAACAAATTCTTCCCAAGAGGTGTACAATTCATTCTCAAGGAAGCCACACAACTCTACTACACTGGTAGACGTGGACACACAGTTTTCACTCCAGTAATTGAAGTTCTAATCTGCGCAAACCCAATCCAAGCACCTCCACCACAACAAGATGTTGCTATTAACATGCAATACCCACAACAATATGGTTACCAACAACAACAGTTACCAGTCGCCGTTCCTGTTTACCAACAAAACCTGTACCAACAACCACAAGCACAACCAGTTGTTTACCAACAACAGATGCAATACCCAACTGAAAGCGAAAACAGACCACTCGTGTATCAACAAACTACTCCTTACGAAAAGCAATAAATAATTTGTGTAAACTAAAATGGACAACATCATAAGAGAAATTCTAGTAACGCCACTAAAACCAGCGAATGCGAGGTGCATGAAGACAAAAGAGACGAAACGATGGCAGTACAATGTCAATACTACGAATCTTTCTAATTTTTCTTTGGTTCTTTATCTGTTTGTGAGAAATGAATTGTTTCTCCCTTTTTAACACATCTATTCGATGCACATTCAACGACATGGTCAATAACTTTATGAACCTGTTCTGATTTCTTCAGTCTCCGCTGTTCTCTTGCTCCAGACTTTTTTCCACTCGAGCGAACAGAAACACCATCGTCTTCTTCGTCAAAATAACTGAGTTCATCGTCTTCAAACATGTCGTTACGCATTTGCACGTCAATTTCAGAGTTTACTGCTTTTACAAGCTTTAGGGATACTAAGCCAACAGATGCAGAGCAGACTAGAACTCATTTAGTTCCATTCTTCATGCTCGATGTGCATCTCAAGGCAACTGGATTTGTAGTCCACTTTCCTTGCAACTTACAAAATGAACGAGGAGAACGTGACAAATTCGCTTGTGCAGATACTGACCATGAACGAAGGGATTATACCTCTATCTGTTCTACAAATACTATTTTCCAATACAACAAACACTCAAAACATTGACCTCAAAAGCATAATTTTATCCAAAAACCAAATATTTAAAGTCTACAATTCCCCTAACACAAACTTTGGTGTTTGTCTCTGGTCTTCACACGAAAATCGAAATACATTGCTTTACGCAGATATTGATCTGTGGACTAAAGTGTGGATTCGCAATATTCCAACAGACTTTGATTTTCAGAAAGAGTTTTCCACAGTTGGTTCTATCGAGTTCTTTCGCAGCGACCCTTACCTGGTGTAAGTGATTCCCAAAATATTTACAGTTTAGGTCTATTAACTACTACAATCATCAATGTGCGCTGATGGCAATTCAAAAGTATAATGGGATGAACGTCAATGGAACTGTAATGAGCGTAACGTTTGCAAAATCAAAGTACCAACGAAAATCGCCACCCATTCCGTTCGTCGAGCCAAAACAACCGAAAGTTCCAGCCTACCAAGCACCTAGTACTATCAAACTATACGTAGATAACGTTCCAAGCAAATTTCCACTTCTTGAACTATTTACGGGTGCGACATTTGTATGTGTTTCCAAGCATTCTGCACACTACGCTTTTGTCCATTTCGCAAACAAACAAGATGCAGAGAATGCATAAGAAAGTATAATGGATTTGTACCTAAGAACTGCATCAAGCCACTTTACGTCTCGTATGCAAATACATCCCGTGAAAAGACAAACAGGAACAGAGTTAACTTCATTTCGCAAGAATGCAATTACATTGATGTTAATTATCTTGATGAGCTTCAGATTAGTTTAATTGACAAGTGCATAAGCACCTTTGAACAACGAGTATGAATTATTTTTAAGTAAGGCAAGTGTATTCTTCACAAATTTGTCCTACATTGTGACATTCTTCTCGTGTGACGCAAGTACTTCGAAAGTTACCTTAATGCATTGCAATTTAACATGACAGACGATTGTATTAAAGGTTATGAGCACAAAATGAAAAAGAATTAAACCAAATCCTTGTAAATAAATTACTTTATTCCATATGCTGTAGCTAGGAGGACGGACTGCTGGTGGAAGCGTATCTTAGAGCTCAATTCTCGCTTGTAAAAGAGCCTAATGTCGTCCGCTGTCTTGTCCGACAAAATTTTGAAAGAAACAGTGCTTCTATGTTCAAGTTCGCAGAGCAGGCTTCTTGGTTAACTTTTAATAATGACGTAGAAGAGGCAATGAACATGGTTCGCCCTTACATGGCTGTAAATCCAATCTGTGCTGTACAATATTTACACGCTTCCGTGCTTTCACTCGTAATTACCACAAAAATGAACGATACAGAAGCTGTAGAAAAAATATTAGAAGTTGTAGGCGAGGCAGATAAACTCGTACAAGAAATAGAAAGCTCAGATGAACGAGTAATAGCGTTTGCAAAACATAACATGGAACTAAACGCTCGTGCAGAAAATGAACCAGTCGTTGGATACGTACCACCACTAGTAGAAACACCAGTACCAAAATATTCTCGACAGGAAGTCATAAAACAGTATCGTTTGATCAATCAAATCATGAGTGGAGAGTTACACATTATTCGTGGTGGAATGCAATTTATGACAGCTTCATACGTACGAGCAGTGTACAATATTCGTCTAGGATTAAAACTAGTTGAAACGTTGTACGAACAAACAAAAAAAGATCCAACCGTTCACGAAAACATTTTAGCGTGTATCAAATGTGGATATGGACTTTTCCAATACGTTTTAAGCATCGTTCCACCTGGTATTCAGTGGTTATTGAACATGATAGGTTTCAGTGGTGATCGTCAACTTGGATTAAAACTAGTACGCGAAGCAGCCGATTCTGAAGGTCGATTAGCACCAGTTGCGATACTAGGACTTGGTGCTCATTATATTGTCATTGGAGGAGGACTCAAATCACGCGCGAACAAGATTGAAAAATATTCACCAATTATTGCACGTGCAGTTGAACGATATCCACATGGAACACCATTCCAATCATTCGCAGGACAAGTCCATCGCAAAAAAGGAGATATCGATTCTGCCATATCGGCCATGGAAACAGGACTCGCATGGTCAAATAAGAAACTCCATGCAGAACCACGATTCATTAGTTCCGAATTAGCACAGTGTTACTTTTTAAATCAAAACTATGACAAGACTTGTGAAATTATGGAACAAGTGTTACTAGAGAAAAGAGAGTTTCCTGGAAGATCATTATCAGCATGGGTGTTGGCAACTACATATTCATTACAAGGGAAATACCAACAACGAGATAAATTACTATCCACTTTGGAAAGTTACTACAATTTGACAAAAAAGAACATGCCATTAGAACGATTTGTAACATCAAAGAATGATACTGTGAAAACTATATTGGATCCTAATGCGAGAACATTATTCCTATTAGTGAGTTATTTTGAATTGTTATACGCACGTGATCGATTGAATGAGTTAAATCATCAACCTGAGAGATATTTTGTTCCTCTGTTAACGATATTGAAAGAGAAACGAGTTTTAATGAAAGGAGCAAGTGCTGATTTATCAGGGGCGTGTACCTTTTTTGAAGCAGTGTTTGAGAAACGATTGGGAGAGAATGTGAATACTGTTAAAGAAAAATTGTATACGATTATTGATGCAGAAGGGAAAGTAGAACCACAGTGGATTGCATTTGCCAATTTTGAAATTGCAGAAATGTTGTGGAATTTACCGGATCGTAATCCATTAGCGATTGAACGTTCGTTGAAGGCTGCTCAAGAAGCGAAAAATTATGCAAGTGAAGATATTATGCATAGTCGATTGAATTCTGCGTTACGACAAGTTGCAAAAGAGAAAAAGAAACAGTTACATCACAAGAAACACCATCATCATAAATAATTTAATTGCTGTACATGTTCGTTATCACCGTGTTTCTCTTTCAAGTATTCTTTAACATACAGGTTGACTGATTCGCTTTCTTCTAATGCTACTAAATATTTTGGATCTTGAGTTGCTGTAAATAAAGCAGCGTTAGCAGCATCAGATAATGCTGGTATGAACACTGCTTGGTGTAGTGTATCTAACGCGATGACGTCGTTGCCAAATGATCCAAGAGCCAAACAACACCTCATACGTAATAGATCAGGACTCACTAGCACATCATCATCTTCTTCGTCTGGTTCGTAGTCAACTGCAACAGTGTCACATAAATATGGAACAGCAATGTCATTTCCAAGAATTGCCAACGCTTCTGGAATTCCCATAGTAAACAATTGAACATCATTTTGTAACAATTTGAGTAGATCCATCAAAATAGTTTCATCTTTTCTTTTCGCCAAAATGTTTGCTGTCATGCGTACTGTACATGTACTATTAAATTTTTTTAACAAACCACGTAAGAGTGGTTGGACTGTGGGATCGGAATCGATTCTCGAATCGAGTTCTGCGAAACAAGTGTTTTCTATTGTTCCACAGAATGCGTGAGATGCACATATGGCTAATAGAAATCGAGTCGATCTTGTAGATTTATCTTGAATGAGTCGATCAATTGCTTTTGACGCTTGTTCTTCATCTTGTATCGATTCAAACGTGTTAAAATTCTCGTCATTGTATTCAAGTTCGCATATATCAGGTATCCACTGATAAAATGATCTTTTGTTCCTACACATGTTCGCGTTTTCCGTTTGCCCATTCTTTTCATAATATTTTGCTAATAATTCATACGCAGAACTGTTCTTGGTATCACTCTCGAGTACTTTGTTCGCAATGCAAATCATTTGTTCGTCGTTACCAATCGTTTGCAAGAATTGTGCGTATCCTAATAGTGTACTTGCATCGTTGTTTGTTTCCGTTACTTCTTTCCATAGCGATTCTGCTTTTTCGAATTGTTTTAACTCTGTGTAAAGTGTAGCCAACGAGATTTTCGTTTTGTGATTTGTTGGGTGTAGCATTAACACGTGATTGTATGCATCAACTGCTTGGTTTAGTTTCTCACGTTTCCAAGATTCTTCCTCTTCATCAGTTTCGAATTTTCTTTTGTTAGTTTGCGTAGTGGTCTTACCCTTGATGATATGTAACTGTATTGTTTTCGCGTGTTACACCTGTTCCATCATGTCCTTGTCGTGCACATAGTTGTGCAATGTGAGTCCACAGTTGTGATTGTATCGCTCTTAACACGTCTGCGTCAAGTTCTTGCAATTGTTGTTCGTTGAATGCTGCTTTTCTCCACGATTCTACGGCTTTTTCAGGTTCTCCCAGAAAATCTAGACAGTTAGAAATTAGAGAAGGACTTGCCATAAAATTTTCCTAATAATTCAAAGACAAACAGCGAATGCGTTGCTGGTGCGTTGGAGACGTAGTTCTCAGCTTGTGCGATTGCTTCTTTGCGTTTACCGTTATTGAACGTTTGTACAAGAGTCTCTAGTAGTTCGAACAAGTCTACATCACTGTTGTCTGTCATTTTGTCAGGTTTTGCGGGTTGTCCAAGTTTTAGTAAAGCGTTATTTGATATTAGCTGTATATAACATTTATTTAAAGGGCTGCAACTACAGCAAGAACTAGCAATAAGCTACCAGCGGCAACTGTCTTAGTGGCTGAAGATCTAGCGTTGTTGTTTCCTGACAATTGGTCAGTAGCTTTAGGTGTTGCAACTGGTGCCTTAGTGGTAGTTGTACCAGCTACGTAGCTTGGATCTTCGATGCAACCACATGGATCCTTGTTAGTGGCACCGGCAACATTCCAGTAGTGAGTGAATCCTGGTGGACAGGTCCAGCAATAGTCTGGATGAGTACCTGTTGGTGCAGATGTAGTAGTACCGGAGACTGGAGCAGGTGTTGGTGAAGCTTCGATTGGTGCCATTGATGGTGCATCAGAACTAGCTGGAGCCATAGATGTTGGAGCAGATGATGTTGGTGCTTCGCTTGATACTGGAGCCATAGATGTTGGTGAGCTGCTAGAGTCTTGAGCGAAAGCCATGCCAATGAACATGATCATAGCGAGGGCAATGAATAATCTCTTTGCGTGAATCATTTATGTTGTTGTTGTTTTGTTTCTTGTTTTTTGTTGTTGCAAAGCTCTGAGGACCACTTCGTTTAAAAATGAACGTTGACACTTTAAAAATAGGTTATTACTAGATTTGGACGTTAATAATTATTTTTATCAACTCGAAATGACAAGAAACTAATTATTGATCGCTCTACGTGTTCTCCATT
>JAESGV010000809.1_pt1 | contig 13496 bp, 16 predicted proteins | sample 9269781 | NCBI WGS metagenome assembly JAESGV01 (sample SAMN15741586, study PRJNA653496) | algae metagenome | isolation source: Tildeniella torsiva UHER 1998/13D and co-occurring heterotrophs from... | place: Slovakia: Slovak Paradise National Park, Hrabusice, Kosice Region | collected 2000-01-01 | reverse complement strand
AAGAGCAAAGAGGAAAATCCCAACCTGTACAAATAACGAATAATTTTGAAAATTAATTTATAAAGTGTAAATTGTGTAATTAGAACTCACTGCCTTGGTTTCTCTTTTTGAGGACCTAATGTGTAAACTAAAATTAAGCAATATTACCTTGACAGTGTGTACGCGACCTTCTTTTTTGGCTCCAATTATACGTTTGCTAATAATATAATTAATCATACATTGACCAATAGCCGTATTGTTGCCAGGGTGTTCAACAATAGTATGGTTTTTAAATGCATCATAACCATCTCCTCCATTTAGTAAATAGACCGTTGTTGCTATATATTAGAAAAGTGATCTGACTTACCAACTGTATATTCTCTATCTAACTGAATATCTTCACCATGGAAAGTAAATTTGGTAATACGTTTTCCAGGAGTAAGTTTTACATCATAAATTATCTCAATGCCAGCTGATAAATGGGGGAAGCTACCTAATACTCTTTCTGCAACTCCCAGTACACTCTCCATTGCTTCTATCAAGTGAACTCCCTTAATTTTTGCCAAAGAAGCACCATTAGGGAATGGGAATTCACGATATATGTCACCCTTCGTGATTCTAAAATATTTAGTAAGAGCAAAACACATTACCTGTAACCAGGATCAAAGAATCTGTCACCTCTTATTCCTCCTCCATTGAACATGCCAATTTCTGAATCAAAAGTTTCTCTTAACATATCTGCTGTCAAATTTCCAAATGAAGCCTCTTTGCTTCTAACGCTCTCGGTGGAGCTGTCCAAACTGGTATCAGTGATGCCAATTTCCTCAAGCGAGTCCTTTGGCAATTCTGTAATAGTCAAACAATACAAACCTCAATATACCATTTAAATATTTTTGAACAACGTCCAAAACATCAGGATTAGGAATAACCTACAAAATCAAAAAACAAATACTACTTACACCTCTATTCAAAATCATTTTCCACTCTGGAAAAACTTTTGTTTTTTCTATCACACGTCCTAACACAGATGTTGTACGTCTTTCAACATGCAAGTCAATACGTGCTAAATAATGTCCATCATGACCTTGACGAGTTAGTTGACGAAAATTCTTACCTGCTTTGTGAATAAAACATCCACCTTGAATTTGTGAGTGAGGGCCATGGTCATGCCCACCAAGCATCAAATCTATACCAGGTACTTTGCGTGCTAATTCTCTGTCTTCTGCAATGCTCAGATGCGTAAGAGCAATCACAACATCGCAAAAGTCTTCCTCTTTCAACTCTTTTACCATACTAGCAGAACAGTCAAGAACAGAGCGGAACTCTACAGACTTTCCAGGAGCGCTAAGAGTAAGTGTACTCTTTGTGCACACACCAAACAAGCCAACTCTGAACCCATCAAAAGTTAAAATCTTTTTTCTTATGCATCCCGCCAAGACATTGTCAGTGCCTAAACAATAAGTTGGTGATAGAGTTGTACCTGCTTCGAAAATATTACATATGAGCCATGTAAAATTGCTTTCTTTGATTCTATCACGCAATACGTCGCTTCCAAAGTCAAATTCATGATTACCAGGTACTACAAAGCTAGGCTGTTATATAATGTAATATTGCTTACTCTAAGGGCATCTTGTTGAAAATGTCGATCATATGGGCACCCTTGTACTTTACAGCAAGAGAACTAGCGCTCAAAAAGTCACCGTTTAGCGTAACAATAACATTTTTCGTTGATTCATCGTTCTTTTCTGCGTGTATCAAAGTGGTTAATTCTGCTAGGCCTCCCAAACCATTATAATCTCTGTTGAAAGTAAGAAAAAGTTAATAAAAACGAACGGTGCAATATCATAAACGTCATTAGCCATCAAAATAGTTACTACTGTTTGTTTGAGGGTAGTAGTTGGTGTGAGTTCCTCAATACTTGCGTTCATATGTCTGGCTGTAGTGACTGCATTAACAGCTGAGAAGAGTCTATCAACAACACTGATTGTACTCTTAGTTGGAGCGAACGATTCGCTATCGTTTTTATATGTATCTCCGGCACTATGAGAGTTATCTGACATATCTAACTTTCGCTTTTTTGTATCGTGTGATGGCATACTGACGTTGACGAAAACTTTTACAAGAACTCTTACTAGTTGAACGTAACAAAAAACGGAATCTACACGTTTTATTCACTTGACTAATTACTTAAAAGATGGTAGAACATATGCAGACTTACATGTTACAACATGTCTCACGTCACTTTTAAATGCAAAAATACGTTGTAGATACCAAGCCAGAAGTTGATGACGACAACCTCGAATTTATTCAAAATGGAGTCATAAAACTGCAACTAGAAGTAGTCAAATTCTTGGGGAGTGGGGGAATGGCTCGCGTATTCTTGACAACAAATGGACTAGTTGTGCGAAAATTGGGGTTTAACGAGAATAACATTGCGATAGAATACGTAGTGGAGGCTGTAGAGAGATTTATTTTAGCAGATCATTCGTATTTGGCAGAAATACTACAAATGTTTGTGTACAGAAGCGTCAAACGAGGTTCGATAATTTATGTTATAATGGTACGCATTTTTGATAATGTTTAAATAACATTAGCCATGTTATTCACTTGGGGACCTTAAAGAACTTTTCACTGTACACACAAACAACAAAACAAAATTTTCGGAGGCATTAGTTTGGAAAGTTTTATGCCAAATGATTTCGGCTCTATATTTTGTTCATGATAGGCATGTTCCGCTAGTGCATAGGGACATATCACCAGATAACATTATGATCAAGTCGATTGATTTATCAAACGATAACATACATGTTGTTCTTTCAGATTTTGATGTTTCTCGACAAGTTAACCAAACAGAACTAACGGCAGGAGTAGGTAAACATCGCTACCTAGCTCCTGAGGTATTCGCAAAAATCGGTCATGGCCTTGCCAAGTATGGAACCAAGGCTGATGTGTTCTCACTTGGAAAGGTTATTATAGAAATGATGTCCATAACATGTCAGAGTCAGATAGATGGGGAACTAAACAAGGGTGTCAATGCTGACATAAAACCGATACTGCAGGTAAATTTCATTTTGAACATTACTAAATATTAGAGGATAGGATACTCTGATCATCTAATAGATACTGTTCTCAGTATGGTCAAAATAGATCACACTGAAAGAGTTTCAACGCAAACATTGTACGCTCAGCTATTTTGGAACAAGCCAACTAAACAACATACTGTTATTGGAATACCAATTTACCAAACTCGCGATAGACCAACATCAACATCTAATGGTATTATAAAAGGAGTCATAGAGTATGAAAACAAGATCATTGTGTTTGATGCACATAAAATGGAGCAGTACACGATAGAGTACTTGAAGTATGAGATGATAAGGATCAATAACAGCTCTTTTCTCATGGCTGTTCTCTATCAGAACGAGATTATTATAAGAGAATTAGGATGTGACAAAGTCAAGACACAATTCACGTTCGAAGGTGAGAAGATTCTGTTCTATCGATGGAGAGCGTCAAATTCTGCTATGGTAGTCGTGACCAACAAGTCTGTATATTATTGCAATGCCCTGGATCCTATGCCTATCAAATCATATGATATTTGTAGCGGTAATTCAATAGTTGATGTGCATGAATACATCATCCAACCATCGTTCACTAAAACGCAGTATCATGCACTGATACTTGAGACAGAGCACAATGTGTACCAGTTTAGGTTGTATACAGCAAAAGGAGAGCTATGCTTTTCCCAAAACATGCAGTTCTCATGCTTAGTATGCTTTCAAGAGAGTATGGTGTACTGGCTGGAAAAAGAGAACATCATTGGGTTGAATGTTTTGTACTCTTATGATCTGACACGAAGTATGGCAAAGAATCCAATGACTGTGGCATTTGATGGTAACAGTGTACCGGTATCAATGTTAGTTATCGATAACGGAAAAACGATGGTAGTGACCACAACAGATGCAAGCATTATTTACATTGACACTGCAACTGGAACAAAAATTTATCACATCAAATACAGTATTTCTAATGATGCGTTATTCAAAGAAATTCGATGTGTTGGAGTGGATTTGCGTAGTAATCATCTGCTTCTTTGTGCTTCGTCAGGAGATGCTGAAAGTAGCATACTATTTGATGGAAGTCTCGATACTTGTAGAGTTATTGAGAGTAACGATGCTCTTGTCCAGACATCGCATTGGAAATGTAATCTCAACAGTGATAGAGATAGTACTGAGCGTTTGGTGGACGTCAAAGAGAGGTTTGCTGTTGATGTACAAGTTTTAGATGAGATACCATATTTTAGCAGTACCAACGATCGCATGTGGTTGAGTGCAATCATCACAGTAATTGAAGCAGTACATACATCAGATCCAGTCAATACATTAAAGATGGAAAATCTGGAACGTAACTCATACGGCGTAGAGAACTTTATCAAGTGTGCATCATTTGTAAATGCAGATGCCAAGAGAAGTCCCCTTTCATTTATGATCACCGAGCTGTGTGACTCAGAGTTTGGAAAACACATAATAGTGGCATTCAAAAGCACACCAGCTATTGTTGATTCACTAGTTGACTCTGCTATGCACTCTGACTATCATGGTGGAATGCATGCAATTGCCAAAAAGCTTCCAACTGCTCCATTTGTGCAGCTCTTGAACGAGGGCTACACTATCACACTTTCTGGTCACTGGCTGAGCGGTTCAATCGCTACGATATTTGCTTCATTACTGATTCAACTTGTTGACAATAGACAAAAAGAGCAAATCAAATGTGTTACTTTTGGTAGCGTACCAATAGCAGTACCTGATTTTGAAAAGTCATTCAAGTTTAAACGACAGTTCTTCAATGTTACCTTACACAATGATGTTTTGGCAGAGACAGTTGCATTCTTGGAAAACATTAAGATCATTTCGACGCTATGGAGTGTGAAGAGTGACTTGAGTTCAGTAATAAAACTTGGCAAACAATATGTACTAGCGGCATATGGATTCGTAACCACAGGAATGTTTGGATGGATGTACACAACAGTGGAGGCACAACTCACAGAAGCATTAAAGAAGATACCTGAAGATATCAAAGGAGTACAATACTACCGCCATATAGGAACGCAAGTAGTTCTCGGAGAGCATGACGAGCTTTTATCAGATGGTATAACTTGTTTTGATCACATGTCTCTCCAAGTCCCATCATCGTTTGCTACGTGTTTTGCAAGTGCCTACAGACAAGCAATACAAGTTCTGTTAAGAGGAGGTATGCAACACAATGTTGATCCACTACGGTCGAAGCGAGATATGTGCTTGTTACGCTACAGTAGTATCCAAGCTAGTACTTTATTGTACATCTCTGAAACCTGGACTCGTCACAATACCTTGCTACTTCCGGACAGTAGTTATTTTGTTTCCATCAAACAAATAGCTAATTCATCAAAAGTGCAGCTCTCTATTACTTTCCGAGGAAGGAACCTCATTTTTGCGCAAAAGTTATGGGTGTATGGTTATAGTACCGAATACGAGGCTCACCACTTATCAGATGATATAGTGAAATTTAAATTTGTAACACATGTTGACTATAGAGCATATAAATTCTATTTAACGCTTGTAGCGTTCAATAGTGTTAAGGTTGCCATAGAACCACCATATTCACTCATCAAGTACAAGAACGCAAAAAAGAACAGAGTTGCCGATTTGCCACTAGCAGAGTTGTATACGCTGGTTTTAGTACGTATGCTGAACACCAAAAATTTCACAGAGTCATTTAAACAGTTTTCGAAAATCAATGAAGAGTTATGTGACCTGATAGTTTTACTAGAAAATATGTGGTCGCACAACATTGATGTTGCAAAGGCAGATGTAGAAGAGAGTTGGAAAATAGTCATGTTGTACAACGAAAGAAAAAGACATCATGAATCAACTGAGACTAGTACTGGAAAGCAGACAACTCTAATTTCGTGCGCTCATATTTGTGAAGACTACTACAATGATCAAATTACGTTTCAGGCTGCAGTTGAAAAGTATTATCCGCGAATGGTATCCATAGAGTCAGGAATCAGCACATTAGATTTCAACGGCTACTCACAGGGGCAAGGAGATGTGTACTTACAACGAGTTCACCAACCTAGTGAATATTATGTATGGCTGGTAACGATTGCAGAATGCATGGGAGTTGAAACGGACATACTCCCAAATAATTATTATGCGATTGAGAAAAAGATTTGCTCAATGTTCAAGAAAGTTGTAACTACTCCACTAATCGTTGTACGGGCAATATCAGATACACAGTGGAATACTTTGTTCATACGAGGAGAGATAAAGCGTGTGAAGATAGAGTATCGTAATCGAGTACTTCGCATCATACAGAGCATTCGTGTGAACAACCAAATGCGTAACTTACTTCTTCGTTCACCTTGTATTGGAGCTGTGGTAGATATAGGTTGTGTTTCTAAATCAGCTTTATCAACGAGGATCATGAAAGATGTACGTGATCGATGTGGTGTCTACTGCTATAACATGCTGGATTTACCATTTGTTAACAGTGATAAGCCATTTGATAGAGATTTGTTTGTACTCAAGCTTCGTTCAATAGACAAATTAGTGTTAACATATGACTTCAATGATGGTAATAGTATCACTCTTTTGAAGCGTATACTAAAGTATACAAAAATGTTATATGTGCCGTATATAGTGTGCTTAAGCATAGATAACATGTTAATTACACAAGTAGAAATGATGAAACAAAGCGTTCTTTCTCATTTACCTAATGAAAATAATATAATTATTGATATTACTATTAATATTTTAAAGTTTGTAACAGAATGGACAGATAAAAATAATTAAAAGATAACCTTTTTTATATTAATTTTCACAACTTATTATTTTAAATAAAATAAATTATAAAAATAAATAACTTTTTGATAATGAAGGTAATGTCTACTTGCAGAATCCTTTTAAACCTATTATATATAAAAACAAAAATTAATATGAAGAAAATCTTTTTATTATTTTTTATATTTGTACTTAATTTATTTGAAGTTTTAACAGCTACACTCTTACAGTTGCTAACTTTGTAATTAAAATCATCTTTTTTTTAAATGTAACTAATAACGTTTATATGTTTATTAAAAAATATCAAATTATCCTCTTTTTTGTTTAAAAATATCTCAAACTTAACTTTATTATTACTATTTTCATCTAAACTGTTAGTAATTAAATAATTATTGTCATTATAGTTATTAAAATTGTATGCTACTTTTTTACTTACTTTTTAATAATCATTTATATATTAAGCTTTATAGCAAAGTTTGCTATTTTTATGTCTAACATATTTCTTTAACTTTTTTTTGTTAAACTTAAATTATTTAAATAGTATTTAGTTTGAATATTTTGCTATAATTAAACAAGTATATAAAAACTGTGTGTTTAAGTTTGGGATTTATTATATTAGACCTAACTTAAAAATTTTTTATTATGCCTGAAAGCTTATAGCGCTAGCGTAGAGACATCTGGCCCTTACTACTTGCCTGAGGGCTCGTAGTGTTAGTGTAGAGACATCTGGCCTTTATAAAAAAATTTATAATTTTTACTTATGCTTGAGGGCTTGTAGCGTTAGTGAAGAGACATTTAGCCCTAACTACTTGCCTGAGGGCTCGTAGCGTCAGCGTAAAGACATCTGGCCTTTATATTAAAATTTATAATTTTTAATTATGTTTAAAAGCTTGTAGTACTAATAAAGAGATATCAAGCTTTAATTACTTGCCTGAAGGCACATAGCACTAACATAGAGATATTTAGCTTTAATAAAAATTTATTGTAAAATATCAAGTTGATCAAACAATCTTTTCATCATATAGGGATAAATAGAAGAGAGGTTGAAGCTGCTGTAGCTGATACTGTGTTTGATAATAAGTTTGACCAACAAAAAGCAGCTAAAAATTTAAAGACGTATACTTTAGCCTTTAATCCAACATAAGATTTTGAAAAACAATTAGAACAACACATTGAAAATATGAGAAAAATAGGCAGATCCCTGTTTACTGACTGTGAACAAATGTTAGATGAACATGCTATTGGTGTTGTTATGAGAAAACCTTAAAATTTTAAAACTGTTGATTTTAGTTACAGTTTAAAATTTACTTCCAAGCATAAAGGTGATGCCATGAGAATATATGGTATAAACAATCAAAAGAAGTATTTCTTGTTAACCATTGAAAAGTTTGAAAAAATGTTTCTTGCTGTTCAATGTCAGAAAGTTAGAGACAAAATTAGAATAATTGACAAAAATGCTGTATTTGATATGCAGTTTGACAGTAAGCATGACTGGGCTAATGTACTTGAGTTAAACCAACACAACCTTTAGAATGTATATGCTAATAATACACACAAGAGCATGGATTATAGTGTTAGATTATATGTTGAGTTTTATAAAGCATACCAAGAGATATATAATTTCAAAAAGAATCAGCTAACTCTTTTTCCTATTTATCAGGATACCTTTCAAACATTTTTATTATGGGCTCAAATTGTTCGTGGATTTGCTTACAATACTGTAATGAATGCATGCAATTAAGGACTGTGCTTGTAGCTGATGAAACATGGACTACAGTATGGTGATCTACAAAAAGAATATGGTAAAGTAATCTTATCTACTATAATCACTCTCTTACATACATTTGGTAACTTTGAAAAGGTAACTGATGTCTTACTTACTTCTTACTATGTGGATCTGCTCAAGAAAACCAACTTAAAAGATTAAAAAGAGTGTTGTGTATTGACTATCATTGCTTTCATTTGTATAACTACTTTTAGACCTACTATTATTAAACATATAGTCATTAGTGATCTTATTTTCAAATTTGAACAAATTTAGTCCAAGTTATTTCAGTTTCAACAAGATGTAAAACAGCAAGATAGAAGTAAGAAGAAACTATTTCAAGCCAAGATATCATGTGTAGCCAAAATGAAAAAAGATAAACATTTATTAGAAAAGGATTATAATGTTCCTATGCAAAGTAATAATGGTTTAAATACTGATTTTCTCATGGTATTTATGATTTATCTGTAAGATATCAGAAGAATAGACACACAATCTAATTTAGCTGCTGCTTTGTTGTCTCAAAATTTGTTTATTCAAAAAAAATATCTAAACACTCCATTGTTTGTACAAGATCAAGTGACTAATCAGTGTATCAATGATTTTTGGTATCTATTGGTTAATTTTGATAAAAAAAAAGGATGTTCTATTTATCTCACCCCCAGATCATGTAAGGCCCACATTTTTACTTAAAGCTGTTTGACTTTTATTTATTTGTACAAACAACCTCCATTTTTAGATTTGTTGATCTTGTTTCTGGAATATGAAAACTGAGAAACCTTTGCATTTATAAAGCTATACAAGAAAGCAGCTATTAGATTAGCTTTTTCAGCAAGAAACTACTAGTTTGTCACTTAAAAAATAAGTGATCTTGGAGAAGAAAAATTGTTTGAACACAGAGAAAGAATGTTAACTAATGGTTAGATATTCATTTCAGAACTTGTAATAGCTTTTGCATTGTTTACTACTATTTTTGAATGGATTGATTGTTTGTATTGCCATATAAACAAAAGTGAAAGACTAATACAAGAAAAGATTACTAATCAAATCATTGTTTCATATGTAAGTAACAAAAAAGCTCAGTTATGAATCATGGAACAAACACTAAATTGGCAAGCTTATAAAAAGTTCATTTATTCACTATTATAAGATGTTAGAGAGACTTAGTTGAAATAAAAAGAAATATATACCAGATATCAAGAACAAGCAGTTAGAAAATATATCTTTCAAAACTTAAAAGGAATTTTAAACACATATAAACAGAAAATAAGTCAAATAAAAACTAAAAAAAGAAGAAACATGATTAAAAAGAAGGTATAAGAAGTAATTTTCACTAAATGGTTGGAAATGTGGGAATTGGAAGAAGAATCTAGAAGTAACTTGTCAAAGAAAGAAAAGAACAAGAAAAAACAAATAAAACAATTAATACATAATAATGTAAGAGTAAAACAGATAAAACAAGAATATAACCAAGAGCAGAAGAAACATGAGGCCAAGTATGCAAATATTTTTGAAAGAGATAGAAAAAAAAAGAAATTGAAAAAAAATTTACAAAATTTATGAAGAAAATCACAGAAGTAATCAGAAAAAAGAAAAATATACTTGAAGAAGAAAAGAGTTTTAAAATTCAAATTCTTTAAGATTTTATCTTTGACATTTCTCAAGATAATTTGAAAATTTTCAAAAGTAGATTTATTACTGAGGTGTTTAACAGTAATGAAGCTGAATTCATCTTTAATGACACCAGAATTAAAGGTAGATTAAGAAATAAAAAAGTTAAAAAAATAAATTATCAAAAAATTCAAGATGATTCTATACAAAAAGAGAAAAAAAGAGAAAAAGAACAAGTGTTATTACCTTTTAAGAAGAAATCAAAAATAAAATACTGTCTAAAAGAAAAAAATGAAGAAATGGAAAAGTTATCTGCAGAAATTGTGTTTGATTTTGGGGGTTTGGGTTTGGGTTTGGGTTTGGGTTTATAAATAGAATTATAATATAATACTTATATAAAATCTATTTAAAGTATATATGAGAATATATCTATTTTATTCTATTTATTTTTACTCATGAAAATATAGTTGTTTTACTCTACAATATAACACAAATAATTTCACTATTTTAGTCTAAAAGTTTGTTAAATAAATATATATATATATAAAACACAAATATTAAATGTTATTCTAGTCTAAAAGTTAATTAAAAAAATATATACATATAAAATACAACTATTAAATATTATTCTACTCTAAAAGTTTATTAATTTATTATATTATATATAACAAACACTAATATTAAATGTTATTTTAGTTTAAAAGTTAAAATGCTGTTTTATTCTAAAAGTTTATTTAATAATATATATATATATATAATCTATAAAATATAAAATATAAACACTATTCTACTCTAAAAATTTATTAATTTATAATATTATATATAACATACATTAATATTAAATAGTTATTCTAATCTAAAAGTTTATTAAATGATATATATATATATATAATAATATATATATATTAAAATGCTATTCTACTCTTAAATAATAAGTTTTTATTATATATACATATATTAATTATATTATAAATAAGAATATAAATAAATTATATAGTTAAAATATTATTTTACTCTTAAAAATCTTATATTATAATATATATAATTTCTTATTTTACTTTTTAAATTTAAAAAACTAGTTATTATATAATATAAAATCGCTATTCTACTTTTAAAATTTTATATTTTATATTTTATAATATATAAAATTTATAAAATCATATTATATTAATAATAAAATAAAGATTATATATTATAATAATAAAATAAGTAAAAATCATATATAAAAAAGTAAAGTAAAATAGTAAAAAAGTAAAGTAAAATAGCAAATAGCTATTATGAAATATAATATTTAAGATTCTAAAAATATAAATTAAAAGATAAAAAATATTTTCCCTCCAAAATAAGTTGACTAAATTCCCTCTAATAAGTAAATATTTTTTAATGAGTAAATATTTTGATGAATAAATATTTTTCCCTTTAAATATTTCCCACCAATTTTTAGTTGACTAATTTTCCTTCTAAAATTAATTTCCCTCCAAAACTTCCCACTTTAATTAGTCAACTTTGATTAAATTTAATTAAAAAATGAGTAAATATTGTAAAATATAAGTTGACTATGAGTAAATTGTTATTTTTACATCCAAAACAAAACAAAAAAAACAAAATCACATGTTTCTATCAAAACAAAAGAGTTATCTACCACTTAAAAAGCTTAGACCTACTAATGTCTTGGAAGATCTTAATACTGCATTTCGCAAGTATCTATGTTGTGCTTTCTTGCCTCGTGGTTCTAACTATCAATGGACTAGTCTTTAAGTGTATATGAAAGCTCATTATCTTGTTATTGCTGAACCGTATATCACCAAGTACTACAAAGTAAAGTGGTTAACTGTATTCAAACAACATGGCATGTATAATCTCTTCTGTGCAATCATAGTTCCCAACTGGTACTGTAATGGCTATCTTACTCCAACTGTTGCTGCTACATAGCTTGCCTCTCAACCAAAAGGTACCAAACAACCGTTTGGATGGGGTGGTTATCTTAATGATACCAAAATGGCTATGTTTGTAAATGGAACAAAGAAAGATGCTGTATCATTAAATCAAACTTACTTGTTTGGCAAGACTGGTGTACTTCCAAAAAGTAATGAACATTGTGCTTATGCTTGTTATGATCATGCCTGCCGTGGTGAAAAAGGATGTACCAAATTTCAAGATGGCAAGCTTAATCGTAATGTTAATGGTCATAATGCTGTTTATTTAATACGAGTTGAACCAAGTACTCAAGTTCTTCAATTCAATTGTATTGATTTGACCAAGTCCAAATGTGATCTTGATCATCCATGTACCAATGTTAATTGGAAGCATCTCAAATCAGTTAGACTACCAGTTCAAACAAATCGTAATTGGTTAGCTGAGCCAATCAATCATACTTTCATTTATTTTAGTTATTACTTACATGAAGCTGACTGGAAGTGAAGTGATCATGATTTGCACTACAATCAATGCCGTCAAATCAAGTATCCAGGTTAAAGTTCATATATTGTGATTTCTGATCGATTAGTTGCAACTTATATGCAATTGTTGGAAGATTATCTCCATATTGATATTGAAACAACTAATCAAAGACGATTCACAATTCAAGTGAATGAAGAAGTTATTCTTACTGCTACTTGGAAGAATTTTACCAATCTAAAATTTGTTAAAGGTATCATAACAAAAACTGCTGGTACAAGAAAAGAATTCAAAATTAAAGAATTAAAACCAGAATAGATTTGTAAATCTAGTAAACTAGATTTATATGTTGAAGAAAAATCATCAGATGATGAAAAAGTAATTAAAAAACAAAAGGTTTAAATAAAATAAAAATAAAAGAAATTAAAATATTTAATTTTAAAATAATTTATATTATTAATTATATTTTATATAAGATATTTAATTTAAATATATAATATTATAATTACTTTATATACTTTTATATTAAATATATATATTAAAAACAGTAATTTGTAATATTTTAAAATAACTTAAAAGTTATTCTACTCTTAATATTTTAATAAATCTTATATATATATATTATATAACTTTTTATATATTAAAGATATTAAGTTATAATATTAAATAAAGTTTTCATTATTTAATAATAATTAATATATTATTATATAAAAAACAGTAGTTTATAACATTTAAAAATAATTTAAAAGTTATTCTACTTTTAATATTTAATAAACTTTATATATATATTATATATAATTCTTTATATATTAATGATATTAAATTATAATATTTAATATTAATTTTAAAGATTATACTTTTATGATTTTTAATAAATTATATTTTATTGGGTTTGGGTTTGGGTTTGGGTTTGGGTTTGGGTT
>JAESGV010000808.1_pt1 | contig 13504 bp, 16 predicted proteins | sample 9269781 | NCBI WGS metagenome assembly JAESGV01 (sample SAMN15741586, study PRJNA653496) | algae metagenome | isolation source: Tildeniella torsiva UHER 1998/13D and co-occurring heterotrophs from... | place: Slovakia: Slovak Paradise National Park, Hrabusice, Kosice Region | collected 2000-01-01 | reverse complement strand
AGCACCAGAAGCCCTAGAATCTCATAACTAAATTGTTTAATAATTATAGTATTCGTCGTTGTGTACATATTCATCATCTGGGAACATTTCTTCTTCATCGTCATCTTCATCACTTTGGTAATGTTTCTTTGGTCTTGACATGTATGATTCTTCAAATGATAAACGATCGTCACCTTCATCGTCGGAAGAGTCGGATTTTTGTTCATCTTCACTGTCATCGGAAAACTCGTCTGGATAATCGTTTTGAATGTTATCTGACCTGTTTGAATCATCACTGTCGTAATCGGAATCTTCTCTTGGATTGTATTCTCGATCGTCATAAAAGATATCATCGTTGAAGCTTTCCATTTTGACAATAGTCGAGGTTATGGGTACTGATTGGTCAGTCGTATCGCTCACGTAGTAATAGTCGTACTCGTACTTTTCATCACTTGCTTGTATGTATTGTTCTCGAAGTAACGATGCATAGTTCTTGAGTGATGGATCATCAAACTCGTTGGCAAGTTCTGTTTCTTCACCAAAGTTCATATCAACGACATTGGTAGTTTCGTCCAACCGTTTCTTTTCCAAAATCTTTGCTATTCTTATTTCTTGTTTTTGTTTCATTTTTTTCAAATTCTTTTCTTTCATATTCGATGGACTCGCTTCTTGTTTTAATGTTTTTCTTTCTCTTATGCGTCCGAGGATTTTTTTGTCTGTATCTGTTTGTCGTTGGGATACTGTTTCTACTAGTGCGAATCGAACTTTTTTCTTTTCTTTTACTTCTGAGGACAGTGATAATGATTTTTCTAGTGCATCAGTAACATCATGTACGTTTTTTATGCGTTTCTTTTGTGGTTGTGTATCATCTACTTCCAAATAAAAGTCATCTAGGGGTTCTTCATCGCGTTTTCGTTTCACACAAATCAAAATCTTTTTTGGTGCTGTTTCTGGTGGTGGTTGGGGAACCAATTCGACAGGATCAGTTTCTCCTTCCTCGAAAGAATAGTTTGTAGAAGGTTTTTTGGTAATATCTAGTATATCGTATGTGTCGTTTTTGTATTCGCCGGTGACGTTCTCATTAGTATGTTGATTGGTACGCAGTTGAAAAGGTGGTGCTGATGTATCTGTAGCACCAAAAATTGCTCTTGCTTTCTCATCAAAAGTTGTCATGTTCGTTTGTTTGATGTTCAATAAAGTTGTTGAGGTTAACCGTTAGCTTGTAAGAATGGCTTTGCAAGAATCTGAGCGAACATTAGCTACAGCACATACGATCTATACAAATAAAGTTGTTCAGAATAGCAAGACTACTTTACTGCATGACTTGCCAAAACATGATATCATCGTTTGAATAGAGCGATTTCTCTTTTTCACTTGATGTAGCGCAAAAATCACTCAAGAATTCTTCCAATTCATTTGGTAAATTTTGATTGGTATCCACAGGTGTTGTTATCATAGGAATAAACTCTGGTGTACTCGGTACAGCAACGTGGGTTGTTTGTTGCAGCACAGCTTCTATCTTTTGCTTTCTTCTACGCTCTTCCTCTTCTGCAAGAGTTTTCAAAACTTGGGGTACATAATGACCATACTGTGCTGCAGTACGCCCGTTTGAACTCATGATTGTTTGTAGTATGTTTGCATCAGTTTTCAATGCATTTGTTATCAAGTTACGATCTTCATCTGTTGTAGCAGTAGCCAAACAATCCATATGACAGTTTGTAGCGACCAACATGGGAGCTACAAGATGCGTAGACATCGCACTAGAATAGCTACTTGCTGTTGCTGATATATAATCAGCTAGACCTCTCAGCTCTAAAGTGCCACATTGCCCTCTTTTCTGTAACAACTGTATCTTTGCACCCAGTGTACACAACAACAAACTTGCTCTTCTAAACCAAGTGTTCTTATCTTCTTGCGTTTGTCGAGTATTTACGTTGTGTAGTTTAGATATCATACGATCTAGCATGGGTACCTCAAGAACAAAGTGCTTGTTACATTTCTCAAGTAGATCCTTCTTGATAGGAGTCAAGTAGGGTGTAAACTCGTCCAACTCTTCTTGTAACATTGTAGGGTCTTCTTGTGTTTCTGTGAGACGATGGTAATGTTTCATGAGGAATGCCAAATAGATACATCTCTTTACCGAAAGTGAAAGTTCCAACTCGAACGCTGGATCGACACCAACCAAAAATGTTTCCAAGAATTCTATGCGTAAATTTTCAATTTGTTGTTCGGTGTTGGCATCGGTAGCTTTACGTTCTCTCTTGTACTTGGCGATGAATGACTTGGCATTTTCAAAATAGAATTCTGCTTTTTCCAATTCATTATCCATAAGGTGGCAACATCCGAGCGCAAAGTATGTAAAAACTGTATTTGTGTTGGACAGAACTTGGTCAAAACTAGTACTGATCAACTTCTTGCTCATACCGAAGCATTTCTGCGCGAATGTCGGCATACGAAACTTTTTGTAGAACAGTGCCTGGAATGCGAATACGAGTGCCATACTTTCTGCTTTTGGTGGTTCCAAATCTGTTGGTGGTTTTGTATTATCACGGGCTGCTTTGACGAACGCTAAAACTACACTTGCACTATTCCTGTCTAACATGGGAGTCGATTTACATAAGCTTTCGAATTGAACGTCGAGTAATGATGGAGCACGAGTATTTGGCGAGGGTGGCTCTTTTTTGCATGGATACGGTTCATATCTTTTTAAATTTTGTTTTATCTGGGATGAACAGGTTTTGTTTCGTTGTGTGCATTCACTGCATATTTGTTGCGTAGCGCTTTTGTTGCACTTGCGACTGAACTCAATACACTCTCTGCAGCGATAGGCCACTTGTTCTGACATACTAAAGTTTGCTTGTCGGGCGACGCCGGTTGTGTCGGAAACTTTCCCCGAATCGCGATAGACAGCGGTCGGAAAGAAGCGAGCACGAGTAAGTTTACATGAGAGGTAATTAAAGTGCAAGTAATACCTCCATTTTAAAATGCTTTGTGACCAATGAAATTCCTCAAGCATTGCAGAACACCAGCTTTACTTGCACAATAAAAGAGCGCATCCAAAGATTCAGTTGTCATCATTTCACGTCACTTATAATAGCAAAAAACTGGCGATCTACAGTAAACCAAAGCCGCTATTTTTAATACTTTTTGTCTAAGTATAAATTGGCTACTGAAAAGCAATCATTGTGTCATAATCAAACAAATCATGCTACACCGTCTATCAAATCAAACCAGAAAGTTCTCTCGTGCTGTACCTCAATTCGCACCTCTTTCATCAGTCAACAATACCACTGCAACCAGCCGAACATTGTTTGACAGCAAAAGCAATGAGGCAATCAACAAACAAGTAAATCAATTGGGCAGAAAACCAGATACCCAAGAAACCAGCCCTGGCACTGGTGCTGCTAAAGATCAACCAGTCACTCATTTTGCCGATAAAGACAGACCACCATCGTACGAGTCAATGCAAGATTTAGATGCAAAAAAACCAGAAGATAAAAACAGACCATATAGACCATTTGAAGACAGTGTCGACAAAAAGTGGAATACCGCTGCTAAAAAGTAAAAATTGTACATTATTTCGGAATTAAACCAATACCTTTGCTGTTTGGCAATGATATTACACCGTGTGCTTGGTTTGGTGTGCTCCACGAAAAGTTTCCAGTTAAAATCTGACTATTATCGTCTACTAATAATCCTCCATCCAAATCTCCACCGATCTCGGCAAATGACATAAGATGAGCAAAACACGTACAACTCAAACTACTTGAAACCATTGATCCCAACCACACTTTCAGTCCATTCTCCTTCGCACTCAAAATCGCCTTCAATGCACCTCTAACACCACCTGCTTTTTCCAATTTTACGTTCACTCCATGAACAAATGGTTTAATACGAGGAACATGCTGCGCAGTGCTCACACTTTCATCTCCAAATATGTAAATCTTTGCTTTCTCGTATTCATTCTTTACATTGATCCACTTTTCTGCTGTTTGTTGGTCTTCAGTAACGTACAATAGTTCTACAGGGAATGGTTGCTCAACCATGTACAGCATGGGCAAAAACTCTGGAATTTGTTCTTTTATCTTATGCAAAAACTCGAGTGATATTTCTGGTGTCCACGCTGCGTTTGCATCAATACTCCAATGCGCATTATGAGTTCTCGTTTGTTTGAACGTGTCGTGCAATCGTTTGCATATCAAAACACCCTTATCGACATCGTGATCTAGTTTGATTTTAATATTGTCAGTATACTGCATTCCAAAACGCAACGTTTTTTCCATTTCTGAAATATCTTCATTTAAACCTGCTGTGTAGAATGCTGATTTTCCAGTTGGTGGTTCGACTCCTATGATAGAGTACAATGGTTTGTCCAAGATAGAACACCAAAGATCGAGTATGGCCATTTCGATTCCACAAATGGCCGCGAAACGGTACTCGGGAAGGTTTTGTGAGTTTGGCTCTGTAATAGCGCGAGTATCTAAAACTCGTAGTAAAAGTTGTGGTATGTGAGAACTATCCGAGCGTAAAGCGTCAAAATAAGGATGTGGAATACCATCGAACGGTGAGTATTTGTCATCAGTTGTTGGTGCGTTGATTTCGTTTTCGATATTTTCCACATACTGTTTGAAATAGGTGTGAATGTCATCAAAATCGGCCAAGTAACAGTTTTTCTTTTTTGGTGGCAGGCCTACTTCTCCGTAACCACGGTGATTATTCCAGTCGATTTGAATGAGTGCGTTGTTGCGTACAGTTGTAGAACTATGACTTGTTCCAAAGGCAGAGCGTAATGTTAATACGTACTTGTAGAGCTTTAGTGTGAGTGCTCCATTCAAAAAGGTCTTCTCTACAACCACTTGAGTCATTTTACAAAACTAGAGCAATGGATAACGATGCTCTGGAAGATGAAGACTTTCGGGAGAGGTATACCACACTGCAGTTATTTAAAAATCTAGTTTCGAAAAGAAAATCGAGCAAGTCACAGAAATTGTTGAGTTACTGGATGCAGAGCAACGAGAGAATGATAGCAACAAGAAAGAGTTAGATAGGAAAACGAAAGAATATGTACGAATGTTTGGTACCGAATTAACAATTAGGGAAACATTGCTTCTTTCATGAAACGAGAAGTCGAAACACGGATAGGAAATTTAGCTGTTCTTCAGAATCAAATTAATAACGCGATTGAAGAGTACAATTCGATACTTCGCGAGCGAGAGAATGATATTGAAAACACTCACAACAGTATGAACAAATAGATTCATACGATTTACATTTACAGAATACAAACGCATCGTCCAAGACTTGATGGACGAAAACGAGTATTTAGAAAAATTAGATGTAGAACTACAGAAGAACAACTCACGAATCGAAGTATTGCAGCAAACACTTGTACAAAAAGAGTTAGAAATACGAGATGCAAAAGATAACTTTAATCGAGAAAGCAATGAACTATCACGACAAATCATTCATGAAAAAGTAACTTTAGAAAACGAAAGTGGAATCTTTCGAAAACGATTGCAAAATGAGATTTATGAACGAGCATCCAAGCTTGTTGATCCGCTAAAGAAAGAGATTTATGATAAAAGCGTATTCTTGGTCGATGCTGTACGAAAATACGAAACAGATTTGAAATCGTTATCGAAAGAGAAGCAAGAGTTGGAAGAAGAAAATCGCAAGTTTAAACGGGATTCCATGTTGAACCATGAAACTGTATTGGAGTACGCTAGAGAGGGAATGTATCATAATCGAGGTGTAAGCGATATCGTTATTACTTATTAGTAGGCTGCAAAATTATCAGAACGCGTAAGACGGAAAGAAGAAAAGTTATCAACTATGACCATTCAACATCGAGAAGAGATAGCCAAGATCAAGAAAGAAATTGATGAAAAGACAGAATATTATACTTCAAAAATAGCACAGGATCGAGAACAAGAGACAACGCTTCAACAACAATATCTAAAACTAAAAGTAAAATCGAACAAAGTGGCTAACTGTATAGAAAATATCAGAAAGAATTATTGAATCACGAGATCAAATAGAGAAGTTTTTTGCAGAGGGATTTAAGCAATTACGTACAGGAGATTTTATTCACAAACCCAACGATGTTATCTTTACTGTTATACCATCTGTAGAATTACCACCGATACAAAAGAATGCAAATTCTCTTTCACCCACAAGTACACGTTCACAGTCTGCAGATCCAGAACTACAACATTCGCCAAGTAGAGCACGAATTGATAAAATATCTTCACAACAAGATTTCGATTTAGATTCACTAACACCAAAAGAGAAAGAAGCGCTTTTGCGAATGTTGTATCAGAAGATTAATGGATGCGAGTACGCAGGTTACAATACACCATCACCTACGAAACACAAAAAACGACATAATTCATTGCAATCGCATACACCAGCATCCATGTTTCCAGCGTTGGTAGCGAAAGAACAAACTCCAGAATATAAATTCCAAAAGCTAATGAACGCAAAGAAACCACCACCTCCTGGTACTCCGAATCATGAAGAGGATTATCTAAATGGAAACCAAGATGAAGACTTTTTATCTGAAATGCGATACTCTGAGTCGCTTAAGCAATCCAGAAACTGGTAGCAAGTAACTGTGTCTACTGTTTGTAACGTGCTTGTTTTACAACACAGTTCGATAAAAAGCAAAACCTAGAACCATGAGTGAAAAGCGTAAAGCAGAAGAAGCATCAGATGCACCACAGGCAAAAGAGCAAAAGGTAGAGGAGACAGAACAAAAGGTTCGCAAGGGGTAAGACTGAAGACAAAATATTGACAAGTAGTTCATGCCATTGCAAGGGGGTTACATTTGAAACTACTGGCGAGCCATCATTTAATGCAGTTTGTCACTGCAGTATTTGCAGAAAGACCTCAGGCGCAGATTTTTACCACTCGCTAGGATGGTCGAGCAAGAGCGTAAATATCACTGGTAAGGAAAACCTGCAAGAATACAAATCCAGTGAAGCTGCATCCAGACAATTCTGCAAAACATGCGGATCTACCTTATTCATTACTATTCCCGCATATGACATGACAATTACCACACCAGCATTGTACGATGACGACTTGAAGGATTTCAAAGATATCACATATCATTGCTACTACGGTAACCGTGTTATCGATGTTACCGATGGAAAAACAAAGTACAACACTGATTCCAAAGGTGACTTACTTGATGACGCAGGCAAAGTCGTAACCAAGTAACTGAGTGATCTTCATGTCATAAACGTCAATTAAAACGGCTTGGTAGTATTGATTGAAATGCGTTAGTCGAACTCTATCTTTAGTTATGGATGTTGGCATGGTTGACTTGCATCTGTAAAGCTTTTAAAGATCAAAAAACCACATCAAAAGCTTTGTTAATATTAAGATGGTACTACACGACAAAAGAGACCGTGAGTTAAAACATACTGAAAGAAAAGATCGTGATACGAACGACGCCGACAATACAAAGGGCAAGCATACTAACTTTAACAAACCCAAGAACCAGGACAAACACGGATTCGCAGGCGGAAGTCATTTTGCAGTAGATTCTTCAAAATGGACTCACGAATGAATTGATTAAATTTAATTTAATTCTGTAACTCAAACATGTGGTCTGGTTATGCGCCTTCTACCTCCTCTTTCTTCTTTTCGTTCTTCTTTGACAGAAGGTTCATCTTCAGTATCTTTGCGACGTTTTGGTTCTTTTTCTTCATCGACACGTTGTTTAGAGTCCTCTCTTTCGCGTTTTGTACCACGATCCTTGGCAGGAGGATCATCGTTTCTTCGTTCATTTCTTCTGTTATCTCTGTCACCACGGTTACGACCACGGTTATCACGTCCGTCACGTCCATCGCGATCATGATGTCTGCTTCCTCGCTCATCATCGTGTTTATCGTTCGATGGAGGTGGAGGTGGAGGTGCATCATCACGATGTTTATCTCTCGAGTCGCCTCTGCCATCTTTACGTGTGTCTCTTTCCTCTTCTTTCTTTTTGCTTAAAAGTTCTTGCAATTTGAGGTTCATTTGTTCTCCAGTCGCTTTCTCATCTCTCTTTGGTGACGATTCTTTAGTAGGACTGGCTGGTGGAGGAGGTGGAGGTGGTTCAGATGCCTCTCGTTTAACCTCTTTGCGTCTGCTTCCACTTGGCGTAACTGGCGTAGCAGGAGATGGTGTTGGAGTTGACGATTCTTTTTCATCGACATCCATCTTGTCATTTTTGCTCGACTTTTCTTCAACAGGTTGGTCTTCAGTACGTTCTGCTTTTCTGTCTCTTCCACGACGTCTCTCGTCTTTTCCACGATCTTCTCTTCGTTTTCGATCTCCTATTTCTGTTGATGGTGACCGATCAGCTCTCTTTTCCTCACGTTGTGGTTTCGGAGTAACAGGAGTAGTTGGTTCCTTATCATCCTTCTTTGAGTCTCTTCTGCTTGGAGGAACGAATGGAGCGCTAAGAGCAGATAGTTGTTGTACTGCTTGAACAGGTGCTGGTTTCTTTTCTTCTGGAGGAAGAACCTTGCTTATGAGTTGGTCTAGATTCGTGGCGTAACGAGTCGCTAAGACCTTGATGTTTTCAATCTCTGAATCAGCCAATTTTCCGACACATTCTTTTAGTTTTTCTGCATCTCGTCTATACATTGGGAAAAGGTTGTTCGATGCGGCATGATTTAGCGCCTTTAGTACGTTTCTTGCACAAGTTGAATCTGCTTTGGCAAAAACAACTTCAAAACCAGCAGTGAGCGTCGAACATAACTTTTTGACAACAGACTTTTTGAACACTTGGTAGTCCATAATTCCCGAATCAATGTTTTTGATATTCTTCACGAATCCAATTTTGTAGGCATACTGCTTGTATTTTTCTTCATCTTCGATCCATGGCTTAATTGTAGCTAATAGAGTACGTAAGAATCTTCCGATGCGATCGGCTTCATTCTCTGTGCAACTCATCAACCATGCTGGAATGGAGGAGAACGAACGGAAGTAGCACTGGAGAGTGCTGAAATATGGTACAGATGCCAAATGCATCATTTCGATAAACTTGGCACAATAAATAGCGTCTGTGCTTGAATATAGTACACGTGGTAGAATACAATTTTGCAAAAATTGCCACATTGTGTCTGCCTCACCAGATTGGTCATCAAGTGATTGAATGATAACATGTCTCGCGCGTTTGATCAAAGTCACCAGAGCCTCGTTGTGTTTGATTTGGGCATCTTTCTCCTCAACGAGCGACTTGAGCAACGAATCAGCTGTTTCTTTCTTTTTAGGTGCAATGTTTTTGTCCAACTGTTGCTGTTTGATTCTAAGGAATGCGTCTTGATATGATTTGATGGGTACTAAAATGTTAATGATTTGTATATTTTGCATACCATAGACGTCATAAAGCTCTAACGAGTAGAAAAGATTGTACAAATTGTGTGGTAAACTTGGAATAGTCTCCATGTTGCTTTCTTTTAACGCTGGTATGATAATTTGATCAAGTAGAGCTTGACATTTCTAAATGTTAATATAAAATAATATATACATACCTGTAGTCGTACAGGATCTGATATTGGTGGTCCAGATTCTAGTTCTGCAACATTGTCATCCACCTCAATGTTTAGTTGGCGTTGTTTAGTCACTACACCGCGAAGAATAGCGTTAATAGTCTCTGGGAGAAGTCGATATCTCCTCAACTGATCAGCATCTGGAATGGAAAGAATTGGTTTCTTCTCTCTTTCTCTTCGTTCTTCTTTCTTTTCCTCTTTTTTGCCATCTTTTGCTCTTTCGCGTTCTTTCTTTTCTTGTTCTTCAGCCTCTCTTCTCATTCGTTCTTCCTCTGCGTCCATCTCTTTTACCGATGCTACATCAGAGTCGATAACAATTCTAGTGTGCTCGCGTAAAAATTGCAAAAGTATTTGGAACGATTCGTGAATAGTGTCGAACGAGCTGATAATCATTGGCAACTTCAAGCGTGAGCCGTTCTCCATGTCTTGTTCGTCATACAAAAAGATATCACTATCTCTTAGTTGAGCGAGTAATATCAATAAACTTCGTCCATAACCTTCATGCACTAGTGTATTTTGTAGTTTTATGGTTGCTTTCCTAACAGTTCTTCCGAGAATCTTCTTCTCAAAACTTCCACACTCAGCGCGGAGCACTTCGCCTCCTGCTTGTGCATCCATTTGGTCATCGTTTATATCTTCTCTAATATCAATTCCACTCATGTTGGATACTATCTCTTTCAAAAGTACGAGATCTTCCCAATGTCCGGCCTTGATACGCGCAATCAAGTATTGGATAAATGGTTGTAGGTCATCGTGTGAAATAGTAGAAAACTTTCTGAAAAGTTGACCAATTAGCTTGGCTCTGTTTTCTAGATACGTCTCGACTTTCGTACCGTTGTCTCTGATGCGACCACCCTTGTCGATCATGTCAACACTCTTATCTTGCTTCTTGTTCATGCCGCTGAATGAGTGCAGAACTTCAAACGCAAGCATATCGTGAAAAAGTGGAGTTGCATATCGGAACGCTTCTAGTACAACCTTCAAATGTTAATAATACCATCAAATAAACGTACCTCAATAACGTTGTCATAGGATTGAACAATTGCCAAAATTTCTTCACTAACTACAAGTCCACCACTGTGTGAGACCTTGCTCAAGTTTCTTGCTTGGACCTTGCTTTGACTCTCTTTTGCCAGACGCTTCAGGATACTCTTGGTCTCCAACGATGTTGTATTGTATTGACCGACTAATCTGTACTGTGCTCCTGGCAAGTAGTACCTGCCGCTAAGCTCCTTGCAACGTTCTTTAACCACTCTGTAAACTTCGAATCGCATTTTGTATGGAACTAGGCGGAGCAAACTCCAAAGCTAAAAAGTTAGTCTAGCTGTATTAGCAACGTACTTCATATGATAAACCAGAGTTCTTTTCACACAAGTATAAAGTTGATACAAAGGTTTGTAGGGCTATTCCAAACAATGTTTTTGCATTTGGATTACGTGATACATGATTTTCGAAATAGTCCGCCATCAAACGAATCAAAAATGCGAATAACGATGGGTCGTGGTATAACTCAACGTCTAACGCTAACAATAACGGCAGAACTTGTTCCTCGATAAGGACTACATCTTCCGATGTGTATTCTCTTGGACGTATCACTCCCTTGTTCTGTGATGCCACAACAGCAGACAAATGACTGTACAATGGGGAAATTAGTCTGTGCAAAGCTTCAATCATAGCACGGGAGACTTTTGGACTAATCTGTGGTGAAAAAGCGTATAGAAAGTCATATAGTAATAGTGCTGGCTGGATTGCATCAGTCTCTAAGAGACCAACAAGTAATCCAAAACGTTGGTTCTAAAAATTAGTTACGGTAGGTTTTGTTCTTACGTTTGTGTGAAGAGATGGAACCTCTGTGTCAGATGTGGGTGATATCCGGTTCTTCTTTTGCTGTTCAGTGCTCTCTTCGCTGTTGAGAAGTAGATGTCTCATTTGTTTGGCATTTTCCAACTTTGAGTTTGCAAACTTCTTGTGCTCCATAAGAGCGTCTGTTTCTTCGCCAGGACAAAGCTAAATAATTAGAAACACTTGTCAGTCAAGCTTACATGTACTAGTATATCTTCCACTTGCATAACACCATTCTTGATGAGTGTAGCGGCTAGTCTGAAGAAGTTATCGGGTGTCTCTTGCCGTGTCTTGTAGAACCCAAATTTGAACCCTAGAATCAGAGCAAGATGAGACCTATTGTAACTCTTGAGTAGACTCAAAAAGTTTGTGTTCTCTATTTCCATTAGTTACATGACTTTCGACTTACGATAATTTTGCTCAAACGCTTCCAAAATGACGTCGCTCACACGATTAGGATCAATATCGAAGCAGCCTTCTAGAATACCAATCTTTTTGCAAATATTGTCGACATCGTTCTCTGTTAAATTGCGTTGCAACAACTCCGTTAATAATTTTGAGTATCCTTCCGTCTCTTCTCGGAATAGATTATACTTTTGTTGTGTGTATCTACTTGTTAAAAATGAGACTTTCCAACGTACATTTGCTTTGTTCTGAATCTAACGAACTGTTTTTGCGTATTTTCTGTTGCTAGACCTGTGTTTGCTAAAAGTGAACCCATCATTTGTCCCTTCTTGTCTTTTTGTGGTAGATCCAAATCTTCCAACAATCGCACTGGTGCATCCAGTAGTTTTTTTTCGATAAATAATTTGACGACCTTTTGTAGTTTTTCACTGCGTGTAGTGTGATCTTCTGTTTCAACGTCAAGTAGCCATATTACATCGTTGATCGCAGTGGAAGCCCCATTGAATGGGAACTCTCCTGTCCCAACTCTATTCTGTAGTGCTGTTGAATACGCGTGTGCGACATCTTCTGCTGTAGCGTCGTCGTTCAAAACTGAAGCCAATAGCTCGTAGAACACATCAGAAAAAATTGCGTGTGAAGCGTCGTTTTCACAACTTAAGATCAATTGCGTTCTAACAGTTAGTATTTAGTATGCACAAACATTTTGTCGCTTCCGCCTGCTTGTATGTTCTCTAACCACGACTGTGAAATTATTTTATACGGTGTTTTTGGGATGCTATATTCCTCGCCATTGTTCATAACAGAGTCTTCATCTACTTCCATGATACAACAGTTTTGTTGAGGATTGTAAAGCGAGTCAACCAACGCTTATTCAAAACAAACTTTTATCATGTCTGCAGAAGAAGACGAGTACGATTTTCTGTGCAAGAGTATTTATTTTTACTGTCGCTAACACCTTAGTTATTTTACTTGGCGATAGTGGCGTCGGTAGGAAACAAAGAGCTTTTTATTAATCTTGTCGTAGGAAAAACAAATCTCATGCAACGATTCACAAAAAACACGTTTAATCCAGAATCACGCTCAACAATAGGAGTCGATTTCAGCAGTAAAACAGTGCAAATTGGCGAGCATCGTGTCAAAGCGCAAGTGTGGGATACGGTATGCTGTATTTTTGACTATTCTCACAACAAAGGCTGGACAAGAACGATTTGGACACGTTATGCAGTCATACTACAGAAATGTAATGGGTGCTGTGATTGTCTATGACATTACGAACAGAACGAGCTTTGATGAGCTGCCTGGCTGGATATCAAAGATTCAAGAAAACTCTAGCAACGCTGTAATCTTGTTGGTAGGGAACAAAAGTGATATGATTTACCTACGTGCAGTGCAAACTGATGAAGGTATCTCTGTTGCTAAGAAATTCCACATGGCATTTATGGAAACAAGTGCACTCGAGAGTACAAACGTTGACGAGGCATTCAAGACTATTATTAAGGAAATAATACATGTACATAAGCTTGGAACAAAAATTTCAAGCAGTGAGACACCAACAGTAACAGAGACAATCAGTGCTCCAATATCGATTACACAAACACAACCTGAACCTGTACACCAAGCAGGCAAACAAAAGTGTGCTTGTTAGTGCACGAAATAAAGCTTCTACTTGGAGTTGTAACAACTACAAAAATCTGACAGTTGGCATGACAGAACTTGTTAGTCCAACAAGTCCT
>JAESGV010000807.1_pt1 | contig 13522 bp, 8 predicted proteins | sample 9269781 | NCBI WGS metagenome assembly JAESGV01 (sample SAMN15741586, study PRJNA653496) | algae metagenome | isolation source: Tildeniella torsiva UHER 1998/13D and co-occurring heterotrophs from... | place: Slovakia: Slovak Paradise National Park, Hrabusice, Kosice Region | collected 2000-01-01 | reverse complement strand
TTGTCGTAGTTGGCGGAGGCGCAATGGGTGTAGAAATTTGCAGTGAAATTTTACATTACAATGATGATGTCAAAGTGACCATGATTGTAAGTGGACCATCTCTACTTCACTTGTTTGATAAAAGTGTTGCAGAAGCATGTGCCACAAAACTTGCCAAATTTAAGAATTTGACCATTTTGACTGATTCGGAAGTGCAATCAGTAGAAGGTCGCACAATTCACTACAGAAACAAGTTGAATCAACTTGTTGACTTTACCGAAGCAGATGCTGTGATGGTGTGCACTGGAACAAGACCAAATAGTGACATGTTACGCAAGTACATGCAACCATCGCTACGTACGAGTGATGGTGCGATTCTAGTGAACAAATCATTCCAAATATGTAAAGGAAATAATGAGTACTATGCCAACATCTTTGCCGTTGGTGATGTGACTTCCATCAATGAAGTCAAGCTTGCAAACTTGGCAATGCATCACGGAAAAGTTATAACAGAGGTTATCAACGCGATAGAGTCTGGAGTATCAATGAACAAGCTTCCACATTATAGGGCGCTAATTGAACCATTAACAGTATCGTTCGGACCAGAATCGGCGTTACTTGTGCTCAATGGAAAGGTAATCGCAAATAATATGATTGTGAGAGAAATCAAATACAAATTGGAAACCAAGGTAGACTTTGTTCTCACAAGAAACAAGAGATTCTTAGCTGTAGTATAAATAATTTCTCTTGCATCTGGCAACTGTACGTCTTTTACTTACAATCTAAACAATGTCAACAATCACACGCTACGGTGTAGACCTTGAATGCACTGAAATTCCATTCGATAGACCTATAAAAAAGATATCTGGCGACGTCGCGTCGCTATTAATTCTCAGTACCGATGGCTGCGTATTCGCGCTTGGTAAGAGTGGTCCGTACTTTGGGATACCAGAACAACAGTTATTCATGGACGAACCAATACAACTGAATATACAAAACGCTACAGATATCTACCATGCTGAACAAAAATCGCTTATATTAACTAATGATAACACTTTATATGTTATGGGCATAGGTAGCTTGATGAATCTCGGCTTTAAGGAAAGCAAACACTTCGATACACCCACCGCAGTGCCAAAAGAAAATTATGAGTACGAAAAAATATTATTTGTCGGAACAGCGTACTCATTCTCAGTAATCGTCACATCAAACAAAAACTTGTTCCTATTTGGACAAAAGTAAGTGAATTTTCTAATCACTAATATTTAGCTGGTTAGATCCACAAGAATCCAAACTAGACGTATCCTGGAAGTTTCCCATTCCTGAAGTCTCAGCAAATGGAGAAATAGTTTCGCTAACATGTGGAACATTTCATGTCGCTATAATAAATTCTGCTGGAGAGATATTTCTAGGAGGCGGTAATAGCGAAGGAGGGTGTGGAACAACAGGACAGTTCTACGGGTTGAAAAAGTATGTCAGTAACCTATTTTTCACCAGTGCTGCATTGTTTTATAACGCTAGCGTGCTAGTAGCGAGAGATGGCACTTTATTGTTCTATGGCAAGGTTGATTCTCGTTTTGTAGAATATCGCTCTTTTACTGACAAATTTCCGCTGCCGATACAACACGTTTCTGCTTCGACAAATGGCGTTACTATTTGTACGTATGATGGGCAAGTGTTTTTGTATCGGTATGATAGAACTAGCGAAAAGATTGGTGATATTAACGGGCCAGGCCTGTACAGGTCACTAATGCTTGACAGTATCTATACTTGCGCAATTGTAAATGAGGATCAAATTTCAAAGCATTTTTATTTGCTTTCAAAGACTATAACTAAATCAGAGTTACAAGATGTGGTAGTGGTTATTCCATAGGTTGGACATACCTGTAACCAGATGTAAGTTAAAGTCGCAGAAAATAAGGAAGACTATTTTCTGTCAATACTCTGAAGATTGTACAGCTGACCAACCATGGGAATTATTAAACAGGAGACGAAACCATCAATGCTTTTCCTGTAAGGCATCACATACGAAGACCTTGACAACACTCTTAACGAACCAGAGTGGAACGACTATGATTGTTCATACGACGTGTATTAGCAAGTAATAAAGGATTTCAAGAATTGAAATAGGAACAAGTGGAAAAAACCATACATTGTACGAAATACAAAGTACGTGAGCATTGCATGAGATTTACAACATCTCTGGAAGGGAGCTGGATAACGCAAAGTTACTTTTCAAGACCAAACACAAACAACACAGTTCCTATCCGACCTCTGCACGATGCTTCCACCTCGCGAAGATATGCCATCAGAGCCAATAAACGAAATCAGTCGGCAGGTGACGATAGATGCAAAAAGTTTAATTGAAAACGAAGTTGGAAAAAATTACGACACCTTTGAGCCTGTTTTATTCAAGGCAGTTAGACCGGCACTAGACAAACTTATTTACTATGTAAAAGTACACGTTGGCTCGAATGATTATATTCATGTAAAGATATGCACTGGTACTGCAGGCCTAGAACTTCGTACTGTTCTGCAAAGCAAGACAAAAGACGAAGAACTTGGTTGGTATTAAATTATGCAATTATTCTACCAGATGCAGTTCTTTTACCACTGTTACGATATAGTGCTACAAACTAGGAAGCTTTATGTGCATTTCTTCTGTTCTCTTCCCTAATCTCCTGCTCCGCAACAGCTATCCCAGTGCTTCTCCTTGTAAGCCACTCAACCAATCAGACAAGTTGAAAAAATACAACGAAATTCCATGCTTAGACCGACCGCATCAAAGCTCCGTTCTCTACGTTCACTCACACAATCAGTAGTAACAAAGGGTACCACAGTATCTGGCGCGATCGCACCAGCACAACAACGTTCTATTCGATTTTTAAATAATACTCCAAGAGTAGTACCACAAAAGATTCAAAAAGTACAGATAAAACGATACTATGCATCAGAATCAGCAGTAAAAGTACCAGAAATGGGAGATTCTATCACTGAGGGAACTGTTTTGAAATGGCTTTACCAAGTCGGAGACAGTTTCAAAGAAGATGACGTCGTTTGCCAGATCGAAACAGATAAAGTTACTGCTGATGTTCGTGCACCTGCAGCTGGTACTTTAACATCACAATTAGCAAAAGAAGGTTCGACTGTCGCTGTTGGAAGTGAATTATTCAAATTTACTGCTGGCGCAGGAGGAGCAGCACCAGCCAAGAAACCAGAAGCAAAAGCAACAGAAGCACCCAAACAAGAAGCAAAACAAGAATCGAAACCAGAACCAAAGAAAGAGGAAGCTCCAAAACCACAACAACAACAACAACCAAAAGAAACACCAAAACCAAGCGCACCTACATCATCACCTGCTCCATCAACTGGCGGACAACGCGGAGAACGTCGTGTTCCATTGTCACGTATGCGTTTGAGAATCGCAGATCGTTTGAAAGATGCACAAAACACCTATGCTATGCTCACAACGTTCAACGAACTAGATATGAGTCAAATCATGGCACTACGTGAGAAACACAAGGATGCGTTCCAAGAGAAACATGGCGTCAAATTGGGATTCATGTCTGCGTTCGTCGTAGCAGCAGCACAAGCACTAAAAGAGTTCCCAGTAGTCAACGCAGTGATCGATGGAACAGATATTGTATATCGTGACTATGTCGATATTTCAGTTGCCGTTTCCACACCAACTGGTTTGGTCGTTCCAGTCATTCGCGATTCTGACAAGTTATCATTCGCTGATGTAGAAAAGACTATTGGACAATTGGGAGAGAAGGCAAGAAAGAATCAATTAACTCTACCAGAAATGCAAGGAGGTACATTTACCATTTCAAACGGTGGTGTCTTTGGATCATTATTCGGAACTCCTATCTTGAACCCACCTCAATCAGCAATTTTGGGAATGCACGCAACGTTCAAGAGACCAGTTGCCATTGGTGATCAAGTACAAATCAGACCAATGATGTACATTGCGTTAACATATGATCATCGTATTATCGATGGAAGGGAAGCAGTTTTGTTCTTGAAGAGAATCAAGGCTCTAGTTGAGGATCCTGCTCAATTATTATTGGCTTAATAAATTTTTTAATCAAATACTACATCACTCGATTTTGGTCTACTTGAAAAGAGGCGAACTAGACCACCAAAAAGTGTGCTTAGACTTGGTGATTTTGGAGCAGGTTGATCTTCATCGTAATCTGGATGTTTTGTAGGTGTCGATGGTCGTGAAGGTTTCTTTTTCGGACTAGGTGGTGGCGTTACATAGTCTGTACTACCTGTTGGCGTAACAACTAGTTCCGGTGATGATGTTGTCACTACATTTTGCGGACTCGCTGGAGGTTCTTGGACATTTATGGATGGCGCTTTTGGTGAACCTGCTACCATATCTAATCCCTCTAGTGTCGTTGATTGTTTCCTCTCTATTCTAAAAGTTCCAATATTATCCAAAAAGTTTCTATCCTTCTCAAAAAGTGGTACTAGGATATCTTTACATTGTTCACTATTCACAAAGCCTATTAGCGAGTCGACTGCGAGGTCCGAAAGTACACTTTGACGCATTTCTGCGAATAGTGTGATAGCACTAGATTCATCAGTTTGTGACTCGAAATTTGTTATCACTAGTGATTTGACTTCATGTCCAATATTAATCTCGCACGGCGCGTTCGTTTCTACAAATTCTGCAATGATTTTTCCTGCACAGTCGCGTCTTTGTTCTGTCTCTAGCGTTACATATTTATCAACTTGATGGATAAACAACAGTGGCCCTTCGTTGTATGTTTTCTTTAAATACGCATGAAAACCTTCGCTTAGTTGTGGATGTTTGAGTACAGCCTCTACTGAAATGTCATATTTTGGGAGTAACGAAACGAGTTCATCTTTGGTTGTCCGAACTGGTATTGGAGCACTGGCTTGTAATACCGTTGGCGACCTTGCTCTATTCGATAGTTAGTATTCTGAACACAGGAAACGAGTCAACGTAGCATGAAATAGTTCAAAACTCATTCAGCCACACCAACAGCGTCACTAAGCTTAAGATGAACATACCTGAACAAGGACATAGTTAACGGCTGTTTGCGATTTAAAAATGATGTGTGACAGGTGTTTTTGGTTGAGTAGAATAAAGAAATAAAATTTTTAAAAATGTATTTTTTTGGATGAAGTCTTTTCGAGCACCAAAGGGTTCAGAATCTACTGCCACAGTCGTACATGAGTAACAACCATTAGTTGATGAAATCTTCGCTTAGAGGTGCAACTCATCTGAATTTGTTAGTAGTTTTGCGAAACGGTCGGGCATCGTTATGAGTATATTTAAAACTTTACATGTTAAGATACCTGTATGGATTACAGACAAAACAGTCTCTGGCTATGAAGAGATGATGCAAATTATGTGGCCTTGAATTTGTTCCTCTAATATAATACACGATTAATAAGCAATGAAAAGCATTAAAAGGTATTCTGCACTTGCGGTTCCAGTGCCGTCTCCGATCACAGTACTAAACAAGCTCGACGATGCTTGACTTCATAAATCTAACGGGGTATGGTATTTTCATCGTGATATGGCCGAATACACAAAGCCAGGTGAAGTGTTTGTACTGCTGGTTACTTATAGAAGCAGTATAAGTGGTCTAGCATTGAAGGTTTAAATATTACTTGCCAGGTGCTTCAGCGAACTTGTACATACATTATTTATTCACATGTCAACAACTCTGCCACAAATACTTGATATTTTAACTAATATAAAAGTAATTTATTGTATCACCACTAATATAATCTTGAACATAGTTAACTGGCTGTACTGCATTAAGCTGCTAAACTGATGTTAATACAGTGCATGTAGTGGAGCCAATTAACTGCGGTAAGCAATATTTATTTGGTACCAGTACAAACAATAGAATTGTGCTTGTATCATACTGATAAATTAGATTTCAAATAATAAAAATACACCACCATTTTATTTGTTCATAATAAAATCATTTTTAATTGTTTTTTCTTGTTTCTTATAAGTTAATATACCTCTACAATTCTTATACTACTTTCTAAAGTTTTTAATAGATTAGTTACAGTTTAAAATTATAATTAAGCTAGTAAATACACATTTATTGCATTTTTAATATTATTTAAATATAATATTAATAACTTTCATCTAATTATATTAAAAGGACATTATGATTAATTAAATATTTGTTAATTAAATATTTAATATTATTGAATAAATAATTATATATATAAATTAAACTTTTTTACTTTATAAGTATTTACTATAAATTTTGTAATAATATAAAATTTGTTAGGTAATTTTATTTGTATTGCAAGCTATAATTAGTATATATCAACTTATTTGAGTTAACTAATCAAAATTTAGTTATAAAAATAAATTTAACAAAATGCTATAAATTTAAATAATAACTATATGACTATTTATATACATAATTTAATATGAAGTAAACTTTATACTACATAATATTTATACAGGTATAATTTTTATAAGAAAAATAAAATATTAAATAAAGAAAAGCATTTTATTATTTTTTAATGTTTTTATTTGGTTTTATGTCTTATATAAGAAAACTTTTAATAATATCAAGTTTATCATTATATTTCTTATTGTTATTTTTTTTTATAAAAGCATATTTCTTTAATTTATCTTTTTTCTACTTTAAAGTTTTAGTATATACATATTTGTACTTTTAAAGTTTTTATTTGAAGCTTGGCAACTTTTACATCTTTTTAATAACTCTTTTTAATATTTTTAAATAGCTTTTTTATATAATAATGTCTTTGCAGGTCAATAAATCAAAAACTGACTATGTAATCACTAAATATATAGATTTTAATACATCTTACTTATATTGTTGAAGAAGATATAAACAATATTTTATTTGTAATTATATAAGCTATTAGAAAAAAGCTTTTTTTTGCTTTTAAATAACTTTTAATATTACTTTTGTATGTTAATAAATTATAACTATTAATAAAAAATCACTAATTGTTAAATAAAGAAATAAAATCTTATGTTTGGTATGCTATCTGCTGATAATGTTATAATAGCATTCAACAAATTGTTATTAGCAAACATGTTACTTTTCAATCAATTAAAATCAAAATGAGAGACTTTATAAGCTTTAACTCAAATGTACTTGTTACTATTCAAATATTCCAATAAAGATATTTCATCTTTATTTTAAAGGTTAACTGCTTTTTTTTTTGATAAGATTTAATATCTTTTTCATTAATTTTAAGTTTTAAATTAGATTTTGTAGTAAATAATGTATTAATTTCAAACTTTGTAGCAAATACATCTGTATTGATATTTTTCAACTAAATGTTAGTATTTGTTAAAATATTTTTACTTTAAATGTTTTTTGTACTTTTTTTTTGAGTTGCTTATTTTGTGATAAAGATCTTTATATTTGCTAAATAAATAATATTATCTTGCTTTTTATCATCTAGCTCATCATTTCTAAGTTGATAAGCAAAATTAATAAATGTAATGCTATAAATGTCCTTCTTACTAAGAGTTTCTACTATATCATTCACATTAAACTTTTTGAATTCAGTAAGTTGCATATAGACCTTATTAATCAACTTTTTGATAAATATATACATATATTAACAAATGCAATATTAGCAATAAAACCTTTCTTACTTAGTAAATAAGTAATTTATTCCTTCAAACACTATGATTTACAAGTATTTTTGTCAATTTTATCATTAAATAACTTTTTTAAACAAGATTAATATTTCTAATCTCTTGTTTTAACATATTTAACAGATAATTTATAAGAAATTTTAACTTAAACTCTTAATAAACTTTGTGAAAGAAGAGCTATCTTTATAGTTATTAACTTTATGAGTATTAAAGTTTTTAACAGAAGAATAATTTTTAAAAGTAGCAGCTTTATTTTTAATAGTTTTATTGCTACTTTTTAAAAAACATAAAGTATTTTCTCTAACTTTGTTAAATATATTAACTATAATAAAGGCTTTTTTCTTTTATAGATTTTTTGATAACTTAATTTTAATAGTAATATATTAAATAATATATTTAATAACAATTTAAATGTCATCTTCTTTTATATTATTATTATTGTCATCAATAATAGCAGCTGATTTGATAATATCTTGACTGTTTTTATCTAATAGTAACACTTTAATATACTTTGCAATATAATATTTAAACTGTTGCTTAAATTTCTTTTACATAATAAGTTTTGTTACTTTAGTTACACTTTATATGTGATATTATGCATTTATATTTCTTATTAAACAGCTATTAAATCGCTTTTTTGTTAACAATGATGCTGTTATATATATAACAAAGTATATTAACTTGTTTTACATTTTTATTACTACTTTATCAAATTAAATTTATAACAATATAATAACTATTACAAATACTAAAAAAATAATAGCATAAAAGTACTACAATATAAAAAAGCTATAATTACATGTAGCTATTAATACAACATTAGAAATTCAAAGTTTTAAAAGTAAAAATTCCATTTATAGTTTTAATTTAATTATAATATATTGCAAGCTGGAAGATATCTCTATTATAGTCAATATTACATTAGTTTTACCATATAAAAACTTTAAAATTTATCAAAGGTTTTTTATGAATATTACAGTAATATTGTTAAATATGGTCTGTTTAACTTACCTGCCAACAAAGTAAAAGAAAATAAAGACAAAATCTTGTACTTAGTGTAAGTAATTTCTTGTTTAATATTAATCTTATAACACTAATGTATTAATTGTTTCTAACATTAAATATATATAAGACAATGCCATTAAAGCTTACAAATATATATTAAAGGAGAAGCTTTTTGTATTGTACACTTATGTACTTGAATATTATGAAAACTTTGAAAATAATCTTTAAAAATGCTATATCACAAATTATGGTGAATCTTAGAATGTCATAATAATTATACAATATAAAACAAACTAAAACTCAAATGTTCTTACTTTGACTAAAAAGATTGTCAAATTTTATACTAAGCAAACTATATACACTAAATTTAGATTATAAGGCAAATAAAAGTATTATTTAATAGATAATACATCAAAATAAGTTTAATATAGCTAATCATATATGCTTTTAAGTTTATTCAATTATATGTTAAGAATTTCTTGCATTACATTAATGCAACATTGTTTATTTTATTTGCATATATATTAAAGTTTAATATAATATGCTTGATTATGTCAGTAAAAGTAAAAGCATATAAGATTGCTGCAAGTACTATCAAGGTAGTTTATGATAAAACTTAATAATATACAGATATTAAAGAGAGAAGATAGATTAAATGCTGTTTATATATATAATATAATAACAGACAAAATTAATTTTGCATAGTAAATAATACAAATAAATAATATTAAATAAATAACTGCAAGGTGTAGCTATCTAGTTTACTATGCAAGAAAGTTTTGTATTTATATAATTTTAATATATTAAAAGCAGCATATATCTTTAATAACTACAACAACAACAACAATTAGATAGTTGATAGTTTTAATGAAGACAGTAATAGTAATGCTGAGTTTGAGATTTTTTTAGAAAAAAAAAAGGATAATTTAATATTTCTTAATGAACATATAAAAGAAAGGTTATTAGTTATTACATTTAAAGAGGAAGATAATTTTAATTATGAAGTTAGCAAATATGGGAACATAGCTATTAAAATATTAAGTAAATCAAGCATAAGTATATTAAATTAAATAAACATTGTTGTTGTTGTTAAAGTATTTAAAAAATATAGTAAGCTTTTAAAAATAGTTTTTTTTGATAATAAGAATGTAAATGCTGCAGCTCTGAAAGTCAAACAAAAAAGACTCAAAAGCAGCATTATCAATGTTTTATCTCTCAAATATATTGAAAAGCGCAAATGTAAAATGCTATTCAAAGCTAAAATGTTGTGTAAAGTACAAAAATTAGAATTAAAAAACTTATTTTTAATAAAGAAATTCAAAAGTAAAAAAAATAGCTACAGCAAATAAAAAACAGAATACATAAAAAACAAATTCTGCTTTTTAAATAATTTCTTAATAAATATAGTTAAACTTATATTAAGTTTAATATTTAAAACTTTAAATGCTAGTAATAAGTATTAAATATTAAATTATTATTAATATACTTTATAAGCAAATAACTTTACAAAAAAGTAAGGAAGAAAAGAAATACCTTTTATATTTGTCTTAAAAATATAATGTTAAAAATTTATTTATTTAAATATTTAATTTAAGTAAAAATTCTTTTAATCTTTTATTTTATTATTAAGTTTTTTTAATTAAAGTTTATGATATTACTTCTTTTTTATTTATATATTATAATTTTTGATTTATTTTGTTGTACAAGAGAATATAATGTTAAATATTTAATTATAAAATATATTTAATAATATAAATTAAAGAATTATTCTCATAAAAAAATTTCAGAATTTCATAACAATATAGTTATATAGATTAAAAATATTAAATAATATTGTTAGTTTTTTTTAATACAAATATGAAATTAATCAACTTAGATAATTTTAAGTTAATTATAATCTATTATTGCTAAAGTGCTTTATACAGTATTTTTAGTAACATAATATTAATTGTTTTATAATGATATATCTTTTTTATTTTAAATTTAATTTTAAAAACTAAATATTTAAAAAATTATATTTAATCAAAATAAGTAATAAAAAAAGATAAAAAAGATAAACTACTTAAAATTTATTATATTATAAATTAGTTACTTATTTAATCATCATACTTTTTACTAAATTAATTATTTTAATATATATTATAAGTGATAGCAATTATAAGATTTTATTATACTTTGAAATATGTAAATACAGCTATATGAAATACAAGATTAAAAAAAATATTTTTTAAAGTTAAAAAGTAAATATTAAAAATTGTAAAAGATTAATACAATAACTAATAGATAGATTATTATCTTTAAATCTAAATACAGCAAATATTTTATGAAAAATTGAATTAATAAAGATATTATAAAATTAAATACAATTTAAATGAACTATAAGTAAAGACTATTAAAAACAAATATACAAACAAATAACTTAAAGGGTGGTAAAGGCAGTTTTTTATTGAAAATTCTAATAAAGCATTTAAAATAACAGCACTAACTAAGTTATGTTAATATGAAAAAATGCATACAATATTAAATAATATATAAAAAAATTTAATTACAAATAAAATTAATTGTATGTCAAATATTAGAAAGTATAAATAACTTCTCATATTAAAGATATATCTCCCACTTGGTTGAAAAGCCATAGCTTGATAGTTAATAACATACATTTGATAATTAATAAACTAAATGTTTAACTCATAAATATTTTCAAAAATTGAAAGTAATTTTTTCTTATTGTTTTGTTGTGCTGTATCCAAGTGTTGTTGAAACTTTTTACTTTAAGTACTGTTGTATACCTCAAAAGTGTTCAATTACACATTATACAAATAGGCTTAATTTATTCTTATTTGAGATTGTATACAACCCCAAATATTTCATATTTCTGCTGTAATTTAGCTTTATCTAGCTTTATATCACTAGATTTGGAGTGTATGGTGCATAATATACAGATGACATTCATATTTGTTTGTCAGAAAATATTAGACAAATTAAGTTTATTAAACTTTTACAATAAACAGTTTTTGTTAGTTTAAGTCAAAATGCAATTTTTATTAGAAATTTGAGACCGTTATATCAAATTACATGAAAAAGTTTTTGATATATTAAGTGAAAATTTTTAAAAAATTTAAAAATAATCATTATTTAAATAAATATAAAGGTACTTTTCTTAAAATTAAAGCCTATTATACTTAGATATATATGTTATTATAATATAAATTTTTAAAAAAGCACCTCTTTATTTTTTAAAAAATAATTTACAAAATATGTTAAATTAATATCTTTAAAAATATATTATAAAAATTTAATATTTTAACTTTTTCTTCTTATAGTACTTATTAAATGGTATAATATTATATATTTATAAAAAAGAAAAATTCTCTATATACTTTTATATTTTTATTATCAATCCTATTATAATATTTCAAATATATATAAATTTAAAAATAAAAGTATACTTATCTTATAATACCATATTTACACTTTATAAACACTTTATATTATAATATAAAATAATTGGAGGAGTGTTTTTTTTTAAAATAAAATAAAGTTAAAACTTTATTTAAAATGATAAGAATTACACTTTAATATTATGAAATTTTATTTTTAAACCTCACTACTTTTAATTCTTAAATATAATCTTATTTTCTTGTTATAATGTTAAAAAAAATTGACAAAGTTGACTATTTTTACAAAAGGTCAACTTTATATTAGAATAACTTTTTTTTGAGACAACTTTTCAGATAGCTTTTTTTACTTAGCTTTACTTATTTATTTATTATATTATAATTTTAAATAAAAACTGTCTTTACCGCCCCCTTAATACAATCTGATACTTTGAATTGTTAAGCACTATCACTATATAAATGGAAAAAATAAAACAATAACACACAAATTGTAAATAAATAACTATGTTTACAATAACATAAACATTATAATAGAAAAAAAATTTTATCAGCTGGATAATTGATATTAAATTAACAACATAAATTTTCTGTGAGCGATGTCACCACTTACGGCTAATTTTGCGTCTTTTTTGTGTATTAGTGGTACCTTGTGAAATGTTTTCTCGCCTTCGTTTTGCACTACGCGTGTTATATTGGTGGACTGGAGGTCTCGCTCGTACAGCTTTCTTTGACCCTTTTTTGTTTGCAGGCGTTGTAGCCGTTCTAGGCACTTCTTCAGGTACTTCTTTGTCAACATCCTCTACCACTTCGTCTTGTGCTTCTTCGTCAACATCCTCTATCATTTTGTCTTGTGCAGATGCAGCTTGGTCGCGAAGATAAGAATTAATGCGCTGTTTAAACTCAACAAAAGTTAAGGTACTCAAATTAGCTACATCGTATGCCGCTGCGTTAATCGCTTCTAATACTACTGGCTCGTCAACGATAAATTTGAGATTTCTCTTTCTCAAGTCTTCTAGAATGAGTTTACGCGTATTCCAGTAGTACTCAAAAAATAATGCCAAACGGCTAGTTTCATTCCCAGTCCGCTTACGGTAGGCGCTATATGCAACCGATGCTTGCCAAAGTAATGAATTCGTAAAAAGCGAAATAGCTCAATGGGTTCAATACGCTCCTCTTTCTCTTTCAACTGGAGAAGTTGCTTGCTTTTTTGTTCCACAAGAGCTTCTCCATGTGGAGCAGATAGGGGTGTTATACTTTCGTTAGGTTTTCTTTCATATACTAGCATGTACACGTTCTTTCCATATTCTTCGAAATCAAGTGATGTTCGTTTAACATTAGCATCGTTAATCTCGAGGTATTCCTCGCCATTTCGTAAAACACTGATATAATGCCCACTGTGCCGATTTTCGCCAACGTGAATGGCAAACGACCTCAGCTCAAAAGTGCAGCCAAGTACTACAATACTCTCATTAATCTTTATCTCATTGGTCTG
>JAESGV010000806.1_pt1 | contig 13539 bp, 8 predicted proteins | sample 9269781 | NCBI WGS metagenome assembly JAESGV01 (sample SAMN15741586, study PRJNA653496) | algae metagenome | isolation source: Tildeniella torsiva UHER 1998/13D and co-occurring heterotrophs from... | place: Slovakia: Slovak Paradise National Park, Hrabusice, Kosice Region | collected 2000-01-01 | reverse complement strand
CTGATAAGTTTATCCTTTTGATCTTCCAAATCCAGCTTCAATGACGTCATTAAAGAATTCAATTGAGTTACTTGTTGTGCATTTTGATTTGAAGTTATCGATTCTCTACCTCCAAACGCACTATCGTTTTGCATGCTTAATCGCTCATGTAATAACATGGCGACTTGCTGCTGTAATTCACGAACTTGTGCACTCTCGGTACCGACATGTGATTTTTCTAACAAGTGTATCCTCTCATCCTTCATTCGTATTTCATCTCTTGATTTTGATAATTGTTCCTTCAAAGATTCAGTAGTCTCTATTTCTTCTTTCATCTGCTTGACTACATCACGTACTCGACTATGATCATTTTCTAGTTTTTGTACTTTTTCAACTAACGACTTGTTCTCCTGTAGTAACGATGCGTTTTGTTGATGTATTGGTGATTGTATACTATCATTACTATTTCGAACCAAATCACCAAAATCACGATAATAATTGGGACGATTTCCATCAAATCGTGGAGAAGGATTCAATGATGTAGGTAACGATGGTGGAAGTTCCAACTCAAACTCGTTGTTAACATCTCGTTGTATCTGCGCATGAACATGATTATGACCTCCTAAAAACGATCGTGATGGACTCTTTGGCGATGTCAAGAAACTTCTCGATTTTGATACTTCCAACATTTTGACATGTTCTTGTAATCCTGCTATCGCTGATTGATTTGTCATCGTTTGTGTTTGCAACTCTTCAATGTGTTGATTTTTATCTTTGATAAGCGCCGTCAAGTCATCTCGTTCTTTGATCAAATTCTTGATTTGTAAATCGTATTTTCGTGACAAATGTCGTTCCAATTCGTCTTGTTGACTATCCGTTTGTAATTTAGTTTGCATAATGTTACGTTCCAGTCCTTTGACAAAATCATTACTCTTGAGTAGTTTATCTCTCAACTGTCCAAGTTCTTCATCTTTTTCTTGAATTTGTCTAGAAAGGGAATCTTTTGTTTGTTGCAAAAGTTGTAGTTCGAACGTCATGTTGTGATCCTTGTTGTTGAGTTGTTCTATTTCTTTGTTTTTCTGTTCCCATCGTTCTGCTACTTCTGTTTTGATGAGTAGAATTTCGTTATCTTTTAACTTGAGTTGATGTTCACATTCTGATTGGTACAATTTGACTTGATTTCGACAACTATCAATTTGTTGTTTGGCTTGTCTCAATTCAACGTTCATTTTGTCAATTCGTTGTTCGTATGTATCTACAACTTCTTGTAGGTGTTTTCTATTTTGTCGATCTTGTTCGTTGATTTCCGTGTCAAACTTGTTTTTGAGCTCGTCACCTACCATTCGCAATTGTTCGATTTCATCTTCCAACTCTTTTGTTTGGATGGAATGCTTTCTCGAATTGGTTTCATTTTCGTTTTTGAGTGCTTGGATTTGCTGTTTTAATTGCTGGATCTGTGATAATCTGGATCGATCAATTTCATCTCGTTGCGTTTGGGATGCAAAATGTTGGTCCTCTAGTTCGCGTCTACTGTGTTAGATTTGTTTTAGTCATACTTTTGTGTAAGTAGCTCTTCTTGTTTATCTTTTAACTGCCGCTTTAGATCTCGCACCACTGATTCGTATTCTTCTGACGAATTATGATACTTGGATTCAAGATTGTATTTTACACCCTAAAGTGAATTTTTGTACAACTCGTACCTCCAAATCTGCTCTCATTTGCTGCAGTTTGTCTTGATAATATAACTCTGTTTCGTTTGTTTTAGAGGTTTCATTGTTTAATCTTGTCTGCAGGTCTCCTATTTTCGACTTTAAAGTGCTTATCTCGATATCTCTTTAAAGGTCAGTCGTTTGACGTTGCGGTACCTATTTCTAATTTCATTTTTGAGTTGCTCAACGTATTGCGAGAATCCATCTAATTCTTTGTCGCGCTCCGTTATTAGGTTCAAGTTGAAATTAAAATCAGTAACTAGTTGAATATTTTTCGATTTTTCCTGTTTTAATTCTTTCTCTAAACCTCGTATTGTGTTTTCGAGCGTGTTAAAACGAATGTCACTTAAAGCATTCATTTCCCTCTTTGACAGTAAGATTCGCTTCGCGTTTGTGCCTTACTTGCTTCTGCATTATCTCTGAGGATATGCTACTAACTGAAATTGAGTGCTCATCATCGATAAAAGACCGTTCCATGGAGCATTTAAACGTGAAGTTGTGGCGCTGTTTCTGGTAAACTCGGCACCACTGTTGTAACTACGATTTACCGCTGCGCTAGCATGGACGCGGTGGAATATGAACCAGGTGGAACACGGTAGTTGCTGCGTCAGTCTCTAAATAGCTATCGCTTACACTGTCATCTCCGGCTACAGTTAAATAGCTCGGTTTTAGCTAACGATTGCGACGTAGGCAGAGGGTAACACCGTTACATATTTGGACGCAAAACTTACAGAAGAAAACAAGAACTATTGATACACAATAACATGAACCCTCTCTCGTCAAGCTTTTTAAAGAAGAACAACAAGGTGTACGTTGCTCCACCATCACCTGAGAAAGATAGAGGCAAAAAGTTTAGGGAGAGCTTCAGAAAGGTATGGCAAACAACATTACTAACGATTAGATAAACACCAATCCTATACATGAAGTGACCATAAAATCTCTAATAATGCTATCTGACAAAATTCTTGAAATAACAATGGCTATGGTAGACGAAAATCACAAATTCTCGTTCATGCCAGGCCAGTGGATATCGATAATCGCACAGCACAATAGTGCAGAAATTCAATCAGAATTCTCCATATCATCGGACCCTAAGTTACTAGCGACTAAACGGCAAGTGCAAATAGTTACTCAAGTAACAGGAAGCCATAAAAATCCAATGATTCAGTACCTGTTGTACACCGTGCAGGTAGGAGATAGTCTAAGGATTAAGGGAGGTGGTGGAACGTCGTACTACAGAACGCCATCATCTGCTTCGCTAATGAATGATAAATCGAGAGAATGGGGAAAGCATATCGTGTTGATTGGTGGAGGAGTTGGGATCTCGCCACTGCTGAGTATACTACGACATGTATACACTATGCCAGAAAATAAGAAAAACGACTACACAGTTACTGTTTTACTGTCAGTCAAGTCACCAGCTGACATTCTCTACAAGAATGAGCTAATTTCTATCAATAGGTCGCACAAGAATTTCAACATTTTATGTACGTTCACGGAATCCGAGCGGCTAGTTCACCTGAATAACGATATTTCTATTTCGTTTGCACCTCAAGATAGTATCAAGAGTAAACAGGTTGGCAAGCCATCGGACTCATTTACATTACTTGGGCACAAAAAACATACCAAACCTACTATTCCAACAAATGACAAGAAAAATATATGGGTTGGATGGAGAGGAAGAATAGATGTTGATCATCTGAGGAATAGTGGAGCAGCAAAGAATTCTAAGAATGCTATGTACTTTGTCTGTGGAAAGCCAGAATTTGTTGAACACATAAGTTCTATACTTCAAGACACATTTGAGGTTGATTATAACAGAATATGCTATGACAAATGGTGGTAACTTATTGTATAAACTTCATGAATTAATACCATTATGCCGTCTCAATAACAAAAACGATTGAGTATTTGCTTGCCTTGATGTAACGCTGCATTTACAACTTAACAATGCAAACAAACATCCAAGAAGGGGACAGTGTTGCGTTTTCTCAAGACCAAAAGTTATTTGCCTTTCAAGTTGCAAAGCGTGGTACGTATTATTCTGCGCTAACAAAGCAGCAATAGAAGATATTGGTGGATTAAATACACATAGTGAAGAGCTGTACTCTCAACGCTCTAATTTTATGACGCAAGCGTTTGCGCAAAAATACGGTGGCGATTGGGTTTGTTTAATGGGTAATCGTAAGTGAATAATAACTAAAAGTTTAATCAAGTCAGAAAAGACGCCAACAGAGACAAACTTCAGTTATTATATTCCATCTATTCGGAATATATGTTTTCTATTCCATTCACATTTCGTTTTCGTAGGCCAAATATTCGACAAACATAAGCCAATATGATTATCTCCAATTTACAGTTACCAGTCGTCGGCATCTTCAAATCCATTGTCATCATAACTAGTATCATCAAAATCATCAAAATTCTCGCCTATAAAATTATCATTATCACCTTCTTCGTGCTCCTCTTCAAACAATGCTTCAGTTGTCGTAGTCGCTGGTTGCTTGACCTCAACAGATTTTTCAGGTTCTTGATCTTCAAAATTGTCAAAGTTACCAAAATCATCAGTAATATCCAAATCATCGTGTACTTTATGTTCTACTTCAAAATGATGTTCTTGTCTATATCTCGCTTTTGCAGATGGTGGTCTTTTAGCAGAAGATGGTCGTGACGGTCCCGCTGATGACGGCCTAGATCTAGTTGTGCTTGCTTCTTGGTGCTCTTCTATGTGCGATTCAAGCATTGCTTCGTCATCGAACAAATCATCATCATCTCCTTCGTCGTCATTCTCAATTCCTAGTTCTTCGTCGAACGAATCTCTTGATGGTTGCGGTTTTGGTGGTTCTACTTTCTCAACAGATTTTACTGACTCTACTGGTTTCTGTTCTACTTTAGGTTCCACCGGCTTAGTTTCTGATTTTATAGGTTCTATTGGTTTCACTGATTCGGGCCTAGGCTCTTCTTTCTGTGGTTTCTGCTCTACCTTTTGTTCAACTGGTTTTGGAGCTTCTACTAGTTTTTGTTCTACTGGTTTAGCTTCGACCTTTGGAGGTTCTACAGGTTTCACAGCCTCCTTCTTAGGTTCTTCTGCTTTCATACTTTGTACTGGTGGTGGTTTTTGTTCTACATGTGTATGTTTTTCCTCCTTTGGTTTTTCTGGTTCTTTTTGTGGTACTACCTCTGCTTTCAGTTTTGGTTCTTCTTTTACAAGTTCCACAGGCTTAGGTGGTTCAACTTTTGCTTCTTCCTTGGGTTTGATTGGTTCTAAAGCTTTTGGTTTCTGTTCTTCTTTGATTGGTTCTTTCTTGGGCTCCTCTTTCGATTTTTGTTCCACTGGTTTTGGAATTTCTTCTTGCTTTGGTTCAACCTTTGGAGCAGGTGTTTGTTCTTTTACGACAGGTTTTGGTTCCTCTTTTGGTTGCGTTACAGTAGGTTTAGAAACTGTTGCTGGAATGCTTTCTACTGGCTTTGGAGGTTTTTCCTCCTTCTTAGGTTCTGGTTGCTGTACAGGTTTCTGTTCTATCTTGGGTTCTACTGGTTTTGCTTGTTCTTTTGGTTTTGGAGCATGGTGCACTTCAAAGTCATCGTCAGCGTGTTGATTTGCGACAATCACTTTTTGTTCCGAGTGATCTTCATCGTCGTGATGCTGATTTGCCGAAGATTTTGGTGGTAGTTTCGCCGAGAGTTTTTCCTTTGGTTTAGATGGTTGTGGTTCCTCTTTGACGGGCGCTGGAGTTGGTTTAGCCTCTGGTTTCGCTTGTTGAACTGGAGGAGGTACCGATGTTTGAGGTTGTGGCTTAACATCTTCCACTTTCGTTTCTAGTTTTGGTTTCTCAGATTTTAATTTGACAATCTCTTTCTGGTGTTGTTCTCTCTCTTGGTCGAGCGTAGCTTTTAGTTGCTTGTTCTCATCCGTTAGCTTTTGTTGCGCATCTTTTGCAGTTTGTAGTGCTTTTGATTTTGCATCGAGTTGTACATTGGCGTCATCAAGTTTCTTTTGTAGAGCTTCTGCTTTGCTATTTGCCGTTGCCATTTGTGTTATGGCAGAATGCTTTTCGTTTCTTTCTGTTTCTAATTCTTTCTGCAATGCATTCTTTTGTTCCTCTGCTTTCTGATACAATTCCGTCATCTTGTTTTGTTTACCACTAGTGTCTGAATTAGCATCTATGAGCATTTTGATTTGTTGATTTTTGTCTTCGATTTGCTTTTTCAGTGCGACCTTCTCTGCGTTAATCTCATCCAACTCTCGTTTATGCTGTATAGCTCGTTGGTGATCCTCTTCTCTTTGGTTCATAAGCGATTCATTTTCTTCTTTCAATGCCGCGATGTCTTTCTCCAATTTCGTATTTTGTGGTTTCAACGTCTGCTGTTGACTAACGGCCTTCTTTTGTTGCTCTTTCGCTACGGTTATTTCATTTTGTAGTTCCGAATTCTTCGCTATTAATTTTTCATTTTGATCCTTGAAATGAGTTTGGACTTGTTTCATCTTCACAACTAAATCCCGAAGTTTGAGATTTTGTTGCGTTAGTTTTCCAAGTTCTTCTTCACCGTGCATGTATTGCTGTTGTGTTTGAAGTTGTTCTACTAGCTTTTGAAGCCTCCTAGACTCTGTATAATACGCTTTTAGCTCCGTTTCCAACTCTCTAACACGAGTGTATCTACTGTCGAGTTTGATTTTTTGAAATTCTTCATTCTTTTCGACTAGTAACTTTTCTAGTTCTCGTACTCGCGACTTTAGACTCTTCATCAACTATCAAGGTTAATAGTTTCAACCATTCTTACATTTGCCTCTTTAAACATATTTTCATAATGAGAACCTTTGTTCTCCACTAGTGAATGTGCTCTTAACAGCTCATCTATTTGTTTCTGTTTCTTAGTTTTCTTAGCTTCTGTCATGTGCAGTTGCGTTTTTAGTTTTGTATTTTCTTCACGAACTGCTGATATTTCCTGTTTCAATTGTTGAAGATCCATGTACATCCCCTCTGGATCTTTGTGAAACTTTTGAGGTATTTTTCGTCGTTTCATGTTTTTGTTTACATTCGATAGATACGCATCTACTACTCGTCTATGTTTTGGACTTCCTGTTCCTAATTTCATTGTACTTGTTGTACTCCTAGAGCTTGAAATTGGGAATCGTTCAGGAGGCGGTATAGAGCTTAATTTTGGTGGTAATTGGAGTTTGTTTCGTAACGATGATGCTGTGTGCGCACGAACAGCAGGTCCGCTGGAACTGGTTCGACCAGCAGAGCTTGGACGAGCAGATGATGGTGGACTTTGCCTCGTTTTAGCACTCAATGGGCGTTGACCAGCACCTGTGGCCGATCTTTGGAAGAGTGAACGATTGCTCATTGATCCACTGTGTTCATTTAACAAAAATTCGATATCTGGAGAATCTGACTTTTCATTTGTTGTTTCGTTGTGCACTTCGAAATCGTCTTCTTCCATTTCGTTTGGTAGATAATGTCTTTCGCTATTCATACTTTCATTTACAGGGTAATGTTTTCGTCCGCTTTGACTGCCACTATTTACTTGATGTACTTCGAAATTTTCTTGTTCATGCTCATCTGGTTGTATTTGTTTCGATTGTACCTGCCGTGAGTTTAATGACGATATATCTTCATCCTCTTCTTCCGAATCATCGTCGTATATATTTCCTAGTTCTGGTACTTGTTCATACTCGTCAAAGTTACCAGGATCCTGCTCGCCGTCAGAATCGACATTGTTATACCGATATCCAGACATCAGGTACCAACACTTAAGTGTGAAGATTGTGATACTGGTACTGCACTAGCGAAATAAGCGGGAAAATAAATTTGTAACAGGCAACTGCTTCATGATGATTTTTGAACCTGCTTTTCTAACATTTTTGTGACATGTCATCGTTCGTGGACATATCAATTAAAGAAGAGGAGTCAGTGGTGTTCGAGGACTCTCCGTTAACGCAACAGTCGCGACATTCTACAAACAGTTATTCTTCGTCTGATGAAAGCACAAGTTCAACAATTATAAATGGAAGATATTTAATCGATAGAGTTATCGGAAGAGGAGCTTTTGGTACCGTCAATCTCGCAACCGATGTCAAAAATCCAAATATTCAATATGCGATAAAATACGTGCACTGCATAGACCACAATGCCATCAATTCAGCCATGAACGAGGTGTGGTCACTAAGGAATTTACAGCACGACAATCTAGTTAAATTCGAGACGGTGTTTGTCCATTCAGGCTTGAACTCGCTTTCCGGTATGGAGGACCTTTTTGTATGCTTCGTTATGCCGTTTTACGAGTTAGGAGATCTAGATGTATACGTAAGAAAGGTAAGAATGCACTAGTACCGCTTAACACGTGACAAGCGACAAACTGAACAACAATTTTTCACTGAGGACGAACTTTCAAGTCTAATGTTGCAAATTGCGTCGGCTGTGAACTATCTTCATACAAACAACTTGATACATCGTGACTTGAAACCAGTATGCTACCACATTAGTTGTTCTAACTTGTAGTCAAACATTTTCATGTCGAACGAGTTTACTATTATCCACATTGGTGATTTTGGATTAATAAAAACTATGGAAGACACTGGATTGTGTAAAACGGTAGCCGGAACACGTAAGTTAACATTGAACGTTAACTAACGAAATAGTAAAATACATGGCGCCAGAAGTACTCGGAAAGAACATGTACACATACTCTGCTGATATATGGTCGATGGGTTGCATCTTTTTAGAGCTCTCACAACTCAAATTAGAAAAGAATATGTATATGGAAGTGTTCATGAATCAAGGTTACTCGGAAGATGTTAAGAATTTAGTCACCATGCGAGGTTACTCTACAAAACTAGCAGATTTAATCTGTTCTATGCTATCACGAGAAGAGAGTGCAAGACCTAGTGCAGCTCAAGTGCTAAATACTATTTCCAGTATGAAACCAGAACCTGTCTCATCGATACAAAAATCAGCAGAAGAGTTGATCGCAGAGGTGGTCGATGTATACATTGGTGAAGAGTCGCAAAAGACAAACGACTATCGCCAAAAGGGTTACGTCAAAATAGAGACATTACTAAAACTACCTATCGTTGCATCTATTTTGGAAGAAACAAAATGTACAGATGGACGAACAGTAGTCACTAACGCGTTAACAAAGTATGCCAAGATGGTAGAATTTAACCAAGACAAAACTGCTGTTAGAAGGTCCAAGTTGGTACAAAAGTTACACAAAGCTGTAGCAAAGTACTTTAGTGATGAACGGTATTATCGCGACAAGTTTTTACTTTCTATTGCCTCCCACAACAATGGTTGTATCCCGTTGACAGTATTTATGTCACTCAAGAGCATCTCCAAAGTTGTTTTAAGACATACAGGTGTAACAGCAGAGCGTGTGGCGTCAATCGTAAGCGAATGTCCAGAAATAGAGATTACTGATGATATGATGGTTAAAAAGATTGGTTTGCAAGAAAACTCCATCCAAGACCGATTGGAAGAAGCACGTTTTGCCAAGAAAGTTGATAGTGCGTTCAACAGTCAGTGGTATGACAAACACTTTAGTAACACTGGTGTTGGTGTGAACAATTTGATGCATCATCCTAGAGTTGCCAAGTCATTCAATAGAAATAATCGTTTTGACGTCATTCAAGCAATTCGTAGGAACTGTGTCAACGTAGAAGTAGTTGAACGTGATGGAAATATAACCCTGTTCAGAAAAGACGGTGTCAACAGAAATCGACAAACAGTCTCTTCAACAAATGACAAGTTCCAATTTGGAGTGTCCAAATGTGCAACTACTGAGTTGACAGTAATGTCATTTAACATACTATGCGATCAAAGTTTGGAAAATATATCAGCACCATTTTTAAAGTGGGCAGATCGAGCAAGAAACATGGTAGCAATAATAGACTCGTACAAACCACATGTTATTTGTCTACAAGAGGTACAAAGTCCCAATGAAAACAAACAACGTGGTTATAAACTTTTCAATGGGGGAATGCGTGATGATCACTTTAATCATATGTCCAAGTTTTTAGCAAGATACGGCTACGTAGGATTGTATAAACACAATATGGAAAACGAATCGCCTACGACTGCGCGTATTGGATGTGCTGTATTTGTGATCAAAGAGGATATTGATATTGTTAGTATTTCTAACGTTGATATGAGTTTGGCAAAATTAAATCCAGGTGTTAAACACATCGTACCAAGTCAAGGTAACGTTGCACAGATTTTACACGTGAAACGAAAAGATCAACACATACTAGTGTGCAACACGCAGTTGTGTACCGGAGACGAAAGCCAGCAAGTATTACAGATGCAAGCATGTTTGAGTGGAGTTAGACACCATCTTCAATCGTGTCCACCAAATACGCCAGTCGTACTTGCCGGTGATTTACGAATCACTCCTGATTCTGAGGTGTACAGAATGATATGTGATGATCAAATGTTGGGTATGAAGAGTTGCTACAAAGCTGTACTTGGTCATGAACCACTAACATGCTTCAAGAACGGTGCGTGTTCCGCTAGTGATTATATTTTCTGCTCGAAAGCAGTGGGAATTGGCGCTGTGCTAGATCTACCTAACGCCGATCAGTTACGTTCGAGTATACAAGGAAAAGAGTTCAGTTCTACTCACGCACCAATTCTTGTCAAGTTGCAAACGCAACAATAGCTTAATAATGTAAATTAACTGAAAAAACTATTGTTTCAACTGTTTTGTTGTGCGGGCATTTACAAAATAATGGAGACGCAACATGATGGACATGAAAGCGACACAACAAATTCTAGTCCGCTCACACTCGAAACGAAACCACCTTTAACTCGAAATTATCCACCAGCGTCTCTGCTTGCCACTGTCATACTATGCTACTTGTTCGTAGCATTTGGATCTGCGTTTTCGATAATTGGTGTTACGCTGCCCAAAATTGCTGAAAGAACCAGTATGAAGATAGATAGTATGGGTTTAATTTTTACACTACGAGGATTAGGAATGGTAATAGGTATACTTGATTTATTTGCTGACCATTGTTAGGATCTCTACTTGGCGGAAAACTAATAGACTTTTTTCAAAAAGCTATAGCAAGAAAGATTATAGCGTTAATATCTGCGTTGTTCATGGGAATCTGCATCTTTTTTGTTCCCATTTCAACAAGTTTCGCATTCACTGTTACTCTGCACTTTTTCAAAGGTATCGCAGGTGGAGTATTGAACGTTTTTTGCAACACAGTTATGATGCTTATTTGGGCAGAGAAAGCAAACACATTTATGCAACTATTGCACTTTTCCAACGGTGTTGGAAGTACGATATCACCAATCATACTTACAGTGATTACTTCAATGATGAATGGTTACGTGAGTGGTGTATTTAGTGACTGGGCAGTGACATATACAATAGTTGCGATCATGACTGCATTGGCTGGAGTATTTTGCATGTTCTGTCCTAGAATGGACGTACAGGAGAAACAAGTCACATCACCTAACAGTATTGAGCTAACAACACCAGAATCACCTTCAGCAAACTCACCAGATGACACTAGCGACACAACAAAGCTAATACCCAAAAAGCCGAGAAGAGAACAAGCACTATACTTTAGAATATTGGCGTGTTCCATCACTAGTGCAGCATTGTACTTTTATGTTGAGGCACCATATAGTGGATTGATATTTACGTTCATACGCTTGAAGAGATTGTCTGATGATACTGGAGCTAACATGGCAAATTCATTATTTTGGCTTACACTTACGATTGGTCGTCTACTTGCGATTCCACTTGCGAGTATGATGAAATCTCGTACAATGCTTATCGTAGATATTACAGGATCATTCATCGCAGTAATTTCCATGTTAATGTTTAGAGATAGTTATATAATTGTGATGATTGGTAAGTTGACTTTCTGATACTAACTAGTAGGTACTGGTTTGCTGGGATTAAGTTTGGCCTCACAGTTCCCGACAACTATTTCACTACCAGCGACATATATGGGAGTAAAGGTGTCAGGATTACTCACATCATTGATGATTCTGGGTCCAAGTGCAGGTGCTATGCTAAATCCGTTATTCATAACATCATCGTTCAAATTACTGGGACCCAATGCATTCTTATACGCATTGATGGTTATGGTACTGGCTGATGTAGCAATCTATGCAGTATTATTTGTGTTCTTCAAAAAGAAGACTAGAAGAGGGAAGAGAGGCTCGTCCAAAGTTAGATGAGCAGAGATTTTTGTTGTAATAAATAGGTTGACTCAATCAAATCTTTGAACGTTGCAAACCAAACATGTCTAGTCGTCCACAACCAGTCGACTTTGAGAGGCTTGCAAAACAGTCAGAAGAAAATGTTGCCAAAGAGAGCAAACCACCTTCTCTTGGACGTGCTGGTGCAGCCAAGGTCAAGAACAAACAACCAGCACCAATGCAAATTACAGCCGAACAAATCATTAGGGAGGCTGTTGATCGCCAAGAAGAGGTTGTACGACCACCTATTCAACAAATTGTCGATATGGAAGAGTTAGAAGACGAAAGATTGCGAAAACGTAAAGGTTTCGAAGACGCACTCCGCAGAAGCAAATTTAACATCACTACATACCTAAAATATGCAGAGTACGAAGAGACACAAAAGCAATACGATCGTGTTCGAAGCGTTTTTGAACGCGCACTTGACATAGACTATCGAAACGTCAACATTTGGGTTCGCTACGCTGAAACAGAGATGCGTGGCAAGTTTATTAACCACGCAAGAAACATTTGGGATCGTGCTGTCTCACTTTTGCCTCGTATTAATCAACTGTGGTACAAGTATGCTCACATGGAAGAGATGTTGGGTAATGTCGCTGGTGCAAGAGCAGTATTTGAGCGTTGGATGGAATGGCAACCATATGAGAAAGCGTACAAATCGTACATCAAATTCGAGTTGAGATACTATGAAATAGAACGCGCAAGAGTTGTTCTAAAGCGATTTGTCCGTGTTCATAACACCATCGAGAGTTGGTTGTACTTTGCTGATTTTGAAGAACGACACGGTGATGTAGACACCGCTCGACAAGTGTATGCTGATGCAATCGATGATCTATTTGGCAGTGACGAAAATGTATACTTTGGAGAAGAAGCACAACAACTCTACGTAAGATTCGCTCAATTTGAAGAAAAGCATCGTGAAGTTGAACGTGCTCGAGTTATCTACAAGTACGCGTTAGATCACATACCCAAACAGTTTGCATCAGATGTGTACAAGTCATTCATGAACTTTGAAAAACAGTTTGGTGATAGAGAAGGCATCGAACAAGTTATATTAGGAAAGAAAAGATTCGAATATGAGCAAGAAATACAACAGAATCCATACAACTATGACGTCTACTTTAGTTACATACAATTAGAACAAGAAAATATCACTGATAAGAATTACACACGCATTCGAGAAGTATTCGAAAGAGCCATTGCACAAGTACCACCTATTCCAGAAAAGAGACTATACAGAAGATACATTTACTTGTGGATGCACTATGCCTTGTTCGAAGAATTAACAGCAGAAGATGTGGAACGTACTAGACAAGTGTATAAGAGTTGGTTGGGAATTATTCCACATAGTCAATTTTCATTTTCAAAAATATGGATTCTAGCAGCACGATTCGAGATTCGTCAAAGAAACCTTTCTGGAGCGAGAAAAATATTCGGGCAAGGTCTTGGAATGTGTCCCAAGAAAGACAAAATATTTAGAGAGTATATCAAAATGGAAGTTGTATTGGGAAACGTGGATAGAGCAAGAATATTATTTGAGAAACATTTGGAATACAACTCGGCAAATGCTATCGCTTGGAAGAATTATGCAGAACTAGAAAACAAGCTTGGCGAAAAAGAACGTGCAGGTG
>JAESGV010000805.1_pt1 | contig 13563 bp, 19 predicted proteins | sample 9269781 | NCBI WGS metagenome assembly JAESGV01 (sample SAMN15741586, study PRJNA653496) | algae metagenome | isolation source: Tildeniella torsiva UHER 1998/13D and co-occurring heterotrophs from... | place: Slovakia: Slovak Paradise National Park, Hrabusice, Kosice Region | collected 2000-01-01 | reverse complement strand
GCTAAACTAGTAGAATTTTTGAAAAAGACAGAAAATATGACAAAGTTGTTGGAATACATAACCATCGAAGTACGGTTTGATCCAGAGGAACTCAACAAAAATATCAAAAGCGATGATATGGATGACGAAATGAATAGAGAAGACGTTGAAGTGCATATCGACGAAGAAAAATTGGCCAAAAGAAGCAGAAAATATCCATTGTTAGCAGCAGAGATTTTATGTTGCGACATGGAAGACTTATTTACAGTTATCGTTAGTGACAAACTACTCACAAACTCGTTACTATCATTTATCATGCCATCACACGCGGAACCACAAAAACCGTTGGACCCAGTATTGAGTGGTTATTGGATACGTGTCATGACATGCCTACTACAACGCAAAAACTTGGAAGTTCAACGATACATACTTTCGGATGGTGATGACAATCTCGTACAAAGTTTTATTGATAGACTTGATGTTGTCGGAATGGATGAAATACTCCTCAAACTCATGGGTTTGGAGAGCACGGAGATGTCTGCAGAAATGTCAACTTTGCATCAAATCAAAATGAGAGTGTGGACACAAACAGGTGGAAAAGGATCTATGGACCAATGGATGGGTAAAGGTGACGAGGAACACCAAAAGAACATTGCCAATTGGTGGGCTGCACATGGTGTCATCGATCGTGCTATTAACAAATTTACCAAAGGACAAGATCCAGACATTTTGGCAAGCGCGACACGGTTACTGTGTGAAATCATCAAAAGAGCGGAAACTTCAAGAAACAATCCATTATCAACACAACTCTTGAGTCGAGAAGTTATCACCAAGTTGATCAAAACTGTACTTGATGAAACATCACTACTACGAGAAGCACTACCGTTCTTGGGCGCTATACTTGATGCAGGAATAGACGCTTTGGAGCAACAACACAAAGAATCACTCGAAGATGATGAAATTGAAACAAGCAAAGAGGCCAAACCATTACCAGATCCAATGCTCGTCATTGTTACTCATTTACCAGATGTTGTCAGTATGCTACGAAACCCACCACAAATGGAATCTTTCGCAACATCGTTTGGTACATTGGATCCACCACTGGGAGAAACGCGTTTGCGCGTTATTGAGTTTATGAGTACATTGTTCCACTTGGCTGATCAATGTCCAGACATTGAAAAAGCATTAATCGATGCTCAAGCACCACAAGTGTTAACAGATTTATTCTTCCGGTACGAGTACAACAATTTGTTACATGGATTGTTCTACCGTATCTTTACATTTGCACTATCAACCAACAGTGATAGTCCAGATACAATTCGTCCACTACGGCGATCTTTCATTGTCGATTGTGTAATCTTGGATAGAATTCTAGAAGCAGAACGTTCGAATACAATTGCACAATCGCAACCAAAAGGAATGCGCAAAGGGTACATGGGTCACTTGACAATGATCGCCAATCAAATTGTACTATTAGCCAGTGAAGATTCTCACATTCAAGAAAGTATTCAAAGCAATACGGCTTGGGCAGAATACGTACAAGGACCTCTTCATGAAAGAAACCAAGTAGAGTCACAACCAATAGGTGTACCTTCACCATCATCGTCTGGTAGATCTTCTCCTCTCTATGGAGACCAACAACAAGTCAAACCACCATTGTTAGATCAAAAGCAACAAGAAGAACTTGACAAAGAGTTCGAAATGTTTGACGATGACATGGAATTCGATAGTAGTTCCAGTGACGATGAAGATGAAAGTAACGAAAAGAAAAAAGAATCAGTAGCAACTGATGAGGTTTTGGTTTCTGAAGAATCACAAGCATCAAAAGATGACGAAAGTCTGTAAAAGTATTTTATCTTTAAACTTGAGTTAACTTTTCTGACCTCTTTTTTAGTTTTTCTATTCGTTCTAATACAAGTTGCATCTCTTTTTGTGTATCTCTTGTTTTTTGTATGTACACTGGTAATCGTGAAAACTAGAATATTAGTCGTATACGATTGTATGGTTACTGTTTGTTCGATATCTTTGATATATGGCATGTTTTTCCAATCATCGTTTTGTTCTTTGACTAATTGTTGCAGTATTCCTTGACTCTGTCTGCCAAGGTTAATTTAAAATCATATTCGCGTACTTGATTTCTTGTAAATGGGTTGCGATCATTTCTAACGTTGGACAAAACACTCCCTCGAATCCACTAGACAGTTCATCGACGACTTTGACCATCTCTTGTCGTTTTAAATCGGTCTCTGCATTATTTTGTTCTTCGATTGGGGAATGTTCTTCAGTCTCCTGCGCCGTGTTTGGTTGTTCTTCTGTTGTCATTCAATTTGTTTGCTGAACCAAACCAAGTTGGTCACACAATGCAAGAAGAGACACCACAAGAACCTACTGAAGCTGTTACATACCTACAATTTAAATTTGGTGACGAGTTTCCTGTTACCAAAGTACTGGAAACAGCTGATACTGAGTTTGGTGTGCGTTTTTACATTTGATATTAACAATAGTTTCTGAAAGATCACAGCCCTGTCTTCACAAAAACAGTAAAATGGTCGCCAGATGGATTGTGTCTATTATCGAACAGCGAAGACAACAAGATCCGATTATTCGAAATGTAACTTACATCTGAACTAACGTTTTAACATTTCTAGGCCTGCAGATTTACTTGCATCAACAACTCAAACAAATACACTAAAAGAATGGAAAAAATGTTTATCAGTGTCAGAACCAGGAACGATATATGACTATTCATGGTATCCGTTTATGAATTCATCAGATCCAGCAACATGTTGCTTTTTAACAGCATCTCACGCTCAACCAGTTCACATGTGGGATGCATTTACTGGTAAACTACGACATTCCTACACTTGCATGAACCAATACGACGAAGTCATATCACCATTTTCTGTTTCATTCAACCAAACAGGAGATAAAATCTATTGTGGAATGAAAGATTCTATTCGCGTATTTGATACACTACGACCAGGTTCTTCCTATGACGAAGTTGCATGTGTAGAACGTGTGCTACATAAAAAACGAAACAAAACAGTGACAAAGCTAGTTGGTCAGACAGGCATCATCTCATGCTTGGCATTTAATAAACAAAATATAGGAATGTACGCAGCAGGCTCCTACGACAAGACAGTAGGAATCTACGACGAAGATTCAAACCAATTGCAACATTTACTAGAAGGACGCCATAGAGGTGGAGTTACTCAAGTGTTGTTCTCTGCAAATGGCGTTTTACTGTTTAGCGGCGCAAGAAAAGATAATACCATTTGTTGTTATGATGTGAGAAACACAACTGATCCATTATTCCTGTTTGACTTGGAGAGAAAAGTCGACACAAACCAAAAAATTAGTTTTGATGTTGATATCTTCACAAAATATTTGATCACAGGGAGCGAGGTAACATTATTCCACTTTTTAATATTATATATAGCGTGGCGAAATATGGGTATTCGATTTGCAAACAGGTACTCGCGTTTCAACAATAGACTCTGGAGCAAGTAAGCGCATTTTTCGTTTTCCTAACATAAATAGAAGATAGCGTTAACGGTGCCACTTATCATCCCTATCTTCCATATTTTGCAATATCTACCGGTGAGCGGTGTTTTAGTTCCTTCAAGGTTCAAGATAACGTGATGGAAGATAGTGATAGCGAGGAAAAAGAACAAGAAACTTTATTTGAAGCTTCTCGCGTTGCTATATACAATACAAGTTGCGACCGAATCGCGATGTCTTAAAGGATTGCTTTGTTCTCGCAAATCTGGCAAATTGCGTGCTGCGGGCATCATGAGGGCGAGTTGTCATTTTTGTATGTATCCCTGTGATGATGATGGTACTGATGAACGAGCACGAGTAGTGTTTTGCTCAAATGCTCTCTGAAGCACTTCCAGTGTCGCTTTGTCAAGTTCTTTGCAATCTTCAGGTTCTTTTCCATTTATGACAAAATAAATGTGTCGTTTCCGTTGCTTAGTGGTTAGTATGACAATGCACTTGTTACTTTGATTGTTAAGCTCTGATAAGGCCATCGTTTAGCTGGTACACCTCCTTTCTTTGTGATCTCGTAGTAACGTCGCTTTCTAATAGATTTGTAAGTTTTAAAATAATAAATGTACAATGACGACAGTGAACATCCAAGAAGTAGCGCCGCTACTGGTTGTGGTGCGTTATAAAATCGAATAATATCGCTTTCAGCAATTTCTACTTTTCGCTCTTTATCGACTCTAAACATTCCCACATGTTCGTCTTGAGAGTTTGTTGATGATGTAGGACTCATTTCTGTAGGTGTATTTGGTAGCTGCTCGCCTTCAGATGTCCTCTTGGAGCTTGTGTGCATAGAACAGATAAGCAACTGGACAGAAAATAAAATCTATTGCTTTATACTACTAGCTAATGGATTAGGTGCAAGGGGTTTTGATTATTTCCAAACACCTAAATCTTGCTCTTTTATGGGTTCGCTCTTGGTGGCAAATTGGTAAACTATGACTGTTGGACAACTCATACGTGACTAGCAGTTTTGTGAGCCACAGCCAAATCAAACCTGATTAGGTTCCATTTAATTGATTGTATACTCGATCGTACTGCTCTTGCGTCTGCAGCACTAGAACTCGGGTACCTGTTTGCTTATCTTCGTGCAACAGTGCGCCAGTGGGTATGAGTATAACTTTTGGAGTGAACGGCTGAATGGAAGGCGCGTTTTGTGAGGGGTTACTGTTTGGAAAGGCTTTCTGAGATAAATATGAGACCGGTGGTGAGATATAGTTGGTCGGTGGGACAATAGTGTTTGAAAGGTTTGCAGTGCTTGTTTGAGCAGCGTCATACAAGTGAAAGTGAGAATACATGCTTGAAGGGTCGCTACCGTTCAGAATAGTAGTATTGAAAGTAGGAGGAACCTTTCTCTTAGGGTTCGTTTGGCTTGCATCTATTTGATCTATTTTTCTTTTTTGTGGCGTATGTGTATGTTGCACAATTGGCGCTACAGTTGGTGGCTTATATTCTTCCTCTTCCTCCTCTTCAACATTGATGACACCTGATGGCGTTGTTGATACGTTTGTTGTGACGAACGATACTGTATTTCTTGTTTTTTGCAAGTCCTTCAATTTGGCTATAATTGTCTCGCAAGCTGTTTCCAGCGCGTCCTCGTTCTTTTCCGTATTTGTTAAGATTTCATTTATAAAAGTTGTTGATTCTCGTCTTTGTGAAGAATGTGACGGTAGTTGGCTGTACAGTTTTTTAATTTCATTATTTAACTAGAACGCGTTAGTTTGTGTTGTGCGACCTACATTTAACGGAAACTTTTCAAACTTTTGCGCTAATGGGCAATTCGTACACCCACTCCCAACTACAAAGTGCTTGGGGCAAACTTTTGAGTACGGAATACCCTTCTTGTGCGTCATTGAGGGCTTCCCTTGTATGCTGGCTCCATACAGCATGAAAATAAAACAAATAAGCTCAACCAAGGACAAAATTTAACGGTCAGTTCAAATAACACTTGATAATATTCAAAAGAAACGTGGAAATCATTTTAAAGATTGGCTTGCAAGCTTGAGCAACAAGATACGACTTTTACTACATGTCATTTTGGTTGACCACACACGTCAAACAGCAAACAATGTCTCATCATCACATGAGAACCCAAAGTGAAACTCCCCAATTTATGGTCAGGGTAGTTCTGATAGGAGATTCTGGAGTTGGAAAAAGCAACCTCTTAACTAGATTTACAACTGATGGCTTCTCGTATGAAACCTTTTTTGAATATTTGACGCTAACACCTCTAGTTTCGACAATAAAAGTACACTTGGAATGGAGATGGGAACAACAAATGTTATGCTAGAGTCTGGCTCGCTATGTCAAGTACAAATTTGGGATACAGGTTTGTTATTGTTGAACATTGTACAGTAACATTTAACAGCTGGACAAGAGCGATTCAAATCTTTAGCTATTTCCTATTTCAGAGGAGCAAAGGGAGCTCTTCTTGTTTATGACATAACAAACAAAAACTCACTAGACAATGCCAGAGAATGGCTACAAGAATTCAGAAAGTATGGAGATGACGATGCTATGGTTATGCTAGTAGGGAACAAGAGTGATCTTCCACATTTACGTGCAATTACAGTCGATGAAGCTAAGCAATTTGCCCAAACTGAAGGTCTTCTTTTCACAGAAGCATCAGCTTTGGACTCTACAAACGTACGAGCTGCATTTGAAACTCTATTGAACCAAATCGCTAGGTACCTGGTTGAGTCCAGTATGGACGATGAAGATGAGTCTGAATCAAGCTCAGCGAGCGCTGGTACTCCACAAGGACCAACTTTCTTGAGACGACCTTCTTCATTTACACTAGGAAAGGCAAATGAAAAATCAGCAATAGATTTGAAGAAAATAAAGAAACAGAAAAATTGTTGCTGAACTGATGTCCACAGGGTTTTTGCGTGCATTTGTTTATTGCGCCACCTGAGTTCCAAACGGTTGTTCTATTTTTACCTCAATAAGTAAGGCAACTGGCACGCCACGTGAAGGGCACCAACAAAACACAAAACTATCACACGTTCATGAGACATAGCACACTTGCCATGATGCAAACAAGGTTGGCTCCTGAAGAGGAAACCGTAAACTCAAAGCCAGTACGAAAACATGCACCTGTAGTGCATTCATCTCCAGCACCAGACAAAAGTTACGGCACGAGTACGTCTTCTCGCATTGGTAGAATGCCATCAAAAGATGAGTACTACAAAGTGGAGGAAAAGAGCGCATTTTATCACATCAAATCGTTTTTCACCTCAATGAGAGAAGGGAATTGCAGTTCTAAGTTTCTTGCTTAATTCGTTTGGAACAAACTTACGAGACTGACAACGACACTAATTACAGTCTATGGACTGTTCGGTGTAATAGCATACGTGCACGCGTTAGAATTAAGAGTTCGCGAGAACAACAAAAAAGTTTGAAACCAACAATACTATTGATGTGAAATGAACAATATTCTTCCCAACATCAATTTTATTCTTTTCTACCTAATCCCACAACTATTTGTGTATTCTTCTTGGATTTGCTCTAATGAAATTCTTTTGTATTTCCAAAACGTTACAAGACACATCACCTGTCAGAGAAAAGATGCAAACAGTAGTACTAGTATTAGCACTGTTAGTATCTTGTGTATTGTGCAGTAGTTTGACAGTTCGTGTTTTCTATCCATTGGAACTCGTAAGTTTATACTGATTCTAGTTCTTACGCAAGTAGATTGACACAACGCTCTATTTAAGAGGTAACATTCTTGGGTTATCATGGGACAGTGGCGTACAACTAAGATACACTGGTTCTAACAATCAATGGGAAACTACATTGCAGTTTGACGACACTCACTGGAATCAGACATTGGAAGCCAAAGTACTCATCGACGATAAACAATGGATGGTCGGTGCAAACGCAAAATTTCTGTTAGAAAAATCCAAATCAACTTCATACACAGCTGATATCTTCCCATGGTTCAACACAAACAAGGGAACTTTGGAAATCGAAGATGATGTTTTCTCACCACAGTTAAATAACTCTCGTTCAGTTATCGTCTACTTACCACCTTCTTTCTACGAGAATCCTCACAAGATCGTTAAGAATGTACTCGTCATGCACGATGGACAAAACCTGTTTGACCCAGAGACTGCCTTTATGGGCCAAGCATGGATGTGCCAAGATACAGTGAACGGATTACTCTTACAAGGCGCAATGGACGAAATCATGATTATTGGCGTGTACAACACTGCTGATAGACTCGACGAACTCACTTACAGTGTAGATCCCAAAGAGGGAGGTGGAAAAGGTGACAAGTATTTAGATTTTATCGAAAAACAAGTCTTACCAACTATTAACAAGAAATACAGTGGTCGTATCGACATGGGAAACGAAAAAGGGTAAGCGCGCACTCGAGTACTAACGCAGTAGTCGTGGTATTTTAGGTTCTTCGTTGGGTGGATTAATTTCATGCTACGCTGGTGTAACGCGTTCTAGTTTCTACGCAAAGGCAGGATGCATGAGTTCCTCTTTCTGGTGGAACGATGAAGATTTTAATGGTAAAGTGCTCAACCAAATGAAACCAAAAGATGTGACAATTTACTTGGATAGTGGAGATCAAGGGCCAAGTCAAGATGATAAACCACAAACAATTGCTGTTCGTGAGCATTTATTGAAGATGCGTGGTTTCAAAATGAATGAAACATTGTTCTATTATCTTGATAGAGGTGGGGAACATAATGAAAAGTATTGGAGAGAAAGATTTTGGATACCTATGAAAGATTTGTACCCTGTATCGGTGAACCCAATTACACCACACTAAAATTACTTTTTGTTGATCAATTTAGAAATTATCAAGCATTAATTTTATGAACTGTACATTTATAAGTGTTAATCGTAACCAGTTTGTGGTACCATTTAGTCGCTTGAACATATCTCGAATACTATTTAAATCCATTAGCGCCTTTGTCACAATCTGCTGTTTTGATTTGCTTGTTCGCTTCCTCGAATATCTGTTTTATGTCTTGTTGACCCTTGGCAAAAATCTCTTTAACATCGCGTACAGCGTCATTGCTTTTTTTGTTTAATATGAATAAGGTTCCAGCACTAACTGCAGTGATAGCAAGGACGTTGCGAAGCATTGTATTTTACAATTTATCTTACTCAACGCCACAAACATGAATATAGAACTTATGGCGATGGACGTAGGTACACTTAATACTCGTGTTGGGATTTGTACTTGTGATAGCGAATCTTTCGTAACAGAAGTAGACACGATTGGTGGGGTGGGATACAAAGTCGAAAGAAAAGATGCAACAAAAGCAATGCATAAAAGTACGGTAACAAACATGGAGGCGATGGAAAAGATTTGGGATTTTGGTGTAAATTATTCAAAACAAACATTTGCGGAGATACCTGGCGTTATCTTAAGTACCAAGCTACAAGCAACAGAAAAAGAACAAAGACACGCATGCGAATTTTTCTTCGAACTAGGGTATGATGGTTGTTATTTCTAACATCTAGTTTTGACGAAGTTGGAATGGTCGACGAGACAGCATTGATCATGACGGGACAAGCTTCACGAAGTTGGGGGTTTAGTTTACACAGTGGAGAGGGTAGCACAACTTTTAGTGCTGTTCATTACGGTATGTACATTGCGAAACCAATAGTTGTCGATGTTGCCTCCGGCGAAGAACTCACACAAATAGTTAGAAGTGCACTTTGCGAGCAGTACCCAACATTATCAGTACAACAAGCCAGAACGATCAAAGAATCACTAGGACAAAATACCGAATACGAACTACCTGATGGTACAATACTCAAGCTCGACAAAGCACAAGAAGCGATAGAGAAGACACTCTTTGGTAGAGACAAATTGCATGAAAAGATTCATGATTACATGGATCGCATATCGGAATTTCAAAGAAGAGATTTTTATACTCAAATGGTATGGAGTGGTGCTACAACACGGCTGCCTTCGTTTGATACAAAGCATATCAAGAATATGATGTGTCAAGTACAAACACATTCACTGCTTTGCAATCCTGCTGATGATATTAAAATCCAGGCGTACCCAGGAAGAGAGGATGTTGTATGGACTGGGTTATCAATCGTTGGAGCATGGTCACAATTTAGGGCGAATGGTACGATTCGAAAACAACAGTATGAGGAAGGTCGTTGGTTTACTCATCTGTTGATCTCTAATCCAGAGTTGACAAAGGATTGTCGATAGCGAACAAGATATTACGAACTTAGATCAAACTCAATTTAATAGGTAGATAGACGTTGCTTAGAAAATCAATAGATAAAGAGCTTAGTGATTGTATCTCTGCCTTGTATCCATGTTTGGTCATTTGATCGAGTTCTTGTTTGATCCACGCAGGAGTAGCTCTGTTCCCATTCAAATCTGAAGCTTTTTTGATATCAGCGCTAGATAGTTCAATCATACAACTCGTTGGAATATTCAAACTGGTTATGTCCTGATAGCTTAGTCCAATCCACATCATTCTGTTTCTATCTTGAGAATTTAGAGTCAATTCGTTATTGTAGTGGGACAATCGCGCGGATCCATTAATGTATACGTTTGCGATCTCCAAACCATGAGGATCGTGATCTACGAGTACGAATGCTTTCACATGAGGCAACGCTTTCATCATTCGAATCACTATGCTTCTTGTCGCCACGTCTGGATAACCTCGTCCTGAAATCATCACGCATCCATACTTGTTACAGAATCCATCCTCTAATAGCCTCATGAAAACTGCATCCTTTTCGACGATTAGAATGAACGAAGCAGAGCTTGAAAAATTTGAAATCTTCTCGACGTATGGTAGAATTGGTTTTCCAACGGCTTGGTAACGTTGACAATCTATAAAAATTCCATTCTCGACGAACTGAACGTTTCCAGTGATAACTCCCTTGCTTGATGCGACAATGTGTAAATCGTTTCGTGTTACTTGAAATTTACACGCAAAATCATCGACTAGATCATCCACTGTTTTTTGTGATTCAAATAGAGGTACGTTTGAGTAATATATGTCTCGCTTCGTAGCATGCTTATTCGCAAGTATGAGTTCATGCATGAGTTTCACTAAACGAATAGCGCTAGAAAAGTTTTTAACTGTTCTAAAATTTTCAAATTTAACACTTTTGTTCGCATATGACACATTTGTTTCAAAATCGTCTTCTATTTTCACTCCATTACGAATTGGCAGTGTTATCGAAACAGTTTCATTCTCAACGATCTGTGATATCACTTGCAGCGCTAGATTCTCAAGATCATGAATCGTATCGTGTACAAACGGGTGATTATCGTTTTCCATTCTTTGCTCTTACATTACAAATATAATATAAGATACGCTGCATCAACAAGCATTTGGAATGAAAAGAGCTCATGCGCCAGTGCAACATGAACTGCTTACCGATACTTCGGACTATGGAAACAAAAAGTGTAAGCACGAACGAGATCAAATCCCATTTAGCTCGTTGAGCAAACCACCAACAGAATCTCCAATAATTTCTGTTAGAACGAGTTGCGTAGCTGTTTGTGCTGGCGATGGAAGATACAACAAGTTCTTCAACCGTGACAAAATGGAAGTAGAATCTTTAACAGATGAAGAGTACAACATAAATCCACCAGTGTGGACTATATTCGAACATCGTGGTGAGAACGAAGGTATAAAAGCCATAGCTATGGGCAAAGATGTGTCATTTGTGCAAACAGAAGGAGGAGTTTGTTGGGGAGTTGGAAGCAACCAAGATGGTATGTTAGGAGTGCCTGTTGAAACAACCGAGATAGCAATGCGTGTGCTACCTGATCATGTCATAGATACGCTCACATCAGATTACTATCGGAGTTTATTCGTAACAAATACAGGTCGCGTATTCACATGCGGAAGAAACAATTTTAGAGGAGAGTTCGGTGGAGTAAAAGACTATCTCGTTCAATTACCAGTAGAACTTATAGGTGAGACCGTCGTTCCACGAATGGTGAGAGGTAAGATTCGATAAATACGCTTACCATCTAGCGACTGTGAGTATGTATTGCAACTTGTTTATATCATGCGATCACATGTTATATGCAAATGGAAGTAACGTGAATTATGTTATGGGTATGGGAGATTCAGCTGAAAAAGAATACCCTAATATCGTTCGGGTACCATTTCCATATCCGATTTCCAATGTAACTTGTTCTGACTATTATACCGCTGTGGTCACTACTGATGGTCAATGTTGGATGGTTGGTAGTCACAGAGAAGTAACTGGCAAAACTAAATCCGTTCCAAATTGGAGACTCTATGATAGAGGAGTTGCTGATTGCCAATTGGGAAAAGATTTTCATGCGTTTTTGTACAAAGATGGAACTTTAAAGATAGCAATGCATAGCACAACAAGAATAGTAAGAGGAGTTAATAAGATCTCGGCAACAAATTATTACTTGATTGCCGTGACAGATACTAATATTGAGTACATGGTTGGTAATCGTTTTCAAGATTTGTGCATAGATATTAGCAAGTTTATTAACCGAACTTGGAACTTGGAGGTGTCTTTAGCAGACTCACATCTGATGGCATGCTTTTGTAAGTTAAGATTTCTGTGCTAATTTTGCAGATAGAAGCGCAGTGGCAGCGTACCCACCCTTGTACGAAGCTCTAAAGTATAAACTTTGTAGCGACGTAGGGATATGCTGCGCAGAATAAATTTTTGGTGTAAACATAAATTACAACTCAAACAATGGTCTTCCTTGTCACAAGCAGGATCGTTCAACTTGTTCCAAATGTTATCAACGTTATCAGTACAAACGAAATGTACAATGACAAAGATAGAGCCATTGCCGCAGCCAAGAATATATTATTTACACAAGTTTCGAAAATGCTCAAAGATATGAAATATAAAGACGAGATAGAATATAAAATAGAAGATATAGAGACATACGAACCAGATTTGTACGGCGAAATATGGGGTATTGATAGTGATGTTCATCAAAACTGTGACGACGGAGGACCTGCACAGATATTTGTGTACGAATACAAACCTAACAGTGATGGAACTTTTACCCAAATCCCTATTTATCATCTACCAGGAATACCAACAGAATTTCCAACTAGCTTCTATGACTGTAACTCTGAGGAAGACGAGTAAAAACAAGAAATTGCGTATTAAGTCAACATTAGAGCATCCTATTTATGAAAACAATCCACTCATATCATCAGTGACAGTGGTGTGGTCATCTTTGTCGCCTCTTGCTGGGAATGAGAAATTTGGTGGCTTGTTCAACGTGCCATACAACTCTAGTTTGCTGAAGCACAAGTAATCAGCACTTGAATCTGAAGAAGGACCCACGTTATAGATCCTAAAATGACTGTAAAATTTGTCGCATTCTACTTTAAAGCTTGGATTATCCCCACAGTTTTTTATACTGTCGTCGTTGACGTGTTCGCGAATGACCTTCCAGTTATTACCATTATCAGACCCTTCAAATCGCCAGTTCCTCAGAAAAACCCATGACTGTCGAATCATGGATGAGATAGAATAATGTGTAGGCTTTAAGTGCATCTTGCTTGGTTCTAGGCTCACTGTAACGTACGCGTTAGGGTTAGTTGCGTAGGTGTATGACAAGGCGTGGTCAATAAAGTGAGATGGAGTATGTTTAAATTCAGGGGTTGTACTAAAAGTCGAAGTTGAGAGGCATTCCACGATATTAGTAAGCCCAGGATTTTTGTACGGTTTTGCTCTACCCTCAGTACCTAACCAATAAAAAACACCTTGATGGTATTCATTGTATGCTATATTCACGCAAGATTGTCGCATCTGTGATTTGAGAAGTGCTATTAGGTCACTATTATGTCTTGCGCGGCTATCTGGAGCAAGAGTTATCAAGTCAACATCCACGAACATTTTCTGGATTTACAACAATTCCTAAGTTGACCAGGCAAAAACAAGTTAAATATGCGATCTATCCTTGTCGCTGCTCTTCTTGTTGCAATTTTCGCTATCGCATCGGTAAAGTCCGAGTTCAGAAACAAAAAGAGAACGTTGGTAGTATACGACTCCTCTGATGTAAAACAAAGTCACTCC
>JAESGV010000804.1_pt1 | contig 13566 bp, 14 predicted proteins | sample 9269781 | NCBI WGS metagenome assembly JAESGV01 (sample SAMN15741586, study PRJNA653496) | algae metagenome | isolation source: Tildeniella torsiva UHER 1998/13D and co-occurring heterotrophs from... | place: Slovakia: Slovak Paradise National Park, Hrabusice, Kosice Region | collected 2000-01-01 | reverse complement strand
TTAGCGATCAAACACGTGTTTTACAAGTAGCTGGTTAACCAGCGATCAAGAACAAACACAAAAAACTAGGGCAAATGAAAGGCTTCACACTCTTTCTGGTATTACTAGTCGCGATTCTACTCTTCAACCATTTCGCACAAGCACAGATACAACCTGTCCCTGTGGAAGGTAGAACCACCGAAGAAATCAAATCAGCAGCTGGAACACCATCCATTGATACCAATCCAGAAGAGCTACAAGACGCATTGGACAAGAATGGCGTCAAGCACGAGTTCCAAGCAGAAATCAATCAACTCTTGGCAATTATCATCAATTCACTCTACTCGAACAAGGAAATCTTTTTACGTGAATTGATTTCAAACGCGTCCGATGCGTTGAACAAGATTCGTTTCCTAGGCTTAACCGATAAAAGTTCACTCGATGGTGGTGACACGCTAGAAATTCGTATCCAAGCTGATAAAGAGCGCAACACATTGACGATCAAAGATACAGGTATCGGAATGACTCGTTCCGACTTGTTAAACAATTTGGGAACAATTGCCAAGTCAGGTACCAAGGCATTCTTGGAAAAACTTCAATCCACAAATGACTATTCATTGATCGGACAATTCGGAGTTGGTTTCTATTCTGCTTTCTTGGTCGCTGATAAGGTTGTCGTCATCACCAAACATAATGATGATCAACAATTGATTTGGACATCAAGCGCAGATAACACTTTTGTCATCACTGAAGATCCACGTGGAAACACTCTAGGTCGTGGAACAGAAATCATTTTGCACTTAAAAGACGATGCCAAGTCATACATTGACGATTTGGAATTGAGAAATTTGATCACCAAGTATTCCGAGTTTATCCAATATCCAATCCATTTATACACTACTAGCACCGATAACACTGAAGTTCCTGATGAAGAAGCACAAGCCATCGAAGACGCCAAGGAAGCTGAAGAGGAAGAAAAGAAAAGACTCGCAAGAGAAGAAAAGATCGCACGTGGTGAAAAGGTCGAAGAAGAAGATGAAGAAGATAAGAAACCAAAACCAAAGAAGACCAAGTGGGTACAAAAAACTACTAGTGATTGGAAGTGGGTCAACCAAGCCAGACCAATTTGGACAAGAGATCCAAAGAACATTAACGAAGCTGATTACCATCAATTCTATCGTGCCATCTCACACGAGTTTGATAATCCATTGGCATACGCTCACTTTTCCGCTGAAGGTGGTGTCGACTTCAAAGCACTCATGTACGTACCATTCAAAGCACAACAAGGACAATTCGATTTTAACAAGAAGTCTGCTAGCGTCAAGTTGTACGTCAAGCGTGTATTCATCACTGAAGCAATGGAGGATTTACTACCACGTTACTTGAACTTTATCCGTGGTGTAGTTGACTCGGAAGATTTACCATTGAACGTTTCTCGCGAGAATTTACAACACTCCAAATTACTACGCAAGATCAAGAAGAAACTCGTTGCCAAGATCATCAACATGTTACAAGATTTGTCCGATAAAGAAAAGGAGGTAAAGAAGGCTGAAGAAGAAGGTTTGAGAAAGAAACCAAAGGGAGATAAAGAGTGGGACGCAGCTAGACAATACACAAAATGCTGGAAAGAATTTGGAAAGAATTTGCGTTTGGGAATGATCGAAGATGAAGAAAATCGTAAGAAATTGATTCCATTGATGAGATGGCCAAGTACTGCCACTGAAGAAGATGACTTCACATCACTAGATGACTATGTAGATCGTATGAAAGAAGGTCAAAAGGCAATCTATTTCTTGGCAGGAGAATCCATGGCAGAAGTCAAAAACTCTCCACATTTGGAACAATTACGCAAGCGTGAATACGAAGTGTTGTTCTTGACGGAAGCTATTGATGAATACGCCGTCCAACACATCAAGGAATATCGTGGTAAACCATTACAAAATGTAGCTTCCGATGAACTCTCATTTGGTGACGAAGAAGATGCCACAGAGAAGGAGAGATGGGACGCAATTGTTAAAAACTTTGATCCACTTGTTAAATTCTTGGAAAAGTCTTTGGGCAAGAAAGTTACCAAAGCAATGGTTGGTAAGAGATTATCAGTCTCACCATGTGTATTGGCATCACCCAAGTATGGTATTTCTGCCAACATGCAACGTATCATGAGAGGTCAAGCGTTGAGCAACGAACATCCACAAATTGGGTTGTTGGCTGACATGAAGGTTATGGAAATCAATCCAGACCATCCAATTATCCAAAACATGAACGAACGTGTCAAGGTTAATCACTTGGATGCTGTATCAGCACAACAAGCAGAGTTGTTGTATGAAACAGCTGTTTTACGTAGTGGTTACTTGCTCACTGATACTTCATCGTTTGCCGATCGCATCAATACGTTGATGAAGGAATTCTTGGAGACAGCTCCACCAGTTGAACCACTAGAAGATGCTGCAGCTGCTACCACTGACGATGAAGATGACAAGAAGGTTGAGGGTGAGATCCCAGAGCATGATGAGTTGTAAGACTTATTAAACGTTGTCATTTTATAGCTTGTTGTAATGAAGAACCAATAGAAATGCCTATTTTTTCCGATGACATTTGAAAAAGTACACACAAACAAAACGTCACCAATCCATGGATGAACAACGTTTTCGTAACTACGCAACAACATTTAATCTGATAAAGCGACAATGGCTGACACTTACAGCTTTCTTCCATCATTGCTACCCAAAAAAAACGATTGCATGGTTCACTAGTATGAGTAAAGAAAGTGGTCCTCTTATTTATCTGAGAATAAGTTTGGCAGATTTATGCATGAAAGAATGCCCACAATTAAATGACGATACTCGATTCTTCAATATTGACGACAAGAGTGTGGATCAGGATGTAAAGATTATCTTTTATTTAAACTAACATTTTAGGATTATCTAATTATTCATTTTACTCGGTTGAAAGATACTTATGGCCGTATGGCAAAACCTTCCTTGACAGAACAGGACATTCAGATTGTGCAGCAATGGTTAAAAAGTATTGTTGCGCTTCTAGATGATATTGAAAAGTTCACTGTCAACGAAAAAGTATTAAGCGAAGTAACAAAACTAAGAACAAAGGTTGACAAAGCCATGACTGGACTGGGGACTATGCCGCGCATTTAAGCTCGATTTTATAAACGTTCTTCCTATTTTCGTGCTCATGATCGCTATGATATCTATCCACTTCTAACCCAATAGTAGTGATACAATCACTACTATGGCAATGGAAAGTACTGGTAGAAACGGCTGCACAGAGCTACTGCAAAATAGTCCTAGTACTGTAGTACACCCAGCCAATGTTTCTTTGGCATCTGATACGCTACATAGCATAGAGTATCCTAACCTCGGACAAGCAATATACCCACTAAATCCAGTCGGCAAAGTAGTAATCTTTTGATACGACTCATCTGACGGACACCGATACTCTGTATCTTGAAACACAATTACCAATGTTCTACTCGTGTTATCACACTTGTACCGGAAACATCTCGTATCTTGTGAATTGACATTTCCTGATGATTGCACATTAGATTCAAAGCAACCACTATCTGTTCCATAGTATTCAAATGCGTATCGATTTCCATTCTTACTAGTTGTATCTGAACATTCACCAGAATCTAATCGTGATGAGAATGGACAATAATCCATCAAGTTATCGGGTCCTCCCCAGTTAGGATTACTCAAATGTCGATAGTAACCCAAATCATTGGAATATCTTTGAACATTGCAGAATCCTTTTCCACGTAAATTAAACGTGCATACAGGTGCACCAGGATTTGTGCAATAGTGACTTTCCAAATGGTCCAGATTCCAATTTTCACACCTATTGAATGGAATTGCGCATCCAGTGTTCTTTCCCCACAATAAAACATTTGCTCGTGTCCAATTGGCTCTGTACCATCCACTATCTTCCAAAATAGCCAATGTAAATTGTGAAATAGCATAACTTGCAGAAGGGTTGAACCAACCAACTGATCCAGTCATGATTTCGTTCAAAAAAAGCCTTTTCTCAAAATGAGAAGCATATGTTCCCGATACTCCCCACTCTTCTAGTGGAACGCCAGTAATATCGTTACAATTGAAATGTTTTCTTGCTTGATTGACAACTTCTGGAGTGATCAAGTACATGACACTTTTGTTTTGAGTATTTCCTGCAGAATCGATAAAACTGAGTGTATCGATTTTTGTGACTTGTTGTCTCTTATTTCCATAAAAATCAATATAGTCATCGAATCGGCTGCTACTGAATCCTAGCGCGTGTACGAGTTCGTGCATGGCGACGCCCATTTGTAACCGATAATCTTCTTCTAGTAGTAATGGACTGATATTTAACTGTGCGACAACTGTTCTTCCGAATTTTTCTTCTTCGAGACAACCTATCGCCCACGCATAAACATTGTTTTGAGTTGGCCGTAACGTTACAAATACATTCAAATCGGCATCTATTATGCCTGTCATTCTTAGGTCACTTGGAAACTATTTGGTTAGATGATTGGAAATAGAGAACGTACTGGTACTCCACCTTCTGCTCCACACGTTGTAGCAGAGTATGGAATTGCGATCGTGTTAGATATTTTTCTAACGGAGAGTAGCGAGTTGAATGTTGATTTAACATCGTTCAATAGCGTGGAAACTTTGTCAACTTGTGTTTGTGTAACGATATTAGCTGCTGTACATTTTCCACGACAATTTGTAGTTATCGTATTGCTACACGCTGAATCATCAGTGACAAATCCACGATTAAATATCTGCATAGTTAATAAAATTGTTTCTATTGCTTACATTTCCCTCTGTATAACATGTTCTACTCCCATAGTCATGTAAAATGTAATCTGTTCGGAAAGCAATGACCAATGGTCCAAATGAATACTGCATCGCGTTCGTATAGAGTCCTCTTTTGTGTTCTTCATGAAACGCATGCCGAGCGACAAGTTTCCTCTGCTCATGTATTCCATTTTCCAAACTATTTTCGGATTTCAGTATCGAGTCATGTATACAATGATGACCGTGAGTATGATGCTGATAGGTTGGTGACAACTCATACAGAAGAGTCAATAATACTAGTAGTACATGATTCTTCATGCAGTCTTGTTACTCGAATAGGTAAAATGTTGTAAGCCACTGTAGAATCATTTCCAATTCAGCGCTCGTCCGATAAAACTGTATTCCAGAGCAATGTTGATAGGTTTTGCTTCAACATCAGAGGTATCATCAAAATGACCTGCTGAGCGAGTTCGAAAGAGTAGCAGTGGTGATTGTTTCTCATGTGCGATGCGACGAACTCTAGCCATAAACTTGATCATGTTCCATAGTGGTGCTCGATAATCTTCCAACGCACCTGTTATCATGATGTTATTCAGTTTGGCGTTAGTGCGGAGTAGCAGCTCATACGGTGAGTAGCGTTTCATATATTCTGCGACTTGTTGATCCTTGAGTGGATCTCCCCACTCTTCTGTTTCATGTTCAGTCAATGGAAGTTCTGTGTCAAGCATAGTTGTGAGAACATCCAAAAACCCAACGTGGACAACGCACGCGTTAAATAAATCAGGTCTCATGATCATTCCACCAGCGGCTAACATGGCACCTGCACTAACACCCTTGACGCAAACTCGTTCTTGACAAGTGTACTTTTGATCAATGAGGAATTGCGTACATGCGAATAAATCGTGAAAGCTATTCAATTTTTGTAGTTTCGTTCCTTGTTTGTGCCATTCTGAGCCTTTTTCTGATCCACCACGAACGTGTGCAAATGCAATAATAAATCCTTGCTTCAGCAATACTAGTCTTTGTGCTTCAAAATTTACTAATAAGTTAGAAATAGAAAAATTTGTTCTTACGTTCTAGTGATGAGCCATAGGCACCATAGCAGTGTACAAGCATTGGATTATGACCATTCTTTTTGACTTGGTTTCGATCAAACACAATCGTGAGTGGTACTTGCTCACCATCATGAGAAGTTGCATAGTGTCGCTCCATCGTGTACGTGTTTGCGATTTCTTCCTGAGCACCAACTGCAACTATATTTGTTTTTGATAACATTCCAGTCTCCAAATCGTATATATAATTCACAGGAATAAGCACTGGTGAGTACGCAGAAAAAGTTAAATGTGATGCTCCTTGATTCACACCTGGCGATACGCATACCATGTCCGGTAGAGGTACTGTTGTCGCATTACCATTCTTTTCTATCACTCTGATACGACCAAACCCATCATTATACGTTTCATACAGTGCTATTCGATCAGAAAAAACATCAATATCATCGATACGTGATGTATCACTGTGTGAAACGTACTCTTTCCATGAACTAAGATCTGCTATTGTATCTATTGGCGCTCGCATGACTTTGTGGTTTGGTGAACCTCTATTGGTAACAATAACAAACTCTGATCCATCACTAGTAATTGCGTTATAGACACCTTCCTCTCTACTCGTAATAGGTTTCAATTCATCTCCATCAATGATAAAATTTTGATTACACGACTTATTCGCACAGTTCAGCAGTAGATGCTTGTCATCTTTTGTTCTCGTCACTTCAATAAAGAACGTTGTGTCTTTTTCATAATAAATATCTTTAACAGTTCTAGTTTGCAAGTCGTATCTTGATAACTGGCAACTACGATGCATTTCATCACTAGATGTAACGTACACTGACAACTCGTCATCGGAAAACTCGACGCTTGTTACAGAATCGTCATTAATCTTGGCAATAACTTTTCTAGTTCGAACGTCACGTATGATGAGCTCAGAACTTCCTGAATCGCACAAGTAGGCGACATACCGTTGCGATGGACTTAGTTTACATTTTGTGAGTACTGTATAATCTGGCAAATCCACATTTTGATCTAGTACGACTTGCATGGTAGCCAATACGCCTCCGAGTGAAATGGATGATCGAACACTCATGATCTCTTGCTTCTTTTTCCGTGTTAAATCTCGTACTGCAGTAAATATGGCATCGTTTGTGACTTCTTTCAGAGCAACGTTGATATCCGGTGCATTTATGCGAACATAGATTGGTCTCTTTTTCGCAAGTTGTACTTCGAAGTATAAATATTCGCCAACGATTTCGAGTGAGTTAACACGGTCTTTTTCAGGTCCCATCTGTAATTTAGAACGGATTTCCTCTATTTGTTTTGCATAATGAGTTATTGTTTTTTCTTGTGTTACATAGTCTTGTAAGTAGTCTCGTTCTTGTTTTAGATAATCTGATGTTGATTTTGGTATTTTAGCACGTGATAAATGGTCCTTGACAAAGAGATATTCATCAGTGATTTGTGTTTTGTGACCGTTTTCGTGTTTAATTTCGTAAGTGTGAGGCGAAGGTTGCAAGTACGGTGTCTGTATTACTTTTCTGGACTTGAACGCATCCCAAAACTTTGTTCGCAGAGTTGTCGCATGTGAACGCTTGCTGACAAAAGATATTTTGTTCATAAAATTGTAAGTCCTTTACTCTGCGTACAGATGGAAGATAATCCTGAAATTTTCAGTGATCGAGTGCAAATGATCGCACCATACGCAATTTAAGTGTAGCTACACTACTTTGGCTCGATTATGTTTCATGATTGAACGAATTTAAAAATTGTCGCGAGTACCTGCAAGTAATTTATCTTTTCATAAGGTCACTTAGTTCACAAACATCTAAACTGCTCACCAGCGCAAAAGTCATGGCAGTTGATCCAGCATTGGCAATTATGGAGTACAACCAAAGGTGATAAATTGCTGCGTAAGTTGCATTTCGTAACCTAAAATATCTCTCTTAAAAGCAAGCTTCGCCGTTGATGTTACTTTCGCGTTTTCAAAACTGAATCAGGAAAACGGCCGATCAATAATGATAACAGTTGTACCTATGTATGTGGTGTACCTTTTGGTTCGGGGAGATAGCTAACGGTGCCAAGTGAGTTCTAAATAAACACTAGATTCACGCTTCAGTGCATCCGCAAAGGCTAAAATATTAACAAGTTCAATCAACGCACAACAAAACCATTAACACCATGAGTACCATGAGTACAATCGAGCCGTACCCACAACAAACGAATCACAGTGCAGTAATATTTCAAATGAGGGAAGAGCAACAATTACTTGCAGCGAGACTAAACCAGCTAATAGAAAACGCTAGTATCTGTACAACCACAAAATTACCAAGAGTGCTCACTACAAGTCTATTTGCATTATCATCCTAGTTGTACATTAAATTGAAATTACATTTTATCCATTTGCGCACCATGACTAAACTAATTGCAAAATTGGGAACATTGCTATTCTCAACTCGGTCGCACCAAACGGCACTAACTGTACTTCAGTTTCAGGCCCTAAATCTGAAGCAACAGGGCTTGTAGGTAACTCCGTAGAGATATAATACGTCGGGTTTGTCAACCAGTGATAAATGGTTCTACCACGCACTGTTCCAATCACAGCTGGGTTCACAGAGTCAAATGGCTGATAATGAATCTTTTTCTCTACAAAAGCGATGGAAGACTCTATATCAGACATATTGATGCGTAGTGCATAGTTCCATCTTGCGTCTGTAGTTGGTAGGAATTGGTAATCATAAGGATCGTCACACTGGCCCTCTTCACAGTTCTTTATGGCTTGAATATAGTTGCTATAGTACAACCCAAAGAGCAGTGGACCTCTATGAACTGAAACAGCACCTTTGTATTGTGGCTCTACGCGTGGTTTCATGGGGAACAGTAGTGTTATACTGGTAACGTTTACACCGTACGTACCAACAACAACAAAGTATTTTCCTTCTATTGGCGTTGTCGAATTACTACCTTGTACGATTTTTGTACCTTTAGCCCATTGTGGTATGCGTAGTAATAGATCAAGTTTGGTATTTGGTTTATCTGCCTGTACGTTGATCTGAACTGTACCATTACCAAATGGATATTCAGTTATCATCTCTAGAGTAAAAATCACGTTATTATGCATGAAACTAAACTTTGATGGAGCATAAACAACTGCTGCTACACCCGTTTTCGTTCTCATCCATAAATGTTTAACCAACTTTGGCCATCCTTGATGATAGTTTGCTGTACAGCATCCGTAGTTTGGCGCAGTTCCATACAAGTTACCATGACCTCCAACGTTGGTAAAGTTAGTGGATTTGGTTGCTCTAACGGTGACCTGGTTGACTTGTTGAACATATTGATGGTTTTTCATGTCTGGATCAAAAGTAGAAGGTAAAGCCTTATACGCAATACGCTCCAAGCGATCACCAAAGAATGATCCAAAAGAATCACCAGTGATAGCAGCAGCAACTTCTATAGAGTACATGTATTCTACTACTGTACAGAGTTCCGTTCCTTGAGTTGGATCAAGGCCAGCGTATAGCTCATCACTTGTGAATACACCACTTGGCATTCCATGGTACTTGTCTAGCGCTTCTATAGCATCTTTTGGATTATTAAAATCTCTAGTGTCTGAGAAGGACTCTTTTGAGCGTTCTCGCCAGAGTAATGCACCTGCTTTGACACCTTGAGCCGAGTTGACACCATGACACGCTAATGGACAAGTATCCATTGTTTGTTTGGTAGTATAAGTGAAATTGGAGTAATGCGAAACCCAATCGTATCCTATCTTGGCTGCCCTTTGTGACATGTCCAGTAACCATTGTTCTGGTTGTCTGTCATACATCCAATGTATTACCACTGTCAAATCCTGCCACCTGTACTTTGCCCACTTGTAGTCGTCGAATCCGTAACTCAATCGTTCTGATAATTTTTTCAAACTCTTTTTTATGGCTGGAACCACCCTTGTATCAGTTGGAAAAGCTTCTGCGTATTGTGTTAACGCTTTTAGAATTACCCACTGTGGCCATGGATCGTATTTTGGGTTGTATCCCTTGCCCCAGTTTCCGCGACCCTGAACTGGTCCTAACCATCCGTTAGAGTTTTGATGAGTTAAAATATAGTCTACATGCTAATTATTAGTTGTTATATTAGCATCGCAAACCTTGTGGAGCTTTGTGAGCAGTACAGGATCGTTTGATTGAACTGCAAGGCCTACAAAACCATCCAAATAATATGGAAAGCGTTCCCAACCCTCTGCCCATCCTCCTAGCCAGCCAGAGTTCGCTACATCAGGCCATATTTCATCAACGTTACGAGACATGCCTTTTGACTGTACAACTAATTGATCTTTTAACCATCCTTGAGGTTGGATAGTTCCAAGATCAAATGGTGTAAATGTTTGTGGCGCAAGAGATGTAACGCTCACTAGTACAACGATTAGTCCAACCAGAAGCGCGAATATCATCTTTCTTTGCTTGAAAGCTGACAGGCCACAAATTACAAGCAAACATCTACTCTAAACAACACACCGTAGTGTTGGTTGTTTGTGTTAATTGTAATTTGTGAAAGATGATGTGGGTGACACTGGCTGTTGTCCTGTGCTTTTTGCTCTGCTTTGCAGCTTCACACGTTGACATCGTGAACCCAAACCGTGTTTACGCGATAAAATACGATACATCGATAAAACTACAATTGTCAACAACTCGTCTCCAACGGTCAGGCGACCAAGTAACGGTTTCATGGAGTGGAGTACAAAACCCAAACGTCACAGACTGGATAGCTGCGTTCTCACCAGGGAATGTATCAGGAATTCCTATTCGCTATATTTATGCGAACGCTTCTCAGGTACGGTTCTAGAATTACAACTAAACCTGTAGGAGTTCATGAAAACTGGTAATGGAGGGTACACATTCAACTTGGTAAATCTCAGAGAGGAGTATGTATTTGCATTCATAAGAAACGGTTTGAAGCAACCAATAGTGGTCGCCATTTCCCAAAATATTACTTTTCGCTACCCATTAACAGAACCTACAGGAATACACACCTCATTAACCTCAACCCAAGGTCAAATACGCGTTGTTTGGACAACCAGTGCATTTGCAACTAAACCAGTCGTAAGTTACGGCTCCTCTGGACTCGAATATGTATCAGAAGGTACAACGTCAACTTATACACGTGATGAAATGTGTGGTACTCGCGCATCAGACTATGGATGGAGAGATCCTGGAGTATTCCACACTGCATACATGACTGGTTTAATTCCTGGTCAAACATACATGTACATCGTTGGTGATGCCAAAGAAAAAGTTTGGAGCTCACCAAAGACAATTAAAATGCCACGAAACAAAGACACGACAGTAATTATTTACGGTGATATGGGACATGCTCCAGCCGATATGTCATTACAAGTCGACATGCAAATAGGATCAACAAACACCACAAAAATACTCGCGAATGAAGTAAAAGATATCGATGCTGTCATTCACATTGGAGATATCTCCTATGCGCGAGGATATGTTCACTTGTGGGATGAGTTTTTATATCAAGTAGAACCTGTTGCATCTGCTGTTCCGTACATGACGGCAATTGGTAACCACGAAGCAGATTATCCAATGTCAACATCCTATTGGCAAGTACAAGATTCTGGAGGAGAATGTGGAATCAGTTATGACCGACGATTCCCAATGATCCGTCCAGAAGTACAATTCCCAGATCGATTATGGTATTCTTTCGATTTGGGATATGCTCATTATTTGATCATTGACACTGAACATAACTTTACTACTGGTTCTCCACAATTCCAATTCATCGAACAAGATTTGATTCGTGCAAATCAAAATAGAAAAAATGTTCCTTGGATTATTGTATTAGGACATCGTCCACAGTACATTTCTTCACCAAAATGGGCGTTAATTACTGATGATCAACCAGTTGCAAAACTTATGCGATTGCATTTGGATCCATTGTACTTGAAGTACCGTGTTGATGTTGCGTTTTGGGGACACCACCATAGTTACCAGAAAACATGTAAAGTGAACCAAAATGTATGCTTGGAAGACGGTGGAACAGTTCATGTTGTGATTGGAAACGCTGGACATTCGTTATCAACGTTTGTAGAGGATCCTATGCCAAAGTATTTTGAGTTTGTAGATGTGGAACATTTTGGATTTGGAAGATTTAAGGTCTCTCAAAGTACAGTTACTTGGGAATACGTTAACGATGCTGATGGTGAAATATTGCATGAATGGAGTCTTACCAAGTAAATTTATTGTAATTAGCAGTTATTTCTTTTGTAAACAAGGTTGAGTAGATTTATGACACAAATGAAGAGAACAAAGACAGACTCAGAGGTGTCGTTTGTCAACATTCCAAATGACTGTTTATTTCTGGTTTGCAAATATTTGGAACCAGCAGATTTGCATTGTTCTTTTCCATACGTTTCAAGCAAGTTGTACACGTTTCTCAAAACGCAAAGAATAACGCCTACCGAAGTTAAAAATACTGACAATATCACCTGCATCAACGAGAACGTGTTATGGAGAGAGCATTTCGTTCGCATGATACCAAGTGCCGACTCACTGGTCACAGAACTCTATTGCTTCCACAAGCTATATTGCACACTCGTCGAAACACCTCTGCCATCATTTAAACGAGCAGAACTCACCAACATACACAACCAATTTCAAAATGCTAAAGACATATTTAGTAGACTGATGGATGGCGTAGAGTCAGAGTATAGAAATACTTCAATTAGCCAAATGCAGCAATTTATAAGCTCTGTAGAGCAGATTACAACTTCAATGAAGCAAATGATGGAAACACCCGTTCGTATGCAACCAGACAATCGATTACTGCAAAGAATACATTTTTACAACATTACAGACTTTTTACGAGAAACCACGCGTATTAAGCACTCGTCAGAGAATGATAAATTCTATGCAAAAGTTACTCTGCTCTCTCCAATAAATGGAAAATGGATCGAACTTGAACTAAAGATGGAAACCTACAGGAGGAGCAAGTACGACACAAAAATTGAAGAGACAGACATGAAAATTCTATTTTGTAGTTTAACAGGGAAATCGAAGCACACCTATGATTTGTTTATGCGTGATAAAGAATTAATGCTGATTGTGAAACATTTGGGATTTGAAGTGTTCGGAACGAGTTTGGAAGTGGCAACGCAGCTTTGGGGAGGAGTGTTGTCATTTGTATTGCTTCCACTCGGAGGATTATACAAAAAGTTTGATGATTGTTTCATATTGTATCATGATGAAACTAAAAGTACTCTTCGTGAGCGACCACCAGTGCCCAATTATAAAAAGAAGTAAATTGTTGGAATGCAAAACACGATTTTCCTTGTAACACGAAATAAACAACACAACAAGACAAGCGAACTATGCACATAGATTTACATCAACAACCTACATCGCTTAAAACTCCTGCACCAGTATTTGAGTGGGATGGTGTTGACACCTCTGACGAAATTGATTCTCTAGAACAAGATGAAGAGTACACAACACATTTCGTTCGTGGAAGAGCATGGAAAATACCGAAAAATCGACCTGTACGAGTATACGCAGACGGAGTCTACGATTTATGTCACATGGGTCACGCATACTCTCTGCAAGAAGCGAAAAACTTGTTCCCAAACACGTTTCTCATATGTGGAGTATCGTGCGACCATTGGACTCACAAAATAAAAGGTAGTACCGTAATGAACGAGGCAGAACGTGTAGAGTCTATACGACAGTGCCGCTATGTAG
>JAESGV010000803.1_pt1 | contig 13572 bp, 3 predicted proteins | sample 9269781 | NCBI WGS metagenome assembly JAESGV01 (sample SAMN15741586, study PRJNA653496) | algae metagenome | isolation source: Tildeniella torsiva UHER 1998/13D and co-occurring heterotrophs from... | place: Slovakia: Slovak Paradise National Park, Hrabusice, Kosice Region | collected 2000-01-01 | reverse complement strand
TTGGTGACTTACATCAGCCTTTGCACGCTGGATATTTGGACGATATTGGTGGAAACAAAGTAACAGTGTTTCTCCAAGACACATGGTCTACAACACCTTTAAAGACAAACCTTCACGGAGTATGGGATTACGTTCTCGTTGCGCAGTATATGAATCGAACCAATCTTCTAGACGACCAATCGTTAGCGAATAATATCATCGGAAAAATTACTAACGACCAAAACGCAAAGTATTTCGTTGCGGAGGATGTAATGAATATCATTCCTGTTTCACACAGACTTGCAGTCAAGTTGTATGACGATTTGGCGAGTTATAACGTATCTTCATTGGATTTGTCATACCACGCTGCAAGTATGCCAACTATTATCGACCAAATGATCGCTGCTGGTCTTCGATTGGCTGCTACTCTGAACAAAATCGCCGCACTAAGACAACAACCAACACCAATCGTCAACACAGCGTCTATAACTACCTACATGGATACCATGTTCCAAGCAACTGATGCTTTGAAGAATATGCAACTTTCCAACGTAGTTGTATCTGTAATGAACACAAATGGAACTGTATACTTGGACAAGGGATACACTACTAGTTCCAACGCTGCCCCAACTTCATCCAATGTATTTGCTATTTCGTCACTCACACGAGTATTTACTGCAACTGCACTCATGCAACTAGTAGAACAAAACAAGTTATCATTGTCGGATACTGTGAATGATGTTTTGAATCGTTACAAGGCAGGTATCAGAATTAAATCTGAAGTCGTAGGAAATGTCGACTCTTGGAGTGGAACACCAAAGATTCAAGATGTTAATGATACTACTGTGCATAATCTGTTGACTCACACTGGTGGTTACGATCACATTCAAATTGGATTAGCCTCAAGAGCAGCTATTTCACCTAGTGCATCTTTGCAAGATACTCTCCAACAGAGACTACCACCAAAAGTTAGAAAAATCAATGAAATATCAGTAGAGTCTGACTATGGTGTGACTCTTCTAGGATATCTAGTAGAAGTCATCTCTGGGCAACCATTCGGAGCATATTTGCAACAAAATATATTTGACAAGTTGCAAATGACAAGTAGTTTCTATCAAGCAAACAACTCGTTATTATCATCATCTTCTATGCGATTTGATTCTGGTGAACAATATCCATACATCAACCCTGCACCTTCAAAAGCCATGTGGTCCTCTACTCAAGATTTGAACAAGTTCTTATCTGGCTTAATGACAAACAAGTTATTTACAGACGTCAACACAGTGAACAGCATGTTTGCGGAACGATTCGGAAATGTTCCTTCCGATGCAAATGTTGGCATGAGATCAAGTGTTGCCGCTTTGTGGTACAAGTCGCGAAGAAACGCTGTTTCTTATGTCTATCAAACTGGAGAGATAGGAAAATACAGATCTGCATTCGCCATTTACCCAGACCAAAACATTGCTGTTTCGCTACTCGGTACAGGTGATGCCAACTCTACAGCATTGAAGATCGTTTTGGACAAATTTGTTGATTCCATTATTGCTCCATACACATGCAGCGCTATTCCACCACAATTTGGATTCCCATTCTCACTACGAGATGGAGAATGCAGTCACGTAATCGATTCAGTACAACGTACAAGTCAAACAGGGTGTTATACACTCGCCAACTGTAAGTCTAAACTTTTCTGTTTTAACCTTTATAGATGAACACACTTCATGGTTCAAAGTACAATCTATTCTCGAACCAAAGTCAAAAATATGTTTGTCAAGTCACGGAAACGCTATCCACGCTACACAATACGCAGGAAAATCAATTGTATCCGAGTATGATCTCGTACAATATTCTACACAATCAAACAGCTCAACACTATTCTTTGTTGCTTCAAAAGCAAACGGTCAATACATGGTCAAGGCAATGTCATCATCAGTTTACTTTAAGAACAACTACTTGATACTGGATGGTAACACGGTGTATGAACGCATGACTGATACCAACGTTTTGGCAATCATCGTGTGCATGATCATATTTTTGTGCATTGCATTCCTAGTACCATCTATTTTCATGTCGGTAATCTGCTTTGAAGTTTGCAGAGATTGCAGACGTTCCAGAAAAGGCACTAGTGACATCATCAATGATAGAATGGGCGAACGTTACGAAATGAACACCAAATTCGATGAACGTTTAATTGACGAAGATGATGACGATAATTTGAAGTCATCAAGAGGATACATTTGGGATGAGCCAGACACTGTCAAATTTGGAAAGAAAAAGAAAAAAGAAATTATCGATGCCGATATTGTATTTGAAGATGTTCAAAATATGACATTGAGAAGAGCTCCTACCATGAAAACAATCAAGTTCTACTCTAAGAGTTTACTTTGCTCTGTACTCTTTTTCACCATGTTTAGTACATTGGTCATTATATTGACATCATTGGCCAACTTGACACATATTTCATACATGTTGAGTCAAACAACCATGCCACAAGGACTTTATGACATTGATGGGACTTTGACACTTGCATTTTTGAGTTTGGGAATTGCCAATTGTTTAATGGTTGGTGTAGCATGTGTATGCTTATTGATCATGGCTTTATTGCGTATCTTTATGAAACCAAGTATTGGAGGATGGATTTTCAATATTTTATATTTCTTGGGTGTGATGATTAACATTTTATACATCCCACTTGCAGTCTATTTGAACTGGTACAAGCAAAACCCAACACCATTGGGTCTATAAATTATAATGGTACTAGAACAACTCCTCTTGTTTTGTAGTATCTATTCTTTGGTCTATTGCAATGCTTGTCGAATAAGGACGGGTACTGTAAAAAGTAACAACTAGTACCTATAAACGTGCCTATAACTGTACCAGCGATGATATCATCGTGATTGTGGTGATAGTCTAGTGTACGTGATACAGCGACCATACCAGCAATAAGTAGTGGAATGAGTGAAAGCAAGTATCTCCACAATGCACCTCCACTTGGTTTGAAAGTACGGAGTTTTCCAGCGATGAACAAACTGAGGTATATCATACCTGCAAATGACATCGAAGAGTGACCACTTGGGAAACTTAATCGTGCATCCCGAACAGTTGCTCCAAATTGTGAACATGCACCAGTTGCATCTGGAATGCATCTAGCAAGAAAATTGGGTCGTAGTCTTCCTGCGAATACTTTGAATACATCCGTTACGGTCATGGTGATAACAATAGATTCACAAAGTCCAAGTAATGCGTGGTGCAAGTCGTGTATATTCTTTTCGTATAGTTGTGCAATAAAGAATACGAGTAAAGGTAGTATTATGATCAGTATGCCAACAATCCAACTGCGGGATTAGTTTGTAAAAATTGGTCGTACGTTGGCACAATCGATGGTAGGTTTGGGAATGAGATACTAGCATCGTTCAAATAATTAAAAGTTTGATGTCGCGGATACGGCTTGATAAACCCTGGCACTTGTCCAAACACAATCTGATTGTTAAAAAAAGCATAAATTATACTTGTTCTAAACCAAACATAAGCACACAAAGTGCCCAATCTATCAAATAAAATTTGGACCACCATTTATACGTTCTCCCATACGTCTTGGACCTCCACTCTCTAGCAAGGTACAACAATACATCTGAAAACATTGCGTCCTCTTGTAACAGAACAAATAAACGGACAACCGCGCTAACACGGAGCTCTCTGTACAAACCATGGAAGAAGGCTTCAGGAAATCCATAGTTGTGTTCGATTAACTGTCGCTACTATCGTTTCTTGTTTAAGTGTTAACAATTACACCCGTGTTGGAGTAAGTGTCTACTGATTGCTTTGTAGCTGTCAAACTTGTCAACAAAAAGCGTTACGCAACTCAAGAGACATGAGCACAGAGACCAACTTTAATTTCTCTGGGCTTAGTAAAGGCTCTAAGAACTCAAGGTCCATGCGAACACTCACTACAAGCCCTATTTCAAGTAACAGCTCACCTTTCGGCAAAACAAGGGGTGGAGTCATTGATATTCTGAAAAAGAACCATGCAGCGAGTTCGAAGAAGAGTATGTCGTCACCATCGCTTCACAAAACAACAACCGAAGTTCGCTCTCCAGAGGCTATTGTTAGCGCTGCTCTAGAAAACGATATACAACTTGTACATAACGATTTGAAAGTTCTGAAGCCACTACCTGTCACAGTAGATAGTGTTAACAGACCACTCAAATTAAAACATATTATCAAAGCGTCAGGACAACGCGTATCGATACAAGAACTGGCACACTTGGTACGAGATGATTGGCGCGTTATCGTTAGGTCACAATCAAGTTTAACTTCACCACGATCCCCTATCCAACTACAACTACCACAAAAAGAGGAAAACGCGCAGCCATACCAACTAAGTACCAGTCCAAAATCATCATTCTTGGGTGGTAAACCAGGCAACATTATGCTTGGACACTTGACAAGAAATCCAACTAGACCTGACTATTCACCAACAACACCACTTTTGATATCTGCAAATCCATTGCAGCCAGTGAGAAGTCAAGCAAAAGCAACAGGTGCTCCGCAACCAAAACCAAGAGCACTCAAGATTCATGCAACCAACGAACACGCAGATGTTATCGGAACAATGTCCAAACCAGTCTATATTGGGAAAGAGTACACATTGTTCAAAAATGACAGAATAGAAGAACAATACAAGTCGGCAAACGCACCAAGAAAATTGTCAGAGATGATTCTGACACGTGAAACACAAATAGTACAACTACACTTTGGAAATATCTCTTTTGAGAATGTTAACCGCGATGAACCACTTTTTGGATTTGTAGAGTTCTATAATGTTCGCAAAGGTGAAAAAGTCAGCGAAACGTTCCGATTTGATTTGCCAATGGAACAAAAGAGTGAACCCTCTGTAGTATCATTCCAAATAGTTGAGAAGCCAAGTCGCGATTTATATGTTGTCGTATGGATTGAGCGCATACTTGGAGATCAAACAGTGGATAAACTTATTCCACCGTACATGACAAAACAAGATCGTTCAAAGGCCAAACCAACTCAACAACGAGAAATACCACCCCATTTGATGGATATGAGACAAAAAGTACTATTTTCGTTCTTACCTATGTATGAGGGTACCAATCCAGAAAATGATAAATGGGACGAAACTGTTGGAAGTTTAACACCACCTGCGACATCAACAGATCAAAAGAGAAAGTCTGTATTTGATATTTTCAAGATTTCGAAACCATCAACACCACCATCTTCACCACCAAGACAATCTGTTAATGCTTCAACAACTCCAGTACAACGAGGATCAAGTTCACTTGGATCCTTTGGTAATGCTGGCTCATTCCGTGAATCAACAACAATTACATCACCAACAAAAGGTAGAAGTGGTTCTGTCAACTCAACTACTTCTGGTAGAAGCAATTCGGCTTCCACTCCAAGAGGAACAGGAAATCCAATTTTATTATCATCTCCAAGTAGTGGAAAAATGCACGCAAGAGCGTCGACAACAATCAATAGTGCACGTGGAGCCAAACCACCAATTGATGCTCCTGCACCAATAATCAGTTCAGGAACAAATCGCAAGTCGATGAAAGATTTGTTCAACAGGTTGAGTGTAGCGTTTACTGGTAAGAGCGCAGAAACTGATTCCATTCGTGTTTCACGCTCACCTGACGAAGACAGCGAAGAAGAAGTACCTACTGAAGAAATTCTACTTCGTGAGGGAGGACTCAAGTTTACACAATTCTATCCAGTTCCACAAGGCAAAGATTTAATAAGTCATGATGTTGGTGGAAGGTACCAAAGACATGCACTTGTTACATTTGATGTTTGTCAATTCATTCTACAAGCCCTTGGAGGAAAGATTTCAAAATCGGCACCAGGTGTTTTACAACTTACTGTTAGAAACATTACAAACAGTACATTGAACAAATTGCAAGAACGCATGACTACTATGAAGATGAAGCAAATGGGTGCAGAGTTGGACATTCCACAGTTGATGAACTTTACTGTGTTGAAGAAACCTGTTGCTCAAGTTTCATATATTCACAATTTGTATGTCTACCCAGAACGACTAGACGCATCAAAGATGAAGGGCAAGGCTAGAAACCTTCTAGTCAAAGTCATGTTCTTGGAAAATGACGATACAAAGACTGTATCATCGGCAAGACCTCACGTTATCATTGGACGTGATACAGCCAACAACAAAGACACCGCTGTAACATACCACGATCCCAAACCATACTTCCATGATGAAGTCAAGATTCAATTACCGTTGCAACCTACGCCAAAACATCACCTACTGTTCTTGTTCTATCATGTCACATGTGGTGGTAAGATTTTGCCTCGTGATCGAATTCCAACCAAACAACCACTTCACATTAGCAAAGACAAGGATGCCTATGACGATCGTGTATTTGGAGATGCACCAGAGATCTTGTCGAACATGAGTGTTACAGAAGCATCTACACTAGAAGGTCATTCGCTACTAGGTTACTCTGTTTTATCGTTGGGAACAACACCTGATGAGCAAACCTTTTTGAGAACACAAAGAATAGAATTACCACTAGTAACTAGTTCTGTTGTTCCAAGTGGATACTTGTCAAAGGCTGTTACTCCACATAGCGCTAATAGTGATACTTCAATCTTCACAGTCAGTACACGAGTGATTTCTAATGTACACATTGGAAATTTGACAGTGAACAACTTTATCCAACAATGTGACATTTTGGAAGAGACTGACGAACCATTATCCATTTTGCGTAACATTATCGACATTATGCAAAAGACAATTAACCACGAACATCATTTACAAGACTTGTTACCCAATTTGTACTTGCTTTTGAATGTTACATTCAGAATCATGGTATATGTTTACCATAGCAGAACATATGATTGGAAACTAGGTGAACATGATACTGCACTCGTAGACAAGTTTTTCACACAAGCCATGGAGTTCCAATTAGCACTCATGAGAAGAATCACAGATACACCAGCACCAACAGCAAATGCCAATGGTGGAAAGAGTGTTAAATTCAATCCATTCATGGGTCTCATCGATCGTGAAATACGCAACGAGAATGATTTACTACGAAGATACATTGACTTTGTTTTCGATGGATACGTCATTGCAAGCGGAGGATCAGTAACAACTCTACATGATGTTATCTGTGATGTATGGCCAGTCGCTATTCGCTCAGAAAACTCCCAACGTGAGTACTATGACTTGTACTACTTTTTGTTTGAAGTTGTATACAAATCAATTGCATTGTACGTGAACGACAAACGATACATTGTAAATGATCAAGAAAAGACAGAACACTTGAAAAAGTTGGAACCTGCGATGCATTTACTCGTAAGAAGTGTCACTTCGGAAATCACAGATTCTGTCAAGTCGGAAGAAAACATTGAATCCCAAGAATCGATTTTATCACAAGTATTTGCAGAAGATACAATTCGACTCAAAATGAGAGCAAGTTCTGGCTCCAAAGCTACAGCACAATTCATTCAACAATTGTTCTCATTGTTTGATTTCGAATTTGTCCGCTCGTTGACCAAACGTGCATACATTGATGTCTTCTTTGATAGACAAAATTTACAAACAGGAAAGACACTAGTCATGAACAAACAAAGAATGAGAATGTTGATTGAAGGTATCAAAGTATTCGCGCTAGACAAATCGTTCCTCATTATCAATGCAGGAATTCAAGAGAAGAGTGTCGATCGTCACATGTTTTCAAATTTGATACTGGAGTCAATTGATATTGTATTCGAGTACTTCCCAGCACTACGAAGCAAGATTTTGACTCTATTTGCAACTCATTTGTACGAACTAGATGCACAAATCGAAAATCTGAAATCTGTTCGTCAGTATGTTGCTCACATGTACTTCCCATTCTTGGACTTTTTCGTTCGTCACATTGAGAGTTTGATGAACAGTAACGGAGAAGAAGAGATGAAACGTGATGATAACTCTGGTATGGTATCATGTAGATTCTTAGGTATCAAGAACGCAGTAGTTAGTTTGGTATATTTACTCGACAACGCGTCACCTAAAATCTTCCGCGATTGGGTTGCAAGCAAATGTCGCTCACCAAATCAACTACGAGCGTTTATTCAAATTGCTCATGAAACAAAGATGACCTTGAGTCAACCAGAAATGGACATGTCATTGCTCAAGCATGTAAATACTCTACTAGAAGTATGTTACTTGGAAAATAGCGTTAAATGCTTGCAAGACACTGCATTGTTCACACAAACAGCAGACTTTTTAGCATTCCAATATTTGAAGCAATATCCAACTGGAGAATTATTCAGATTCTTGCCAATTGTTCTAGAAACATTTATTATGGCGTACATGCCATATGTTCGCAAGAGACAAGTTTGTGAAGAGTGGGTATACTTGACAGGAGAGTTGATCAAATTTACTCAATACCCTCATTACAGACATGTCATGAGTTTGTACTTGAAACCATACGAGTCAACTGATCAAAACGATGACCTCATCAAGGTTATTACAAACCAGGTGTACGTGGGAGAAACACAAAACGCTGCGTATGTGAACTTGTTCTTAGAAGTGTACATGTTGTACATGCCATCAATGTGGCTACTCAAGTATTTGGCATTCCAAATGTTCTTGAAGCCAAGAAGAACTGTAGCAGTACTTGAAGCATGGCTAGATCAACATCAACAGTTGTGGACTGATGATACTGCTTTGAACGAAAGATTACAGTACCACTTGACTGCTCACTTGAACTTGTTCACCAGCAAGGAGAACGAAGATTATATTCCTCGTGTACATGATCTACTCAAGACATGCAGATTATACTACGAAGATGGACTCAAAGGTGAACACAGTGGAAACGATGTACCACTTTTGCCCAAGTCAAAAGGAGAAGAACGATACAACAAACTAGTAGACATGTTCGCAGAGTGCAACTTGCATACAGAAGTACTCAAGATTATAGTTTACCAACTCAAAGATGGAAAGCAAGCAATAGATTATTGCAAGAGGGTATACGAGCAACACTCACATGAAGAGAGTCCATTCTTGACACTATTGGATATCGCGCTAGCACCTAAGAAATATGGTATGGCAGAGAGCTATGCTGACCATAGCATTGCTGAAATGATTGCCGAAGATCACTATGCCATGCTTGATGCCGATAAAATGTTGGAAGTTATCGATGTCAAACAACTCAGTATTGACATGCTAAAGAAACTCTTACGTAACAAGTCCAATAACTATGAGACTACAAGATACTTGGGCAAAGGTGCTCAAGGAGCTGTTTTACTCGCTAAACGCAAGAAAGCTCCAACTGAAGAAACATCAACAGAAGAGACACCAGTAGAAGAAGGTGTTGTTGCTATCAAGATGATATACTTGAACAATGATATCGTTGCAAGAGCATGTTTATCAGAAGTACAAACAATGATTCGTTCCATCAAGAATGACCACGTTGTCAAGTACATTGACTTTTTCTTGACAGAACTTTCAGACAGTGTCGGTGGATTAGCACTATCCACAAACGTTGCTTGTATCGTCATGGAGTACTGTGCTGGTGGTGATTTACTTGGCTTTATGCAACATCATTTGCAAATTCGTCACAGCATGAAGATCAAAGGTACCGAGGAAGAACCAACCAAGAAGCCAAAGAAACGTGATCGTGGACCAAATGTTTATACCATTGAGGAAGAAATCATTCTTCAAATCATCAAACATATGGCTACTGGTTTGGAACACTTGCACTCTCAAGATATCATTCACAGAGATTTGAAACCTCAAAATATCTTAATTGGTGTTAACCCAGGAGCTGCTGCACTCCCTACTGAGGAGAACTATAAGGCTCAAAACAACATTTACAAGATTGCCGATTTTGGATTATCCAAATTGTTGCAAAGCAATTGGAACACTAGTGCACCATCATCGCTAGTACCATCGCCACGTGGTGAAAGAGGTAGTGCAAAATCTGTATCGAACAGTAATGGTAGTGGATTGTCTACACAATCAGTAGTTGGAAGTATGAACTATATTTCTCCTGAGGCAAGCAAAGGTTACTGGTACAAAGCACCTACTGACATTTGGTCACTGGGATGTATTCTATTCGAACTATTAACACTCATGATTGCACAAAAGGATCTCAAAGTGTTAATTTCCATGAGCCGAAATTATGTTCGTCAAACAATGGAATCACAAAAACTACATCATCGCTATAGCAGCAAAGTATTGTACATCTTGGAAAACTGTTTGAAATTAGATCCCATGGCGCGTATCACTGCCAAACAAATATTGACAGTACTACACTTACATCCAGCAGAAGTCGATGAGCTACTCAAGGAGAGCAGACAGTTCGATGAAGAGTACAACACTCTAGTTTCTGGTCACATTATCCCAGTTAATGATAATCCCGAAAAGGATGATACAGAAATGCAGGATTCAGATCCAACAGTTGATCGCATGTTCCATTCAGGCTCATCTGTTGCAAACATTTACCAAAAGGTACTTTTCAACCAAGATAGTTTGCATTTGTTCAGACTAAAGAGACCTGTCACTCCTGTAAAGATTACAGACGATACAGAAGCTCCACCAGAGGCAGAACTAACGTACCCTCTACTTGAGAGACACAATGTCGAGAAGTTAGTCCACTATCTAATCTTTTGTGAAAATCCAACAAGAAAGATTAGAAATCCAAACTCGTTCCCATTCCGCAAATACTATGACCAATTTAATAATTTGTCAATGAGTTCACAATCACGATCACGTACTAAAAAAGAAGTCTCTATTATCGATCGTATCAACATGACCGATACATCATTCTTCAATACCGATGATGATGAAGGATATGACAGTTTAACTGATGATAATACTACTACAACCACTTGGGTACATGATGATGAAGATGATGACGATGATGAAAAGAGCTCAAAGAAGACCAAGAAGGAAAGAGCTTTGAGTCCAGTCAATGAAGCAGAAGATATCAGAAGTGAAGAAGGTGGAGAGCTATTGTTCAAATCGAACAGTATTGAAACGATAACGGATCCTGTACAAGCAGAACATGTTAGAAAGATGCACAGAAGACATCAAAGAACATTATTCTTGACATTGCACTACTTTACAAATCCAGTTGTCATTTTGAAGAATTTGATTGAAATTGCAAGACGTCAACCAAGTGACAATCCAGACATGTTCGCAATGAGAGAGCAATGCTTGCAATGTATTGTTTCATGGGTTAATAACGGTAACCTCTGCTACGACTACAACCCAACAATTAGCAAGTTGTTACGTTACACTCTTCGTATTCAAATTGGAAATAATCCAAGCGCACCACTCGTTAAAGAAGGTGCAAATAACGCAACTGCAGAGTTGGAACGTTCATTACATGACAAGAGAATGAGACTTTTGTCAAAGAACTTGAGAAGTACTTTGATGACCAAGCTGACCAAATTGGCAGAAGCAAGACTATTATTTGGTTTGATCGAGTCTGGTCGTACTCGCAGAGGATTAAGTGGTGCTCAAACAAATGTTAAAGAAGTCACTCGTGATCGTACTTCGTTGACAAATGTAACCATTTTGAGAATGAAAATGCAAGAAGCAAGTCAATCAGAAGACAATCAAGAAATTGATGAAGAAGATGGTTACATGTCCGATGGAGATAATCAATACAACTTGTCTGGACTTCCTGCAATTATGACATACCCAGAAGTAGAAATTGTAGAACAAATGACACTTTTGGATCAAGAAATGTTCAAACAAATCAAACCATTTGAATGGAGTCGGGTACAATTGATGAACTTGAATAACGATTTGAAACATCGTTACGATCACTCACCCAATCTACTCAAGACAATTATTCGTTTCAATCGCGTTGGAAGATGGGTATGCACTTGCATCATTAGAGAAAGAGATTTGGAAGCACGTGTTGCACTCGTTGCCAAATTTATCCGTATGGTTGACTCATTGTTCAACAAGTATAGAAATTTGAACACAACCAAAGCCATTTTGTTTGGTTTGAACTATTCTGCTGTACAAAGATTAACAGAAACATGGGATGAAGTAGCAAAACAATATCCAAAAGAATCTGAATCGTTCAAGCGTATCAGTGATATTCTAGAAAGCAACGAGTCAACTGATAGTATGATGTCCATTGATTTGGAAAAGTTTGACAAGATTGAAGAAAAAGGAAATCTAACTGCACAATCGCAAAAAGAACTTGATGCAATTCTAGGAAATCCATGTGTGCCATTTATTGGTACCTACTTGTCATTGTTAAAGACAATCGAAGTAGAAGAATACTCTTTCTTGGATGAAGTTGTCGAACATGATACAAGAGAAGTGGTCAACATGCCCAAGTTTGAAAAAATGGCAGATTGTATTCGTGAAATTCAACTCCATCAAAGAAAAGATTATTATGACTGTCCAAAGATTAACTCATTATTCAAAAAGCTAAAGAGTATTGATAACACTGCGGTAATAGAGAACAGAACAGCACTAGATGAAGTCATGAATGATAATGATGATATAATTTACAGTGACAACCTTTTATACTTGGATTCATTGTTAATTGAGCCAGTGAAAGAAGGTACCGCACCTCCTTCTAGGAGAACCAAGACCAAGTTGATCTCTAAGAAACGATAAATGTACATTCCTAGTCTATGTGAGCGCCAAAGTGACCATAGCTAATATAAATAAAGTAACATAATTAACATGAAGTCTTGGTGCACTATTTAGCCACGATAAACTTGCTTGATCTCCACCTGCTTTGATAATATATTGAGGTGACATTTGTTGATTAATCCAACGACGATGATAACTTATTTTAGAATATGTGCCCTTTACGCCTGGACCTCCGCATGTTGCTCCTCCAAAAGATGTAATTCCAACACCAGTCCATCTAGTATCGGTAGGTTTCTTTTTGTAGACAAGAGATGACCCAGAGTCACCACTGCATGTATCTTTTCCATCGCCAAGACCTGCACATATCATCATTTCACTATAAAAACCTCCATGAGCCAGGCAATTACTACCGGCTACGGTAGGTACTTGGACTTTTCGCATGACAGTTTGTAAGCCTCCTCCATTGATACGTCCCCAACCAGTGGCCCAAAGCCAAAAATTTACTGGAATTGGTTCGATTTCAATGTTCATGTACATTATAGTAGAGTTGTTTTCTAGTACTGGCGTGGCTAATTGAACTAGTGCTATGTCATTTTCCAAAGTTTGGTTGTTGTACAACGGGTGTACGAAACGTTGCAAAACGTTTACGACAATACCACTTCCTCCATTTCCCGTGTTTGATTGCGAATTTACATTTCCAATATGTACTGCAGTTTGAGCAGCAGAGTATTTATCCCAACAATGAGCAGCGGTGAGGACCCAATACTGGTCTATTAAAGCTCCACCACAATAAACAAATGTACCCTTTGACGCCCGCGTCGTCAAGCCAACAACATGTGGGAATTCGCCTTGAGAGGCTGTAGTGCCTCCTGCGATTTGTATTTCATCGATGCTCCTCTTGGGATCTGTTTCGGCGCACATCGATAGCGTAACTACTACTGCGAGTACCAACAAGTTAGAAAACCTCATATTTAAGTCTTCAGTAACAA
>JAESGV010000802.1_pt1 | contig 13576 bp, 12 predicted proteins | sample 9269781 | NCBI WGS metagenome assembly JAESGV01 (sample SAMN15741586, study PRJNA653496) | algae metagenome | isolation source: Tildeniella torsiva UHER 1998/13D and co-occurring heterotrophs from... | place: Slovakia: Slovak Paradise National Park, Hrabusice, Kosice Region | collected 2000-01-01 | reverse complement strand
ACATTTGTTGTTCTTATTACCACTTTTGTTTTACTGCAGTAAGCGGTGATTTGTATTGCTCCAAAGGCTTGTTAGATATCACAAATACTCTTGGCAAAGCTTACAATGATTCTGGGATCAGTGGACCATCTGTTGAATGTGATCACTTTTCAAGTAAACAAGTTAGCGACGTATTTGGAAGCCAATTTGCAAGTGTGAATGGTGGTGACTATACATCATTGGTTATCACTAAAGCAAATGAAGTCTACTTGCCTTACAATCGTAACAATTATGCAACAGCGATGAAGAAATTGGATTCTGATTTAGTGCGCAGTGTTATGGAACACGGTGCGTCTCTTGCTTCCAGCATTGGAGAATCGTATTGTGCGATCTACAGCCAACAATCTACCAATAGATCATACTCAGCAAAGTTGCATGCTCAAGCGCACAGGACCAATCCGTTTATTGACATAATTATACAGTTATAAATCTACTAATTTATTTTTTAGTTGTAAATGTTTTCTGGTACTCTGCAAATTCAGTATCAAATACTTTCTTGACAATGGCCAGACTTGGTGATAATACAATTCCTGAATTTCCATAACACTTTTTGACATTATTCTCAAAGTTCTCATACTTTTTCAAAAATTCTTGTTTCAATTCATTCCAAATGACATTGAAGAGTTCCACAGAAGAGTAATCAGCGGGTGGTTTAAAAGTACTATCTCGATCTCTTTTTGGACCCAAATGCTTATCCATTCTCTTCAAAATTTCTACAAGTCCCTTTTCAAACACATCTCTTGGGTATCGCGTAATCACATCTTTAACTCGCGTTTTCGAGTACTGGTTCTGGTACACGATATCATCAGCTTCTACTGTACGTAGTGTATCTTCTAGTCCTTCAATAAATTTGAACAACTCATCAAACTTCCAGTGAATCATCCATCGTACATAGCTTGCTCTTGCCTTGATAAATGACTCTTCCGCATTTGTCGTGTATCGTTGGTAATCTACACTTTGGTCTAAACGTTTTTTAATGACGTTATAGAAATAATAGTAATTCTTCATGCGGAAACTATTTGAATGTTTTTCATCTGTAATTGCCATTCTTTCCAAATTTGCAAACATATCGCTTGTAAGTTTCAGATATGTAGTATCAGCTGTTTGTCTAGTTGTTGTTTTCACTTCCGAATAGTCACCCATAATTGATTCGAAACGATCAACAAAGTATGGGAATTTGGCAACATATGGAACCAATGTAACTCTTTTGATGACACACTTGTACTCACGAATCGATTCTAACTGATCTTCTACAAACTTGTTCAACGCCTTGTTCAATCGTGCTTGTAAGTCTAAAATTAAAAGTGTTAAAAAGTGACTCTTGTCTCGATACGCAACGAGTACTTGATCAGCTGCCATGAGTGTACTTAGCACTAAAAATCGATCTGTTTTCTTTTTCACCCACTCTGTTAAATCGTTCAAATGTTCTTGTGCTTCTTTAAACATTTTTTCGAGTAATAAATCAATTTCTGATTTTCCTTGATTGTTTGGTGCATCTGATAATTTGAAGAATCTAGGAATTAATTTTTTCAATTGGTTTCTTACTTGGTGATGAACAATTGTTCTTGGTAAATGATATCACACACAGAGTTTAGTGCTTGCGCAAAGAGTGTATCGACTCGAACGGCACGGTCTTTGCTATCGGAAACAAAATGTGCAAACTCTCCCATATTGGTTTGCAAGATATGTCTCGATGGATCGTCAATGTACGCGCTATTTGCAGATATGGTAGAATTCACATTTGATGCGCTTGTCCAAGTATCATCTTCAGTGTTATCATCAGATTCTTCATCATGTCTGGATTTTTCCGATTTGTGTATCGATCGATCTGATCTTGTGTTTGATTTTTCCGATTTTGAATCAGTATCTGATTTATCGCTCTAAAAATGTTAAAAAAATGGAAAATGAGTTTCTTACATCTTCCTCGGACGCATCACTATCTTCTTCGCTTCTATCTGTAGCTGTATTACTTGGCTTTGTAACACTAATATTCACTGGTGATTGTGGAATGTTCAAACCCTTGAGGGATATTGGAGATGCAACAGAAAATCTTGATCCTGTATTCAATGGTATTTTTGAACTTAACATCATTGGTGAATTCATACGCAATGACGCAGGTCTCACTTTTGAATTGGCAGCAACTGTTGTACCTTCATTTTCTTTTCCACTTCCCAATCGGAACAAGTTACTACTCTTATTTGCTGGATTCTTCTTTATGGCTGATTTAATATCCAATGTGAAATCGGAGAATTCTTTCTTGTATAAACTATTCATTGCTACACCGTACGCGTTTTGTAATTGATGCATTGGGAAACCGTGTTTATCCTTTAACGCTCTATTTGTGTTAGTTAGTGCATATGAACTTACTCTGCTAATGTTTCTAATAAACTCTTGTCATCGATATCAGTTGATGTTGTATGACCAGTCAACGCATCTAATAAATCTTGGAAAGAACGCGTACACGCCATAATCTTTTCAAATCGGAGTAAATCCTTGTGTACTTTTTCTTGATGGAATTTTACAATCTCTTTGTTGATATTGTATTCCATATCTAAACGCGTTCCACCTTTGATGGTGTAATGTACGTTTTTTCCACGTTCTTTGAGTACGCGATCTGGCATTTTACTCAAGTACTTTTTTAAATACACTCTAAAACGAGTAACCAAGTCGTATCGAAGTCCTTGGAAGTGCTTGTTACGTTGCCTAAATGTTACTTGATGAAAAACAATTCTTACATGACTGCTTGCATATGATCCATACCTTCACTCAATCTTTCTTGGATTGCAGATTGTAATACAACTACCGCTTCATTAATTTTTTGTAGGCCATCTGGTGTATCAAATGCTTCATTCTTAAGTCGCAAAACATAATCTTGTTTGTATTCAAGTTTTTTAGATAATCGTTCTAGTTCTACTGCTAATTGTTCATGATTTCTTGCTTGAATTTCCATATTGTTATTTTCTGTTTCGATTTGTTCAATATCTTTTTGCATAAGCATTAGTTTTTGATGGTAACGATCTAACCAGTCTCCCATTTCCTATTAGGTGTTAATCATGTATACAACGTGTTTACATTGAGTTGCGTTTTTGCACCGTCTAGTTGTCTGATGATACCTTCCCATTGATCTTGTTTCTGAAGAATGGCATGAATATTTTCACGTTCAGTTAACGCCAATCTTGCTTGTAGTTCGCTAGATACATGCTTTGCGTCGGAAATGTCCAAGTTGAATTGATCGAGAATCTTTCTCATAATTCGCTGTTCTTCTTCTGTAACGAGATCTTTTTGTGCAATATCAGTCACTATTTTCGTTAGATTCATGTTGAACCAAATAAATCGTACATTCTTCTGTGAATTCCTCCTCTTCTTCGTCTGTACTAATAAACTGGGACAGAATCTCAATATTTATCCCTTCTAGTACTGGTATTGATCCAAAATTCTCTTTTGCAAGCTAGTGTCGTTTAGAATTACTGTTGCGGTGTTCGTACCTGAATTAATTTACATAAAAAGAAATTCTTTTGCTCTAGTTTTTCTGCATTAACGTGGAACGGCCGCGTATTCTCGAATGTCAAGATGAATTCTTTTTCCTACGAATGTTTAGTCATGTGTCGTTGTTTCGTACTTTTGATTTTTCTTTGAAGCCCTCTATCTTCGCCAATCGTTTTAGTTTATACATTTTAACGACTTCATAATTTCTGCCTTGTTTTTTGACTGCTAACAATCGTACACTCGCTTTTTGTTTTTGTTTACCGATCGCATTGAGTTGTAGAGCGTTAATTTTTTTGATTGCTTGTGCCTAAAATAATTAGACTGAGTTTCGCACACGTACATCCTGCCTATGGACTGTCAAACATAATATTCTTTGCTCGGAATCGCGTCCCTTTCTTCTATTTAATTTGGTTACATTGATCACTCCAATAAGCTGTTCACCGGATTGAATGGGAAACAGATGTGATATTAAGTCCTGCCATAACTCTGTCTCTTCCACCTGCTGCGGCAGTGTCATGTTTTCAGAGTTGTAACAGAAAACAAAAAGTGTACACCAAGAGCATTTCTGACATTTATTCTACTAGTCATGTGCAAGTCAAGAAAAAACGTCATCGGTAGTGTGATCGAAATATCATTCGCTCGGCGTTAGACACTTACTAATCAACAGCACCGACACAGTTTAAATACACTATAAACCGACTTTGAGTCACTATTTGTAGACACCAAATTCGTAATCGCCACACTGAAATAATACCGTTTTTCACATAATTCAACTACAAGAAACAAAAAACCATATCAACATTAAACTGAGATGGATAACCGGTCCTGTAGCTTTGGTAGATCTACTCCCGGTCCTTGCAAGACAGTCGAGGGTTTGAATCCCACCGGACTACCTTGTAATAAATTGTGCAAAGAAAAGGGTGCCAGCGGTGGATGTATAACGGACGATAGTTGTAGTTGCACGTGACAATAACAGTGGGAAGCCACAACAAGCCTAGGACAGAGATCCTTCTAGTTCGTCTGTTCCCGTTTGGTCCAAGCAGCAAGCTGTCTCTTTTATCCAAGCGTAAACCTTACAGTCACAAGCTATCATTTTTATAATCTCTTGTAGTGTACCTTAAATTATAAAATCCAATCATATTAATCACATGCATTGTATGTACATTGTTGGTTACTTCATCAACAAATATTCTTCATACGCTTCGTCATCTATTAATCGCTCTTTTCTACGTTTTTCCAACTCTTCAAAGTATTCCTCGTAACGCTCTTGCTGTAATAGCAAATCAAGATCCACTTCGTCTTCAACATCTGGAATGTCAGATTCCATTAGCTCTCCGACCGTAATTTCGTCTATTATGTAAGTTCAATCATGATGTAGCGTACTATTTAAAAATCGTTGTGCTAAAACGTCATCACGTATTTTGTCTTGCGATTGGACTAGAAACATAAATAAAATATTGATTAATGTACCTCTATTCATCAACAACTGTATAATAACCCTCTTATTATCAGCGCTATCTATATCTTTTGGTGGTTCCAGTCCTAGTGCTCGCCACGCCTCTTTTAATTTTTTTACTGTCTTTTTACGGCTCTGTTCAGCTAGTTCCTCCTTGCGCGTCATCCTTGTGTGATGTTCAAACAAAATAAACTTACAATGCGTAGGTCAATTAGGTTTTTGAAACCTCAAACATTCACAAAACTAACCATGAACTCAAACATGCAAACCAGAGTTGTATCCGTCAGTGGCAAACGCTTCAGACAAGTAGTCGACACATCTCAAGACAATTCAAACGATAACAAAACAAATACTTTGGAGCGACGTATCGTTGTTGGAAATGCAAATTTTCGCTACTTGATTGGAGCTCAAGGAAGCACAAGAAAAAGAATTGAAAATGAATCAAGTGTTGAGCTGATCATCCCAGACAGAAACTCCACATCAAACGAAGTTACGATTTATGGCGCAACTGAGGAAATATTAGACAATGCAGAACAAAACATACAAAACACAATTGCGCAAGCACAACACCCACAATCAAAACAACCATCTAACCAAGCATCAACACAACAAAGACCAACCCACTTTCTTTCGTTGCCATTGAATACGATCGAAGTGCAAGATCAACTAAAACTATTGTACTCAGATATTCAAAAGCTTGGAACCTATGAGACATCGTTGTTCATGAAGCCAGTACGTTTCCACGTCACATTGTGTATGCTACGAATTCCGGATTCGAATACCAAACGAAAGATTATTCAAGTCATGAACGATCGTATCGCACCACTAGTACAAGCTTTTGATGCAACTGACTTCTTGACGCTAGATAGAATCGAAACATTTGCCAAAGCAAAGATACATCAAGCAAGTGTACTGTACTTTGCAGCAAAAGAGTCGAATTCGCTAACAAAACTCCATGATTTGGTCAAACAATTGAAAGATATACTTCTTGAGGAAGGATTAATAACTGATGCATCGGAGGAGTTCAAGTTCCATGCGACAATTATCAATGCAAAATATAGAGCGCATGCAGAAAGCAAGTTGAATAAGAGCTCACATATGAGGTCACGACCTGTTGATGGTACCCCTGTCTTTAACAAGTATGGAGCACTTTGTGAGGATATGGCAGCGATCAAGATACCATTGAGAACTATTGAGCTATCATCTCTAAGTTTTGGAAAGAATCATGATCCAGAAACCCAATTCTATCCTTGTGAACACAAAATAGACTTTCCAAAGTAAATTGGGTTATATTTAAAAGATGTATCGAAATACTTGTTTATGACAGTGAGCAAGTAAAGTGTGCTGATTCCCAATCCTTGTTTTGCAACTTTTCTTTCTCAAAAGTCCACCACACAGTACAATCTCTTGAATCTGGGCCTTTGATGTGACCAAAGATTACATCACCTTCAGCTGCTTCTTCTCCTTGTTGACCATGTACATGACCAAAGAACAACGCGACTTTGGGTTCATACTTGTCTGTTAACAAGTCGTACTTTTCCCATATTTTGTCTTTGTCAATGCTATCAGGAATTTTGAACTCTGATAAAAAGTATGGAGGGATAATCAACGCTTCACGCATCTCTTTGATCTTGTGTTGTACGTCTGGTTGGCACATATCGCAATCTTCTGGTTTTTCCAATTGTTCGAATTCTGTTTCGTCATCGGCTACTTGTTTAATGTAATGGATCTTGGAATCTTCGTCCTCTCCTCCGAATAGGTAGAGTGTTCCTGTTTCCGGCAACAGACCTGCATTGTAGTAAACTTTCTTAAAGTCGCGACAATCGATCTGTGCCAAGAAAAGCATTTCTGTCCATTCAAGATCTTCTTTCTCGTCTTCTGGGATGCTTGGTAGGCCACCAATTTTACTATTGCTTTCTTCTCCTTCTTCACAATAAACAGGTACGACTCCTATCTTGATGAATGAGTCAACAACTTTTTTTTCGTCAGCTGTGAACTCTAACTCATCCATGGCTGCGTGTAGTTTTTTATACTCCTCAATCAATGGGAATAAACAATCACTTTTGAATTTTTCTTCGTCATCAGAACTCAATGAACTTGGTTTTGTGAAAAACGGATTGGCCTCAAGCAACTCGTCTACTGAGGCAGTCTTTTGCATCTTGGAGGCTTGTGAATCCTCTTCTTCTGCTGGACGCTTCATATTTGTGTGATATTTGACACCTAGCCGTTATTTGAAGCGGGTAGATTTATTATTTCCTGTGACAACTACGTTTTACACCACATTAGCATAATATACTAATTCTACTTGATTAAATCCAATGAAATTAAATTGGAGCTAAACTATGGAATACAAAAGAACAATCGTAGATTGGTATCGACTCTTTCAGCCTTCTTTGTGTTGATTGATCAGCAAATGTTACATATCTCATGCCATCCAGCCTCTTCGATTCTTTCTTTGTTGCATTATGGTTATCCAGTAACGACTCTCCAGGATAATACTTGAATCGATATTCTGGTTCATCTTCGCCTCCCGTCCATACATATTCTCCAGGATTAGCTTGTCTTGTAGTTGTAGAGAACGTATCTACTCCACCGCCCAGGATATCGTCCAAGTTCATCCAAGACAGTCCAGGAGAGCCAAAATACTCATGAAATGAATCAGGTTGACACTTTGGATGCATTCGTTTTGGATCTTCTAGTGTATGCCACAATTGATCTTGCTTGCCGTTTGGAGAGTATATTAGTAACTCGCAGTGACCACCTGCGTATCCACCAAAAGCTAGACGAGCGTCAACTCCTTGCTCTAATAGTTCTTCTATGCGACTTTTTGATGTTATTGTTGCTTCAGTGTTGATTGGCATTGGTTTGTCAAGTTGTAACATCTCGCTGTCCATGGATTTGTAAAAGCTTGGTCGATCTTTGAATTGCATATGCGCTGCTTCTCCTGCTGTGATTCGAATATCTTGAACTAGTGTAATATCTTCATGATTGAGATGCTTTACACGAATTTCACTTTCTTTTGCTTTACCAAATGCTGTGACATTGTCTAAATCGTACTTTTCTCGATCACAAGTAGATACAAACGCTTCACTTTGATATTTTAGTGACTGTTCCTGTGAATACGCAGAGAGCGGAGGTGTGTATCGACTAGCGTCAGGTTGAGAGACTCTCATATCTTCTCGTTTCAAAATAGTGTCTAATTGAGGACCATCTTGTAAGAATACATTATTGGAGACGAGCTCACTAGTGGTATAGTTCTCAACAACTTCGTAGTCGTCATACTGTTGAAATAGATCTGGAAGGTCCACGGAAAAGAGTTTCGTGAGTGACAAATAGTACGCAGGCGTTAGTTTGGCGATAGTGGTAGTTTCGATATCTCGTCTCAGGTGAAAGAGTGTCTTTACGATACGGCACAATACACCCTTGCTACCAGTGCTTTCTTCGTCGTTTTTCCATTGTGGTGGACACAACAACTCTACTGATGCAAGTAACGCAGCTGTACTGTCTCGTAGCGACGCGTCTAGTTTCACACGTTTTGTTTCTCCTCTTATTACAGTATGTTCTTTCAGACTTGCTGCGAAAAGTTCAATTTGGCTTTTGATGTTCATCATCAACTCGACTTCAAAGTCATGATTGGGTTCTAACATCTCTCCTGTTTTGACTTTATCGGTAAAAGCTTCATTCAAAGATTCCAACTTTTCATACAGTCCTTCACGATCTAAACTTTGGTCAGTGTTGAGGATTGCAGTGTTGTATTTGGCTATCTTTATGAGTGAATCACGTAATCTTGTGCACCATGGATCTGTCCCACTTCTAACGTGATTCCTGTATAGAATACTCTTGTAATCGTCACCGGTGCATACAACGTGAACTAGAAAATGGAAATTAGATAGTTTGGTAGGAGTCGCAAATGTTTTGTCGTCTAATCCATTAGAGAGCACGAACGCGCGTTTCATGACTGGTGGGGCATCTGCTACTTCCTTCTCTATATGATTCATGAACGAGTATTGTTGACGAGTCGTAGTAATATTTGCCTGTTCTTTTGAATCTTGTGAAGTTAAATCTAATCCATCAAAGAGCAGTTCGTATATCGTCATGCGAACCTCTGATTCGTGCTGAGCAGTACGATCAACTTGATCGTTATATGTATCTACACTATCTTCAATGCTATGTACAGTGTTTTGCGTTGGTCTCCATGGTAATTCTGTAATGTTAGAACATGAATATTTCACATACTTGGTGGTGTCGGTAACGGTGGAACAATCCTTTGTACTATTCTTTCTAGAGTTGGTTTAACATCTTCAGGTACAATCACATCCACTTGCTCGTATGCATTGGAGTCTACTGGTAGTGACGAGGTAACAAACCTGTGGCTGTTCCTTTGTCTGTACTCTTCAAAGGCAATCTCTTTAGGATTTAGTTTGCGATATTGTGATGTGTTATTAGGATGTTGAATCTCTTGTATAAAGTTGTATGAGTAGAATAGATTTGGATTTGTATCAACTTGATCAAGCAACGACAAAAGTGACTTGGACCTACTCTTCAAATAGAACGGCTCTTGTACTGTTGGCAACTTGTCTTTTGTTTCTATTTCTACTACAGTTGCTTTATACTTGGTCACGATGCGTTTAGCGATGTCTCTAATAGTGTTTGTACCCGTTGACTGGTTTGAGTTCATGTACGTGTAGTACTCATTTACTAACGCGTATCTGTCAGGAATCTTGTCTTGTTTTATCTCTTTTGCCGCAAGTTCGTACTCGATAATGTACAGTGCGCATCTCTTAAAGTCGTCAACAGTGCCGCGAGAGCCACCATTATACAGTGGCAGCAATATTTTTCCAAGCTGTGAAATAATTGCTTCGCTACCTCCTCCTACAATGGTATCTACTAATTGATCTAGTCCTGTTACAGATATAGTGTCTGCTACAATCGTTTCTGGAACTTCGATCGACCTTCTACTTTCGAGTACGCGTTCTAGTACATTTCGATAGCAGTAGGAAAACTTGAATATCACTTCTCGTGACGTTGGCACTAGCACTCGAGCATACTTGAGTGGTTTATTCCACTTCAAGTTCATAAAGCGTGATATCAATGTAACTCGATCGTAAAAGTACTCTGGTAAAATGTTCAAAAATTCTGCTATTTCATGCTCTACAAACTTTTTGTGTATATGTGGTTGATCAGGAACGAGAATACCACGCAAAAATAGTTCAAAATTTTGTTTCGAGTGTCTCCTCTGTGTTACGTTATCTCGAATTGAGTCTATTAGCTCTGGCATTCTATCGAATATTGTTTTTCGAGGTTCCTCTTGTTTCCTATGGTTTGGTATCTCTCCTATCAAGTCCATAATGAATTGAAGTTTCTTGTTTGTTATCTTTGAACCTTGCGCAATGTGTTTGCATGCACGACTCGCGACGTTTGTGAGCGGGTTGTACTCTAGAGTTTCTTTGTCTATGGTGCCAATTACGCGTTCTTGCATATTCGAGATGATTTTAATGATATCCAAATCGGTAGCCGTCTCCATAATATAGTTGAACGCATGCGGAAATAACTCTGTCAACAACAGTCGTATTTTTCCAATATATGCGTCATACTCTTTGCTTGAAGGATGTACGTGCTCTGATGATGGTATAAACAACATCCTAAAATCCTTGTCTTGTAAAAGTGTTGGTATAGCATCTAATGCTTGGTTATAGTCGACATGATCAGTAATAATGTTAATGTTTGACTGTGACTTCCCAAATAGTTGATTCATAATCGTTTTGTCTGGTAACGAAGATGGAACATGCCGCTCGCGTCGTATTGGTTCTGCAGGAACAAAACCTGCAAGCTGTCGTAATGGATTGGTAGCTAGTTGTTCTATTCTTGGATCTCTACTTCCATGCAAAATACCTCTACGAAGTGATTTGGGAATTGAGAGCTCGTCTAATCCAATAAAATCTTCATTCCAATCAACCAAAGCCGGCGCGTCTATCTCATCTCGTTCGATTTCTAATTTCCGCTTTGTCTTTTCCTTTTCATTGATGTATCGAGTACTTGGTACAACAAGAGTGTTAACTTGCTCCTCTCCACTCTCTTTAAAGTAAGGATAATTGTTAAAATGGTTTCTATCTATCGTCAATCCATACAGTCCACTTGTCTTCATTCTATCAATCTCTGGTTGTACATTCCGAAAATGTCCCCAACGTATCCCAAACACTAACGCGTATTGACCATTTCTCTTGATTACTACTGGAAATTGTCGTAATCGTACTTGATCCCACCTCATATTTTCTTTTGTTACTTCTTCAGGTGATACATGTACAGGAGTGGTCACATCAGGTTCTACTGAAAAGTAATTGACTAGTTCGTACACCAAATCTGCTCTTTCTCGTATGCTGTTCGTCCATTCTATTTTTTTAGCGTACAAATATGGCATGTACTCCTTGACTAGTTGTTCGAATTGTTGTATCGAAGGCGCTCGTGGTTCATTACTTGTATCATGAATGGAAAACAGTGGAATATCATTCGGTGGTTGCGGATATACCAACGATCTTTCATCATCAAAATCAGCTCCATCCAACTCTGGTATCATTTGGTACCGATTTCCAAGCAGAGTGTGATAATGTGTGAATAGTGTTTTGAAGCATGCGATTGACGTATGTTCTCCATCTTCATTGACGTACAATGTTTTTGGAGGATCAACTAGCATTCGATGCACTGTTACTATTTTTTCATCTCGAATAGGATCATTCACGCGATACAATCGTGGATATGACTTTCTCACAGTTTCATCGAGAACTCGGTATCGTAGCAACTCTTGTTTTGTAAATGTGCTTTTTGGTGTATTCTTCTCTAGTGCTCTTTTCACAGAATCAATGTCACCATCACGCAACGATGCTATCAAGTTGTTCAGTTCTATTTGTTTGTCTCCATCGTCTTCATTCTTTGCTGTTTTTCGTTGTGCGATTTCATTTTTCTCTGCAATGGTTCTTCCAGCGTGTGAATCGAAATCTTTTTCTAACACCTTATCGTGATACGTCATGGTGAGATTATTTTGTGCATTCCATGCGGTGTCAGGGTCGAATGATACAGAATACGACGTTGCACTTGATATTAGGTCTTCACTATTTTCTAGTTCTTCCAAAGTTTTTGGGTGTTCTTCTGTGGCTATTTTCTGCACCCCAAATGCATCCTTTAGTTTTTGGAATAGTTCATCATCGACACGTTGTCTATCGTTTTGGTCTTTTGCATTTAACATGTCACTAAGAATTAATTCTTGTTCTTTTACATTCTGTAGCGATCTTTCGTCCGATTTCGTTCCGCCAGTTGTTAACACTTGTCGTGCGTGTCTTATTCGCAATAGTTGAACATCAATAAGTCGAGAAAAGCATTTGATAGTGTAATTAATACGCTCCTGTTGAAACACTACATTTTCAATATGTCCAGACACTGCTTGCGACGCTTCTACATTTTGGAGAGGGACGAACCCTAACATGCATGCTTTGTGAGCGTTTTGTTACAACCTGAGCACAGCTTCGACATTTTCATTATTTCATCACTGTATCTTGAGTGAACAAACCTCTTGAAAAGTTTTAGCTAATTTGAGGCAATAAAGTTACAAGCTACGACTACAGCAGCATGAAAGCAAGTAGGTCTGAGCCATCGCTGAAGGTACTGGTTTCGCAATACAAGCAGCGCGAAAACTCTTACGTTTCGCATAAGTCGCCTACAAAATACTCAACACATCCATGGGAAAAGCACTCAAACATTTCGCCACTAAAAGCATCCTTTCTTTCTAGCTCTATGAGCTTTCAAGAAAAACCAACACAAAAGCAGTTAGATGAGCATATATCCAGGAATGATAGCAAAGCATTCCTCTCAATACATCAAATGGTCGTTCTTTCACCGGATGTTTCTAATCGTAGAAAGAGTACAGGAAACTATCCTATACCACAGCTCACTGATGTACCAAAAGTATTGAGTACAACTAGTTCATTTGTTAAGGATAGAGCTCACAGCGTTCTTAGGATAGTTGAGGCGTGAATGTTTATTGGTACGCAGAAACAGAACTTGTGCCAACATCAAAACCATTGGCAAATACTACGACTTTGGCACCAACAAATGCGTTAGTTACTTGTCATAGTTAATATGTGTTAGTAGTATTAAGTTTTAACGTAGATTACGCCTCTCCTCAGTGGTATCACTCACCATTTATACGTACTGATGAATAAACTCGCTCCAATCTTTGGTTTGTTGTTGCCAACAGCGGTCGATTCTCTATCTTTTTAGATGCTCGAACATACATAAAGCTATAAACTACGAAATGGCACTATTTTATGTCGCTGTGTAACAGTTTAACAGGTTGTCTGTAGTGCCCAGATTTGTATAACATGGAAACCAACCCAGAGACAGAACCTGTACGCAATGAACGTAAGAGAGATGCATCCAACGACGAATGGACTTATAACAAACATAATTGGCTTGACCCTGACTTTCATTTCATACACAAAGTTAAATTTTCTCGAAAACAGCTGAAGTATTTGCTTTCAATTTCTAACAGTCATCAGAGCAATAATGTATCATAGATTAATCTACTGCTTCGTTTCAGTAATA
>JAESGV010000801.1_pt1 | contig 13591 bp, 19 predicted proteins | sample 9269781 | NCBI WGS metagenome assembly JAESGV01 (sample SAMN15741586, study PRJNA653496) | algae metagenome | isolation source: Tildeniella torsiva UHER 1998/13D and co-occurring heterotrophs from... | place: Slovakia: Slovak Paradise National Park, Hrabusice, Kosice Region | collected 2000-01-01 | reverse complement strand
AATGCAGAAAATGTAGTCTTTTTGGATGCCGTTGCCGTTTATAAAAGAAAACGCGTTGAACAACGTGTAGAAATGCAACGAGAAATTTTCAACAAGTTTATTAAAGTAGGATCCAGTATGCAGTTGAACATTCCACATACGACGAGTGAAGAATATCGTGTACTTGTGAATAAGAGGTTAGGAGATGAGGAAGTGTTTGGACCGTTAGAAGATTTAGTGAAAACGATGATCATGCAAGATTCTTATCCACGATTTATGAATAGCAGTAGTGTACAAGATTTATTTGGATGAACAAATCGCTAAAGCGACTTCTCTAGATAAGTTTTCGTGTTGTAATCGCCACGCTTCTTCTTTTGTTTCGAGATCATACACAACAACGTCACCTGGGCAACAAATGTTATCTTCAAAATAGACTAGCTTATTATTTGACATTACGAATGGACGTTCGCTGTACATGTTCTCAACATCAGCACACTTTTCTTGTTCTATTTGTTTTGTAGCAATGTTCCATACAGAAACGAGATTCTCTGCTTCATCTTCGTTTTCATGAACATAGAGTATTCGATGGTCGTCCAGCTTCTTTACATATGTAATTTCAGAACTTTCATGATTTTCACCATTTTCCACTTGTTGCTGGAACTCTTCTATTGCTGTGTTTATGTTTAAAAAGTACAGCGTCTTATCATGAGTAAGTATAACTCGTTCAGGATCCCAATACGCTAGTTGTGCGTATTCGCGTTCAAGCGGAATGGTCTTGATGATTTCTAGTGGGTGTACACTCCACAGAATTAAATTGTCTTGTATTACTACAGCAAAACGGTTGTTGTCCAGTTTTTTGAAGTTGTCAACTCTGGGAAAATCTTCAACAGTATTTTCTTTGGTGTTCCAAACCTTTGGCGATCCACATTCTATGAAGATAATGTCAGTGAATTTGTACATTAAGACTGCCATGTCTGTTGGTAAGTTTACATCTAGTGATGTTGTGAATTGACGCTGCTTCAAGTTATAGATACATAGTTTTTTGTCAGTGGCGATAAGCAGGACGTTGATGGAGAAGAATGACAACGCTAATACTCGTGTATCCACGTGAATTGTGTGAACAAGTTCTTTCTTGTTCATATCGTATATATTGATGATTGTGCGGTTAGTCACGAACGATACATACGTTTTCATAACGCTCCTGCTCATATTTTTTAAGTACGCAAATAATTCATTTCGTGTTGGAAATAGAGTCGTATCTTGCTCTTGTGTTGGAAATAGAACGAGCTCATTTGGTGAACAATATTTGTAGGAGGCTTTTCGATATTTCGTTGGAGTTTCATCAGTGTAGGTGCGTCGTCTTTGCATTTGTAACCTTTGGTAAACCATGGGAAATACAACACCACAGGTTACACGACTTGAGCAAGGAATCACAAGTTTTATAGGAGTTTCGCTTGAAAGGACACACCATACCGTGTTCGCACTAGATGATGACTTGAATGTACTTACCAAAGCGCGCTTTACTACTATGCAAACCGTACACCCAATTGTGTTGAGTAGAACGACAATTATCGATCGATTCCAATACTACAATACCATATATAACTTGGAGACAGGCGAATCGAAAAAGATACCAAAAAATCTACAATCGTACCACGATAGTATCCTAGAAAGAGTAGATGACAATTCATTTCTCATGGATCGAAAAAACAAAAAAGAACCATACGGGCTATTCTTACTAGATACTAACTATAACATACTATGGTCATGCATTCCGCCACTACTATACATGATATGCGTAATCAACAAAACCGAGTTTATTTCACTATCCGAAGAAGGTCAAATACAACTATGGCGCATACCAGAAAAAGAGCCTATCTGTACGCACTTGGTAGGTATAGGTCAAAACGAACGAGCGTACAAGTACTACATGATACACATCAAAGAGTACCTCGTGTGCGTATGTACACCATCGTATGAGCGTAATGATAGCCTCAAATCAGAAATGATCGATGTGCTAACAGGAACAAGTCATATCATTAATTTCACAGGAGGAGGATCGCTAGCAAATAATTCTTTAATTGTAGGTAACACACTAGTGCTTGTGCGACAAACTAAATATGAAAACTTTATAATTTTTGTTGATCTGTTGAGCTATGAGGTTGTTGAAATTCCAGCGCCGTTTTACAAGTATAAAATTGAAAAGCTAAGTGATAATGAGATTATTGTATTAGGCACTGAGGTTTATGTTGTATCTGTGGTTACTGCCGAAGCAAGAAAGTTACCTTTTAAATATGGTCAAGTAATTGGTCATGGTAGAGTACTTGCGTTTCAGGAAGAAAATAAGAGTGTTTGGAAGGTCAATATTATGTCAGAAAGTCTAATTAGCACATTGCCACAATCATTTCCAAATTGCATATTCCCTGTAATAGTAAACTATCAATTCGATTACTTAGGTCAATGTGAACTGTTCTTGCTCGCTACAACCCGAAAACCCGCATATTCTTTCTGGAAGCGGGTTTGTAATTCAACACGCAAACAATGCTCTGGTACCACTATGTTTCGTACTTCATAGGCGGCTTTGCACTTATTAATGTTATTCCTCACTACACTCGAGCACTTACTGGTAGAACCTTCCCAACACCGTTCGCATCACCATCTGGAAGGGGACAATCTAGTCCATTTATGAACGTAATTTGGTCGCTAATAAACGCAGCGCTAGCATACACTCTTCTAGTTCAAGTTGGAGAATTCGATGTTCGCAATTTGCAATGTGTGCTACCTTTTGCTGCTGGTATTATTGTTGGCTCGCTACAAATCTCATACCATTTCAGTAAAGTGTATGAAGAGGACAAGAAAAAGAAAATAGCAAAATAATGCATCTTCATTCAAGGATGCAAATAAACTTTGCTTTGTTATTTGTAACTGCTCAACTAGAAGGTACAAACAATGTCAGTTACCATCAACAACGGCAGCGCAAATAACACCAAAATCGAGAACCAAAACGATCAAACTACAATCACGATAGAAGGTCTTACCAGCAAACCATCGGGAATCGCCAAGATCAGTCTTTCTTCTAATGCGATTCAGGGTCAAACAGTCTCGTTTAACGTCCATCCATGGCCAAATACACTTTTAGAGGGTGTACAGTTCGAAAACGGGAATGATTTAATTTTTAACTATCGAGTCACTACTGATTCGAACTACAACACATTACATGTTGCGTTCAATACTGATTCTACTGCTCAGTTAAAACAAGGGGGTGTTTTAACGCTCATAGATGTATTTAGATAAATCTCAGCAGTTTATTTGTAAATACAAACTTGTATCTTATTGAAATGTCCATACTATCTTCTAAACAAGGATTCACCTCTTTCATGGTCATAGCATGTGCGAAAGCTTGTAAACATTTACGTCACTGTCATTCAAACAGAAATGAGGCTTGTCGTTTTGTCGATACTCGCAGTAGCCTTTGCGATAACTAGGGAAAACGAATACACCACAGTAGCGACATTCGAAAATACGTTTGGACGGTCAAAGTGTTTGACATCTTTTAACAATGTAAAATACAAAACTGAAACACGAGACACTGTTCCACGAGAAACACATGCAGCAAAATTCACACGAATCAACACACAAACTAAGGTCGCAGCAAACACTAGCACAAATATACATTCAAACAAGTTACTATCAGAGGATCAAGAAAAAGTAATTAAAATTCGATTAAGAAAGAGAAACGATGGACAGAGTTTGGCACCTGTCATGGTATCGACAAAAAAGTACGAACTAATACAAACTTTCACGAAAGAAATTATGGAACAATGTCTGACAGAAGACGCACTAGATAGCGAGTGTGCACAAGCAATTGCAAAAAACATTGGAATGACCCACTCATTTGCTCTCATTTTTGCGTCTACACCATACCCACAAGTCGTACAATTTCTAACGGCACTACACAACGCTTGCATCGCAACAAACTCTCCAAATGAGTGCGGACAAGCATTTGTAGAGTTATACGCATCAGTGCTAACAACTGCAGCCAAAAACTCTTTCGGATTTGGTATATTTGGACCAATACTCGCTGGTATGGCACGTAAACACGCTGCAGAAGGTGTACAAGGTGTAGAGTTTGTTCTTTCTAAAGTGTTTCCAGAAAAATAAATTTATTCTACACTTGACCACAATGCCAAGCATACTTCCTCATCGTGTAAACCAACCCTTATTTTCCTAGTTATTGTTTTTGTTATCCAGTTGTAGATACCTATATTTTCAGCATCTTCGTAGTATACTAGTAGTTTATCTGTTGCTTCAAAGGGCCGGTAAATGTGTGATGCTTCTATGGTTATTTTGTCTTCTGTTTCTCTTGTTTTTACATTCCATATAGATACATGATCAGTTCCTGCTTTTGTTTCATGTGCAATGCCAACTCTATGGGCATCTAATTTTTTCAAATAGGTTATCGTTCCAACATTTTTCAATTTTTCTTCCAGAATGACTTGTTCTGTTTGGGAATCTAGAATTCGTATTGTATTGTTGAATCCGAGAATAAATTGGTTCTCGCACCAGAACTCTGCCGAGAAGATTCGTACTTTGTTGATACCCTGTAAGAATCGTTCTTGTTTGAGTGGATTAATGTTCCATATCGTCATAGTCCCATCATCGTGACAATTGAGAAAGTGCTCCTCGTCTAATTTTCGAGAATCATAAACGCTACTTGGTTTGGCTTGCGTTTTAATTTGATTTGTTGTAGTATCCCAAACCATGATGTCACAGTAGGCGTAATTCAAGAGTATTTGATCACCAAGGGCAACCAGAAGTTCCTCCGCTAATAACCGATCACCGATTGGTAATGCCGTTGACTTTGTGAAACTATTCGCCTTCATATTGAATATAGACACTTGATTTGTATCGTAAGAAATTGCCAGTTCATGGTCAGACACAAACGATAGTGCCTTGACTTGGCCAACTTTTTCGATAATATGGATTGGATTATTTTGTCTTAAATCTTGTATGAAAACATCTCCTTCATCGTTAGCAAATGAAATATAGGTTTTAGTCGCTCTTTGAAGTTTTGATGTTAAAAATGAGTACAAATCGTTCTTGTTTGGAGCAACGTTTACACCTGAATCAAGTGTTCGTATCGAAACTAAATTCAAGGATGAGTTATTGTGCGAAAACTTGCGATACTTTTTGGTTGTGTTACCGTGGTCTTGTTGTCTTCGCATTTTTGACACAAGTCAACCTTCTCAGGCAACCGTGCTTAAGATGCAAACACAGATTGCCGTGGTTTGTTTTACACGCGGTTTACCTGTTTGTGGCTCGATACACGCACGTACCATCGCGACATACTGCGGTAAGATGAAGAAGATAACACATAAGACACATATGAACATAATAATTTAATTGTACTTGATTTTCTTATCTACACCTAGAATAATTGGCGGATGTAAGTGACTGCTTTTTTGAGCGTTCTCTTAATCTCACGTTTGGCTTTTGTTTTATTTTGTTTCTTTATATACTTGTTATAACGTTGGTACGCTTCCTCTTGTTCCAGTGGCGTTTCTTTTACGTATACTATTGTCACTGGTGGTGTCATGCTCTGTTTTTTTCCGTGTGTCGTCAGAAAAGTGGAACTGTGTTTCGCTTTTGTAAGATCGGTTTTACAACAACAACGCAAACATGTCGAAGGTTGCCATCGTTACAGGTGGTTGTGGCCTACTTGGTAGAGCTATCGCTTCTAAATTCACATCCAAACAAATAAAAGTCGTAATAGCAGACATAGATGTTGAACGTGGAACCAAACTCGAATCGGAAAACACAAAATTCATACAAACAGATATTTCAAACGAAAACAGTGTAAAAAATATGGTAAACAAAACGATAGAATACTTTGGTAGAGTCGATATCCTCGTGAACAACGGTGCGATCGCAAACCCATATTTTAAGAGCTCCGATGTATTCGAAAACGTGACACTAGAAGAGTGGCAACGGTTCCTTGATGTGAACCTAACATCTGTATTTTTATGCTCAAAGTATGTCGTTCCACATTTACGTCAAGATGAAAAAAAGAGTGCCATTGTTAATATTTCCTCGACTCGCGCCATTATGAGCGAAAAGAATACTGAAGGTTACGCAGCCACAAAAGGTGGAGTTGTAAGTATGACGCACGCCATGTCAATTTCTTTAGGACCAAACATTCGAGTGAACAGCATATCTCCAGGTTGGATTGACGATTGGTCTAATTTAACACAAGAAAATCATGATTTACATCCTGTTGGACGAGTTGGAACACCAGAAGACATAGCAGAGATGGTGTACTTTTTATCCAGCGAGAAGAGTGGATTTGTGACAGGACAAAACTTTGTAGTTGACGGTGGTATGACTAAAAAGATGATTTATTAAAGCTATTCGTTGCTGTGCAGTTGTAACACTTGGTACTTGCTTTTACGGTGCCAAAATCGGGAAAAATGAGTTGCTCGGCGTTGCTTGGTATGCACCAGAGATATAAACATGAGTTAATACAATACAGAGACTCGAGTGCATTTTCATCGTTTAGGGAGAATAGATACATGGAGATGTTAAGTAACAAGAAAGAAAGTGGAAATTGGACACCACGTATTCGGGAAGCTGCGAATTATAACCAATTACCTACATTAGGAGTTCATAATAGCGTGGCGAATTCTAACGTGGGCGTCATTACATCAAAGAAGCCAACATCACGAAATTCTAAAGTCCAACATTTATATTTCAAAAGCAGCGAGCAACTTGCAGGGCACTATACGCCTCGGCCAACAGTGGTGTTACCCAAGTTGAAGATTTAAGTTCAACGCAGCTAAAGACAGCGGAGTTGTAGTTCGCTGTCCTAGAATAGTAAACATTCTCATCCATTTCCGTTTATAAAAATAGTTTCCAACTGGAAAGTTCGACCTTCGAGTTCTTGTTCGTTAAAATTGGCCTACTGCCTCTTAACGGTCACAAACATTTTCAAACAACTACCTGCCTTATGTTAGGAACCACGCAATCATTTACTGAGTCGTCAAATGACGATGAAGACGGTGATAATTTTAATACCAAGCAACAAACAGACCTTGTTCACTTATACAAGGCCTTTGCAGTTAAAGAATACGCCGACGCTCTAATCCCCTCTGGATTGATTGGAGAATTGTTGAGCCCACGTGCTGGAAAGAAGCGTTTTTAGCGTCAAGTCGAGCAGTGAAGAGCCTGTTGTGGTGAAATCAAATTTACCACAACAACTTATCCAAGTAGATGCCAGTGATGTGGCACTTCTCCGTGCTACTTTGGATTTGTACGAACAAACATTCACGGATGAATGTGAATCCACTCATCAAGAGATGGAAGAGTGCATTCAACAAGGAAAGTATTTGGTACTCGTTCTACCAGACGGTCAAGAGTCCATCAAAGCCTTTGCAATGATTGGACATATCTCTGCCTTCAATGGAGAGTTCTGCCTATTGGACTACTTCGCAGTCGCCCCTGCTTTCCGTGGAAACGGTTTCGGTGGAAAGTTTTTCCAAATGATTATTTCATTCGTAACAAACATGACACCATACAAGATTGTACTTTTGGAGTGTGAGGAAAGATTAATTTCATTTTATAGCATGTACAACGCTATGCGCACCATTGTCCCTCCATCTCTTTGCGCAGGTAAATTGTTCTACCTTTTGGCAGTATCAGTCGCTGCTGATCCAATTTACCCACCAAGTGTTCAAGAATACCGCACCAAAACGGCATTCCATGAAGTTAGAGCCAATTTGCATCACTTGGTACAATGTATTCCTACAATTAGTATCCAAGGAGGTCAACAAATCGAGTGCTTATCTTGGTCTTAAATAAAACCTTTTTCACAATTCGTATTTTTCTAATACTTGTCTTACCGCAATTGGTATCTCCAGCTCTTCTGTATCTTGTCTCATTTGATCCAAATTGGCTGTAGATCCAACTTCCAATGCTAATGACGCAATAGAAACTCTTTTTGTTTCACTTCTCTTATTTGGTACTTTTTTTCTTGTCGACTGAATCATGGCCTCCACATACGAAGGTGGTTTTTTCTCATTAATACTCGGCGCGACTGTTTTTCTACGATTCTCTTCCAGTACAAATCCATGTAATTTTTTCTCTTCAACTTGTTCGAAATAACCAACGAGTTTGATACCTTTTGGATGTTGCCGATCTTTTTTTTCACAATTTGGAGACGGTAAGTTTAACCACTTACGAGGCAAGAATTGTGCGTCGGGCATAGTAATCTCACCTTTAAATTGCTTGAGAATATCCAAATCTTCGTTAGAGAATTCTTCCGTGTATCGTTCTGCCTCCTTGACAATTGTTTTTTGATTCCAGTTTTGTAATTTCCGCAAACACATGATAACAAGACTCGTTACGTGTCTGCCATCGAGGCAGTGAATGTATATTGGATGTAATCGAGTGTCGATAATCATCTATGGTTGTTAATAAAATACTGTATGTCGTACTTCTATTATTTTTGAAATATCCGCAAAAGTAAGGGAAACACAGTTCTTGTATTTTTCAGTGTGTATGTGTATAATTTCTATTTTTTCATGCTCACAAAACTCGCGTAGATCTGTTGTTGGTTTTTCTGGTATTAACGATATAATAGTTCGCAACTGTAATCTTCGCATAAATCGTAAATTTCTAAGTGTAGGGTACGCTCCAGCATACACATCTTCGTTAACAGCACGATAACGAATAGGAGGAAACAACTCGTGCATTTGTTTTACAAGAAAATGGATCCGTTCACAAACGGCAACGATGAAGAAGATGACGATGAGTTTATGAAGGGGATTAGTGACGACGAAGATGAGGAAGAGACGCAAGATAATTTCAACACTGAAATCGCATCGATAAAAAGTTTAAACGACGCACAAGATAGAATAGTTAAACTCATGGAATACAGTCGCGATATAATTAATTTTATACAATCGCCACCTACTACAGATATTATGAAAGAAGAAACAGATTTAAATAAGCAAGTACAACAATACTTGGACGAGATAAAAGTAATGATCGCAAACATTGCTCTGACACCGTTGTAGGAAATCAAAACAATTATTGCACAACATATAGTACAAGTCTCTCGACTACCTGTCATAACCTACGAAACAAATGTGTACCAAGAACGAAAACAAGCAGAAATAAGGGAACAAAAGGCCCAATTTTTACCAGATCACAAAACATTCATTGACCAGCTAATAAATCAGTATAATGATTGAGCTCATGAAAGACTTCATTTCCAGTTTTTCTGCATGTTTGGCGGGTTGGAATTCCATATCAGAAGAGCTGTCCCCATTTTGACAGTTTTCTCTCAAATTGCATATCGACACCGCTTGCAGCAAGAGCAACCCTTAACGAAATCCAACGAACAAAACATCGCACATTACACATGAACCTCTCGTTTGAGTGTGTACTCGATAATTCAGAGACTAGACAACTGTTTCGGCAACACTTACAAACCGCACTAACGGTAGAAAGTTTAGCCCTCATCGAAGCAGTAGAGAAGTATGTTCAATTGAAGAGTGATACCAATCGTTTCAAGCATGCACTAGAGATAGTCAAGACGTACATCACAAGTAACTCTGTTCACGAAGTGAACATTTCAGATGAATCGAAATTGGCACTGCAAGCCACACTGGTTATTGTTAGTCCCAAAGATTGCCCGAAAACACTGTTTGACAAAATAGTTGGCGACGTTGTACGAGATTTGAAACATGATAGCTTCCCTCGCTTTTTAGTGAGCAAAGCATTGAACTCGTACATGAAAGAAAAAGAGTCTACACTAGGCACAGAAAAGTACAAAGACTTTTTGGCAGAACTTTCTGTATTTGATCCTTTATTATTTCCACAACATGAAAAACTCAACTCTATATCATGTACAATAGAAGAAACAAGCGAAGCGGTAACACCAGCACCTGTTCTTGACGAGTACGCACATGATTTCACAGGAGAAGAACTAGATACCATGATTCGTTTGATGAAAGAACCATACCAAGGCATACCTGTAGGTGATAGAAAACTCAACTTCAAAACGCACAACAAGTGTTTCCGCGCAAGTGAAATAGTCACATGGTTATGTTCCTATTTGAAAGTTGATCGTCGCGAAGCCGTACAAGCGTTCACAACAATACAACGAAGAAAGAGAATCTTTGTGAGAATTGACAAAAAACACGATGCAGAATCGTACAAAGATAGCGAGAAGCGATTGTACCGATTTAGAGCCAGAAAGCATATCGTACTAGTAGGCGGTGGATTTGCAAATGTCATTGCGGCAAGAAAATTGGAAGAAGAATATGATGTCACGTTGATTGATCCAAAAGCAGAGTTTGAGTGTATTCCATCGTTCCCATTGTTGATTTCCGATCCAGGTCGTATTGAAAAAATTCAATACAACTATCATGCGTCATTACAACACACTAGAATCATTACTGATTATGTAAAACATATCACTTCGAAACGAGTCTATTTGGCTGGAAAGAGTCAATATGGAGGAAATTTAATTCATCGAGATGATAGTACCGAAGCAGAGGAACCACTACCGTACATAGAGTTTGATCACTTGATCATTGGAACAGGAGCCGTTCGCGCAGAACGATTCAAAATCATTCCCAAGGAAGAAAATTGTGCCATTGTGTATCCATATGAATGGAGAACAATTGTAGATAATCATACTAGTATTAGAACTGCCAAAAGAATTGTCGTAGTTGGTGGTGGCGCAATGGGTGTAGAAATTTGTAGTGAAATTTTACATTATAATGACGATGTCAGAGTGACCATGATTGTAAGTGGACCATCTCTACTTCACTTGTTTGATAAAAGTGTCGCCGAAGCATGTGCCACAAAACTTGCCAAATTTAAGAATTTGACCATTTTGACTGATTCGGAAGTACAATCAGTAGAAGGTCGCACAATTCACTATAGAAACAAGTTAAATCAACTTGTTGACTTTACCGAAGCAGATGCTGTTATGGTATGCACTGGAACAAGACCAAATAGTGACATGTTACGCAAGTACATGCAACCATCGCTACGTACGAGTGATGGTGCAATTCTAGTGAACAAATCATTCCAAATATGTAAAGGAAACAATGAATACTATGCCAACATCTTTGCCGTTGGTGATGTGACTTCCATCAATGAAGTCAAGCTTGCAAACTTGGCAATGCATCACGGAAAAGTTATAACAGAAGTTATCAACGCAATAGAGTCTGGAGTATCAATGAACAAACTTCCACATTATAGGGCGCTAATTGAACCATTAACAGTATCGTTTGGACCAGAATCAGCGTTACTTGTGCTCAATGGGAAGGTAATCGCGAATAATATGATTGTGAGAGAAATCAAGTACAAATTGGAAACCAAGGTGGACTTTGTCCTCACAAGAAACAAGAGATTCTTAGCTGTAGTATAAATAATCAAATTCTTGAAGCGTCCGGCGATTTGTCTTTTAGTTACAACCCAAACAATGTCAACAATCACACGCTACGGTGTAGACCTCGAATGCACTGAAATTCCATTCGATAGACCTATAAAAAAGATATCTGGTGATGTCGCGTCGCTGTTAATTCTCAGTACCGATGGCTGCGTATTCGCGCTCGGTAAAAACGGTCCTTACTTCGGAATACCAGAACAACAGTTATACCTGGATGAACCAGTACAATTAGATATACAAAACGCTACAGATATCTACCATGCTGAACAAAAATCGCTTATACTAACTAATGATAACACGTTATATGTTATGGGCATAGGTAGCTTGATGAATCTCGGCTTTAAGGAAAGCAAACACTTCGATACACCCACTGCAGTGCCAAAAGAAAATTATGAGCACGAAAAAATATTATTTGTCGGAACAGCGTACTCATTCTCAGTAATCGTCACAGCAAATAAAAACTTGTTCCTATTTGGACAAAAGTAAGTCAATTTTCTAACTACTAATATATAGCTGGTTAGATCCACAAGAATCCAAACTAGATGTCTCATGGAAGTTTCCCATTCCTGAAGTCTCAGCAAACGGAGAAATAGTTTCGCTAACATGCGGAACGTTTCATGTCGCTATAATAAATTCTGCTGGAGAGATATTTCTAGGAGGTGGTAATAGCGAAGGAGGGTGTGGAACAACAGGACAGTTCTACGGGTTGAAAAAGTATGTCAGTAACCTATTTTTTACCAGTGCTGCATTGTTTTACAACGCTAGCGTGTTAGCAGCGAGAGATGGCACTATATTGTTCTATGGCAAGGTAGATTCTCGCTTTGTAGAATATCGCTCTTTTACTGACAAATTTCCACTGCCGATACAACACGTTTCTGCTTCGGTAAATGGCGTTACTATTTGTACATATGATGGACAAGTGTTTTTGTATCAGTATGATAGAACTAGCAAAAAGATTGGTGATATTAAAGGGCCAGGCCTGTACAGATCACTGATGCTTGACAATATCTATACTTGTGCAATTGTAAATGAGGATCAAATTTCAAAGCATTTTTATTTGCTTTCAAGGACTATAATTAAATCAGAGCTGCAAGATGTGGTAGTGGTCATTCTATAGGTTGGAGATACCTGTAACCAGAGATAAGGCTAGCTAGATTTCTTTCCATTTACTTTTGTAAATATGAAGCGCGACACAGAGATGAATGAGCTGCCTAATAAACGAAGAAAAGTAGAACAAGCACTGCTGTTTTATTACGTATCGATAGACCGTGCCGGTGAGCCATTGAATGAGCTACTGCGACGCAATTGGAAGCTCAATCCAATCGAGCAGTTTGAACTGGATCTAAAACGAATGGGATATAAACTGTAAGACATTGATATCGGTATTTCTCGTGAGAAAAGTAAATCAAGGATATGCATAAATGAGAAAGACTACAATTGTTCATGTGACGTGTATTCATCAAGTTAATTAAGGATTTCTAGATTTAAGTTGGAAGAGTTAGAAAATCCATACATTGTACGAAATACAGCGAAGTACGTGAGCATTGCATGCGATTTACAACGAAGGGAGCTGGATAACGCAAAGTTACTTTTCAAGACCAAACACAAACAAAAGACTCCTGTCCGAACTCTGCACGATGCTCCCACCTCGCGAAGATATGCCATCAGAGCCAATTAACGAAACCAGTAGGCAGGTGACGTTAGATGCAAAAAGTTTAATCGAAAAAGAAGTTGGAAAAAATTACGACACTTTTGAGCCTGTTTTATTCAAGGCAGTTAGACCGGCACTAGACAAACTTATTTACTATGTAAAAGTACACGTTGGCGCGAATGATTACATTCATGTAAAAATATGCACTGGTACTGCAGGCCTAGAACTTCGTGCTGTCCTGCCAGGCAAGACAAAAGACGAAGATCTTGGTTGGTATTAAATTATTTAGTTATTTCTACCAGATGCAGTTCTTTTACGACATCGTTACGACACAGTGCTACAAACTAGGAGCTTCAGTGCATTGTTGTCCTCAGTTCTCTTCCCTAATCTCCTGCTCCGCAACAGCTATCCCAGTGCTTCTCCTTGTAAGCCACTCAACCAATCAGACAAGTTGAAAAAATACAACGAAATTCCATGCTTAGACCGACCGCATCAAAGCT
>JAESGV010000800.1_pt1 | contig 13596 bp, 13 predicted proteins | sample 9269781 | NCBI WGS metagenome assembly JAESGV01 (sample SAMN15741586, study PRJNA653496) | algae metagenome | isolation source: Tildeniella torsiva UHER 1998/13D and co-occurring heterotrophs from... | place: Slovakia: Slovak Paradise National Park, Hrabusice, Kosice Region | collected 2000-01-01 | reverse complement strand
CTACGGGACCGTCTTCATCCTCGTCGTCTTTGGTTAATTGTCTATCAGCGCCGCGTTTCATTTTATCGTTATGAAATTCACACAGTTGAGTACGAATACAAAAAACTTTTTGAAGATGTTTATTCTCACTTTTTATGTTGGTAGTGCTCTTGCTTTCTCTTGGTTTGATTTTTCTTGAGTTGTTTGATTTCATCTGCAAGAAGGGTACTTCTCTTACTCAAATCTCTGTAGTCTTTCAAAGCATACACTTCATCGATATGATCTAGTATAAATTTGATACAACTTCCCCGAAGTATGACCATTTCATAAAAATCAGCAAACTCCAATAGGAAACAAATAGTATCTAACGTGATATATGATCTTACTTGATGCTCACAAGTCGTTTGTAGATTAGGCAAACAGTATTCGTTAGCAACTTGTAGTACATCCACTGCAGTAGTAGGTGTGGCTTCGAACACATCTGTGTATAGATAGTCCAGCACACATGACATTGCTTCTGCACTCACGTCAGTCTCTAAAGTAACGACTCCATGGGCTTGATTTGCAGGTTGTTCTACTTTGGCAAACAAAAATAGTGAACGCATATATTCACTTCTTGCAACAAGTACTGCGGCATGTACAGCCATACTCTCATCTTTTGCTTTGATCGCCCAATCATTTGTGCCTTCGCTTCTCAACTTGATCATATCTTCTTGGAGTGTTGATTTAGCAGGAAGTGCGTTAGGATCACATAGAGACTCTAGTCTCTTCATGTTAAGCTTTTGAGCCCATTTTTTGAGCTGATTATAGTCAATTTGTGTATCTGGTTTGAAGTGTCCAATACTATCAGTATAAATGTATTCTATCAATAGAAGGAATGTATCAGTGGTGATAGGCTGAACAGTCTTTGAGATTTCATCGATGTCCACTAAGATCTCACAATTTGGCGAGACAGTAGGGCAGAACATGGATACAAACTCTTGTGACCGAATCTTCAGCATGTAGTCGTGAACGGCCAAAGATACATGGTCTAATCCTGCTTTGATTCTTAAAGATAACGTTGAGAACATGGAATCATTAATCATAGTTAATAGCTCTCTATTGTACTGTCCAAATGAATCTACATTGTTAATGATTTGTTATGACCTTACCATAAAGAATACTAAAGTGGTCATCTCCTACAGAAACCGATTGAACGTTGCTTGCTTCTTTGACAAGAGAGGGTAGTGCTGTCTCTTCGTAGTCAACTGCAGCAGCAAAGTTACCCCAGCGAAACACCTTTCCTGTCTTTGTTAATGCAACAGAGTATCTCTTTCCACAATCAAAATCTTTGATATAATGTGGTGGGAATGTGGAGATTAAAACAGGTATTCTTTCTGAAACTTTGATTCCGTTGCCTAATTGACCGTTTGTACCAAGACCAAATGCATACAACTCTGAAGTTCCTGTCATTGCGATTGTGTGATACTCTCCACATCGAACTTGTATAATTTCGAGACTCTTTTCAGTAAAGAATGTAACAACTCCAGGTGTATAGTATGAGCCGACTGTTCCTCTGCCAAGTTGGCCAAACTCATTGTTTCCCCACGTCCACAACTCCATATTATGGTTAATAACACAGGTATGGCTACCTCCACATGCTACTTGAGTTGCTGTTTCTATCCACTTGGCTTCTTTTTCTTTCTTTTCTTTGTAGTCCCAATCACGAGTAGGTCCTAATTTGGTCGGAATTTTGTTGCTATCGTATGTACCCAAGTTACCCAAATTATTTGATCCACAGGTGTATGTATTACCCTTTTCACCTAACAATACAGAGTACTGAGCACCGCAGGCTATGTCTACTATCTTTTCTGGTATTTCAATCTTGACAGGCTTGGTAGTACTTGCTTCTACAGCAGCACCGAGTTGATGTTGGTCGTTGTCTCCAAGACCATAAGCAGTTCCGTTTGCTGAAATAACAATCACATGGTTTGCACCGGCTGAGTACTTGATGATTGGTCCGTCCAAATCTTGTGACGATACAATACACTTTAGTGGCGACTCTGATACTCTACCATTTGATAGAATACCAAGTTCTCCGCATACGAGCAGCCGTGATTGCGAATCGAGTGCAAGTGTATACTTGCAACGACTCGTTATCGATTGGAATGTTCCTACTCCAAGTGTTTGCTCTGTGTGTTGATCTTCAATGTTATAGTGATACTGTGCTAGTACTGCTCCTTGTGTGACCCTTGGTACATAAGGTTTGATCTTTGAGTGCTTTCCACGATGTGTGTTCTTTGAAGATGCCAAACGCACAGGTGGTACAATATTCTTCTTTTTGTCAATGTTTTGAACGTAACGAATTTGTGCTTGGTTTGATCTCTCTGCAATAAACTTGAGAATAGAGTCGGAGAAGCCAGTCACAAGTACATCATTAGGGTGTGACTCTCCTTCGTTTGTTGATACAACACTGGTGCCTGTACCAAACAAATCTACTGATACGAACAATACGTTTGGATTAACGTGTCTTCTATACTCTTTTAGAGCGCATTTTAGATCATAACTCTCATCGTTGTCCATGTGAGTGCCGAACAAAACAATTTGGTCAACAATGGTCTTCGTCTTTGTAATTGATTGTAAATAGTCCATTGGTAATTGACTTTCTCCTCCCATTTGCTCTGTTAGAGTCAAGATTCTCTTCATGTTGTCCAAAATGAATCCTTTTTTCAAATAGTTCATTTCACGACCACGACGAATATCATCTTCTTCTCCCTTGTAAGTTGTCAAATTCATGTACGTAGTATTTGGATTCAATACACCAGGTGAACTAAAGATGATGAAATCACTATCAGGACTTTCAACAACATAGTAGCACATAAGCGCTAATAAAAGTCCAATCTCTACTGGTGAAGTGAAATCACCGACAGCACTACCGGCAGTACTTGATTGCATCGTTGCAGCAACGTTACATAGGATTGATGTTCTGCCGAGAATAGTAGGTATGTTGTTTGTTACAGAGAGTTGTACTGCCTTGTCTAGTGCGTCTCTGTAGTTTTGAATGATCTTGGCAGTAGGTACGTGATGTGGTACAATAACTCGTACCTTGGTGTTTCGTATTTCATTCAACTGTTCTGCGTTCATCTTCTTGTACTCTGCCAACTTTTTAATGTCAACATTGATCGCTTGGTAAGCAGAGAAGAATCTGAATGGGAATTGTCTGCTGTGTAAAATTGTATCCTTGTCAGATAACTTGGCTTGTGCCCATTCGTGGTACTTTGGTTCAACTCCAGTCATTAACAAGTTACGCAAGTTCCTTAGCATAGCCATGAATGGGAGATTATTACTATCGATCAGTGCTTGCCATGTGGTGTGCTTGTTTCCACTTTCAGAGAGTTGTGTCTCCCATGTCTTTGGAATTGGCAAACGCATACGATGGTTAACCATGGAGACATCAAACGTGAATGGTTCTGTTGGTTTGGGCTTTCTTGTTGGAATTGATTTTGCTAGTCCTCTTGCTTCGAATTCTTCTGCAGTTTCTGGATAGTTCTTTCCCAATAATGCTTGAACATAGTATACAGGTTGGTTGATGTGCAGAATTCTGATCATCTTTTTCATGGTAAATGCAGGTTTTTGTGATGGTGGGTAAATTGTTTTTGCCTTCTTTTTGTCTTCTTCTGCAGCAAAATCGATTAGTTCAAAATCTTCATCGTCCGATTCTTCATCGCTCTCTTCCTCTTCAACAGAAACTGGTTTCGCAGGTTCAACACCTTTTTTCTTTTTGGTTTTCTTCTTGTTCTGAATGTCACGGTATCTATCTCGCAATGTTTTTCTCTACAAACGATTAGAAAGTTATAACACTTACACGTAGTGAATTCTCTTTGTTGTACTTGGCAAGTGAATAAGCATCAAAATCGAAGAATTTCTCAATCATAACTTTTTTCATAATCGATGGGAACTCTCTTGAACAAATAAATTCCGCCTTTTTCTCATTCCACAACTTTTTTCTCTTGTCATCATCGTTTGTTGACATCAATCGACCAATCATCGTTTTAACACCATCTGGATGGTATGATAACCAGTTGGCGTTCAAGTGACGTCTAATGATGACATAGAACGAGACTACTTCTAGCCAGTCACTTGGAAGTTGGATAACGCGATGGTAGTACTTCCATATGATTTTGTCATACTCTGGTGCAGTTTGTGTGAACGCTGCCGCGAGTAAGAAATTAGCAGTTGATCGGATATTGAGTTCTTGTCTTACATAGAATGCAAGTTTTAGGACATATTCAAAGTCTCTTCTACAGACATCGATTATTAATCCCAACAGTTTATGCTTTCCGACCGCGGCTAACTGACGAATGAATTGCATTTCTACTTCGAAAATACTGTTGCCATAGTGGTAATGGAAGTGCTTCAAAGAGAAAGGGTTTTTTTTCTTTTCTTCTTTTTTTCGCTTTTCTCCATTTTTTTCAAACGGATTTTGTTTTGGTAGTGTGTACAATTCTGATGCGAAACTAGGTTCTTTGATTAGCGTCGCGCATATCAGATTCAAAAGTCTCTGTTTGGGATCGATTATTTGTTCGCCAGGAACAGAGTTCTTCGGTCGTACCAAGTACTTGTTCTTGTACAAGGTGGTCTCAACCATGTTACAGTTCTGTTTGTTGGCTTCAAAAATGAAATGTCACTTAGTTTGGCAAGGATTGTAAGAAACGCTTTTACCACTAAAATTGTCTTTATTTTTCTTCAGTTCCCCATCCACCTCCTCCTGGTGAATTGATCACAACGCGATCTCCAGTTTTGACTTTGAATGCATTCTTTCCACCCAAATTATGCACCAAATTGGCACTTATTAAATAATTTGACCCACGTTCTGCATTTTCTCCACCTTCTAAACCAAATGGCGCAAATACTCTTCTTTCAGACAAAATTCCAACATCAAGTGGTGCCAAGAATTCAAACTCTCTTATGACACCATTTCCTCCTCTAAATTTACCTTTGCCTCCACTGTTGGGGCGAATGGCAAATTGTCGTAGCAAAATAGGGTATCTCTTCTCCAAAATCTCGACATCAGTAATGCGAGTGTTAGTCATATGCGTATGAACACCATCACATCCTTGCCAACTTGGACCAGCACCAGCACCTCCAGCAATAGTTTCATAATATCCCATCTTCTCATTTCCAAATGTGAAATTGTTCATACAACCTTGTGATGCAGCACACGCTTTGAATGCTCTTAAAATAACATCTGTCAATCTCATTGATGTGAGCACGTTTCCACCAACTACTCCAACATCAGAATCATCACCAATGTCCAACAATGAGTATTTCTCAATCTTGATTTGAATTGGCTTTAAACAACCTTCGTTCAATGGAATGTCTTGCTTCACTAAGCATCTCAAACAGTACAAAATAGCACTAACTGTGATGGATCGTGGAGCGTTAATGTTTCCAAGAACCATAGGTGTAGTACCAGTAAAGTCAAACTCTGCCATAGAGTCTTTGGGACTACGTTTAGTGCCATTGAATACAGTCATGCTGAGTTTGATTTGACTTCCATCATCCATAAAGTCTGTGCTTTGTAGAGTTACACTCTCATCTTGTTTGCTTTTAGCGTTGTTTTCAAACACTGTTTGAAGCATTTGTCTGACTGCTAGTTCTGCATTATCTTGCACGTGGTACATGTACGCATGGACTACTTCAAGAGTGTATTCTTCGATCAAGTCTTGTAGTAGGTAGATTCCTTTTTGATTTGCTGCTACTTGTGCTTTAAGATCGGCAATATTATCTTTAACGTTTCTTGCTCCTGCTTTCAAGAATAGTTCAGTAACACCATCTTGTTGGAATTCATCGTTTTCGACCAGTTTGAAACTCATAATAGCAACACCTTCTTCTGATAGACGACGACTAAATGGAGGCATAGAACCAGGTGAAATACCGCCAATATCTGCATGATGACCCTATTACACGTTAGGTGATACTTGTAAACGTACTCTATTGGCAACATAAAATACAGGTTTTTGTGTCTTGACGTCAAACACTGGAGTAATTACAGTCACATCGGGAAGATGTGTACCACCTGCACATGGATGATTGGCAACCTAATTGTTATAGTTTCAATAAAAAGACATACGATAACTTCTCCTGGTTTCCATGTGTCTTGGAGTTTTCTAACTTGGAATTTAACTGCCTCTGACATACTACCCAAATGCACTGGTAAATGAGGAGCATTGGCAACAAGTCCTCCATCAGGCTATAAAATTAATAAAACACAGTAAACATACACTAAATATGGCGCATGAAAAATCTAACCTTTCCTTGATGTTTGTTGAAATACTCGTTCTTTGTAGCGTTCTTCCCATTTGTTCAGCGATACTCATAAATCGATGCGAGAAAATTGTGAGTTGTACTCCATCCAATTTAGTGCCAACACTCTTCTTACTTTCATTACTAAAAGTAAGTGTAACGTTTCCATTTGATGTAATAGTTGCAGATGCGTTGGGAGTAACAACGATAGTGGTTGTACTGTAGATAATAATACATGGTCCATGAATACTTGTGTTCGCTGGTAAATGATTCAAATCAAAGACTGGTATCTTTTGACGACCAGTTGCCTTGAAAAATGTTTCTGCTTCTGCAATTTGCTTGTAGTCTTGATGACCTTCTAGTTTTTCTTGACTAGCTGAAGTGTTACTCTTTCCAATTGCGCGAACTCTCAAATCGTCAACTAGAATGTCTCTACCGTGGATAGTAAATCCATACTCTCGTTTGTATCTTTTCTCAAACTCAAGTTGGTAGTCTCCACCAAGTTCTGAATCATCGCCTTTGGTTACATTGATCATAATACTAAAGTCCGTTCCTTGGTATCTCATGTTGAGGTATCTAATAACATTAACTGAAGCAAAGTGGCCTTGTTGTTTCAAAGTATCACATGCTATCGTTTCTAACGCTTTGAATCGATCGGCAAAATAGTTAAAGTTATCTTTGTGATATACTTTTGAACATGGCTCTTGTTCTTCTTTGACTACATCTGCAAGACCCAAGCCGAACGCACTCAAAATACCACCATGTCTATGGATAACGACTCTTTCCATTCCAAGTGACTTGGCAATTTGACAAGCATGCTGAGCACCTGCACCTCCAAAGCATGAGAGAATGTGATCTCTAGTGTCATAACCTTTAGCTACTGTCATGTTTCGAATGGGTCTACTCATAGTTTCATTGGCAACTTCAATGAATCCTTCAGCTATCTCTTCTGCAGTCATCTCTTGATGTCCATTGTGTTTCATGTACTTGTTAACAGTAACTTTCAACTCTGCAAAAGCCTTTTTTACACTTTCCAAGTCTAACGCTTCATCTTCGTTAGGTCCAAAGATTTTTGGGAAGTATTCTGGTAACAATCTACCCAAGAACAAGTTTGCGTCAGTGATTGCCAAATAACCACCTTTTCTGTAACAAACTGGTCCTGGATGAGCACCAACTGACTCTGGACCAACTTGGAAGATACCAGTCTTCTCATTGAAGATTAGTCGCGATCCACCACCTGCAGCAACAGTTTGAATATCGAGTTGTGGTGCTTGAATTTGTACTCCTGCAAGTGCTGTTTCATAAACATGATCATAAATTCCTGCATATCTACTGACATCTGTACTAGTTCCTCCCATGTCGAAACCAATTACTGGAATCTTCTTGTCAGTGCCAGTATACTCTGCTTGTTGATCATATGCTGTAGTTGCGTAACCAACAACACCACCGGCTGGTCCAGACAATACGGCACGACATCCGAGAAAATCATGAGCAGGTGTAAGCCCACCATCGGATTGCATGAATGTGACGTGTACACCCTCCAAATTGTTTTGAAATCCTGCACAAAAGTTGTCGACGTATTGTTTGATAATTGGTGTTAAATAAGCATCTACACAAGTTGTAAATCCTCTTGGAACAGCTCGAATCATCTATAAATGTTAAAATAAAACAAAATATCGTACTGGCATAACTTTGTGGGAAAGTGAAACATTTTTGAAACCTATCTCTTTGCATAGTTCTCCAATTTTAATCTCGTGTTCTCTGAATGTAAACGCATGAATTAAAACAATTGCAACTGATTGTATGCCTTGCTCTAATAATTTTTCGAGTTGTGTTCTCAACAAGTCGTAATCTGGCGTTTTTAACACTTGGAGTTTGTCACCAGATGTTCCGACAACTCCCTCCTCAGTTGATTCGGGCGACAATAGTCTAACGCGTTCGTCAACTTCGATAACTTGATTATACAGGAGTGATGGTTTGTTTATGATCAAGTCAAAGATTTTTGGACGACTTTGGTTTCCTATTTGAAGCAAATCTCTGAAACCCTTTGTAGTGATGAGCGCACAGTCCGCACCTTTTCTTTCCAATAAAGCGTTTGTTGCAACAGTTGTGCCCATTCGTATGTATTCAATGACGCTGTTATCTATGTCTTTTGCTGTTGGTATCTCTTTGCCAAGTACGTGTGATATAATACGTCTAATACCTTCGCGGGGTGCATCGTCATAATTTTGCGGATCTACGGACAATAACTTCATGACAACATAGTTTTTGTTGTTATTGTGTTCCGTAACAGGCACTTCTGCGTAAATGTCTGTAAACGTTCCTCCACGATCAATAGAGAACTAACAGTCAATAAAACATGATGGTGCATACCTTGAACTTTTGCGTCATATTTCTGTTACAAATATTTATTTGTATTTGGAAGCTTTGTACTTGCCAGATAGATCAAAGTATTGCTGTTCTACCTGAGCCTTCTGTTGTATCTGTTCTTTTAGTACTCGTCTTGCTTCTGCTTCAGCTTTCAATTTCTCTTGCTCAATCCGTTTTTGTTCCATTTCCAGAATTTCTAAATATCTGCGTAGTTGTTCTTCGTTCTCAACTCTCTCTTTCTCCTTGGTTTTTACTAAAGATTCTTCTTTCTGTTGGGACATTTGCTTGTTCTCTTCTTGGTTGCGCACAGCTAGTTCCCTACTTCGTTGTTTTATTGTCACGTCTTTGTCTTGTATACCTAGCGATAGCATGGATGGACTCTCTTGTGATGATGCTTGAGCATTCTTTAACTGTTGATTCTGTTCAATTTGGTGAGCTAACGCATTAGCTTGCTGCTGTTGTTTTGTTCGTAACTCCGACCATTTGATTTTCTCCAATTCTTTTAAACTCATTGGTTTCGTAGAGTTATTGACCTGTACCGAAAATACTGGAGTAACAAGAGGTCCAATCGGTGCTTCAGGCTCTTTTTGTGATTCCAATTTGGCATCAATGTTTGCTTGTTGCATCTTTTTCTCCAACTTCCGCTTTTCCTCGAGCTGCTTCTTCGCTTCCTCAGCTTTAGTCTGCTTTTTCTGTTGGTTTGATAGATACTTGTTGTATATTATTGCTGCTCTCTGTTGGTTTGGTGATACTGGTCGCTCTGGTGTATGTACCCTTTTTTCTGGCGATTTTCTATTCACCACATCCATAATTGTTTTAGGTCTCACAGATTTTTCTTCAGGTAAACTCTTTTCCGTTTGCTCACGTAACTTTCTTGCTTGTTCCTCTATTTTTGTTTCCATCGAAGCCCAATCCGATGTTGAGTCTTTTGGAACGACTTTCTTGGACTTTGGTGACGCCGTATTTGGTCTAGTGTGTACACTTATTTTTGTGGATATTGGTGAAATTTGAGGCGTTGATTGTCGATGTATCTTGGGCGATTCTTGATAGTTAACTATTCGCGCTGATATCGGTCTGGGTTTCTCATCAGTAGATTTGTGAGTTGGCGACTTTGAACGATTTTCCTTGGGCGATCCTGTAACATGTATTCCAAGATGATCTAAAATCTTTCTGGTTCTCCTTGCATCATCGTAAATCCCATCCGCAAAGTTCTTAATACTAGGATCCTAGAACGTAAGTATGGAAATTTTCTTACATAAAGATGTTCATCATTCTCGTGGATTTTCTTCAAAAAATCTGTATCCCATAGCGGCGTGCAATTATTGCCTTCGAATACTAGTTTGCATACTCCACAGTCTAGCTCATTAACCATTTTTGATTTACTCTCGACCAACTCTACTCCAATGCATCGCACGACTTCTTTGAGGACGGACGCTGTTGTCTCCCTATTATACCCTACTCCTGGTATAAGACTTGCGTAGTTGAGTTTGTGTGATGGAATAGTATTCGCTAGTTTTGGGCAGTGATACCCATAACATTTTGAAAAGTCATCAGCGAGAAAGAATATTGGTTTTCTCAGTATCTTCTTGCCGTGAATACCAGCATCATCTCGTTGATCTACTTCAAAAGAGAATACACCGAACCCGCTCCAGTTTACTCCCTTGTTACTCAGTAGCTCATTGGAAATATATTGTTTCAAAAGATCCCACATTGTCTACTACATGGTTAATAATTAGGTATCTTACTTTTGCAGCTGATTTAGTAACGTTCCCAAACTTCATATGGGCTGCGTCTCCAATAAGAAATCGTTCCAACGCTCTATCTAATAAATTCGAATGTGGAAAGTGAGTATTGTGTTTGAATATCTGCCTTCCCTCCACGAGCTCATGTTGTACAGTCGCCATGCGATATGAAAAGTCATTTTGCTGTTTGACATTGAAGCCATGCTTTCTATCACCAAAGCCTTTGGGTGAAGCGGCACTTTTTGGTGATCTAGCGTTTTTGTTTGATAAATATTGAGAGTAATAGTGGTTCGGATCGCTGGATGTTGTTGCCTTCATAGTTGTAATAGGTTTTGCTCCAAGTGAAATGTTAATCGATTTTTAAAAATACAAAGTCGTGAAGTGATATCTCTACAACTCATCTTCGGAATTGTATTCTTGCACAATCATCTCAGCAAACTTTCTTTGTGATTCTGTTTCAGAAACTCTTTCTTTGTATGGAAAGGTCTTGTCAAACTCTGCAGCTTCTGACTCCTCCATTTCATACACTGGGTCATGGAAAAAGCTACCTGTCACTCCGTCTAGAGCACCCTTGTACAGCTCTAATACCTGCAATCCTTTCATGTATTTACCATCTGGATCGCATATACCAAACCTTTTACCGTTTCTGAACCCAAAACGCTCGTAGTAGGCTGGGTCGCCATAAATTATAATTGCCTTGTAGCCTAAATTCTTCGCAACCTCTACTGAGTGTTTTATCAATGAAGAACCAATTCCTTGGCCTTGGTAAGCAGGTGCTGCACAAATGGGTCCAAAAGTTATCGTATCGAAGAATGTACCCGATTCGGTTTTGACAAACGACTTGGTATACGTAATGTTTCCAACGATATTATCATCTTTTATGGCAACAAAAGCTAATTCTTTTATGTGTGAAGGTAAACTCCTCATCTTATGTAGAACATAATGCTCGCAACCTAGAATCGATGAATAAATGAAGTAAGAACAAACCTCCAGGAACATACAAGTTCCAAAATGCATCTCTGGTAATTTCTTCTACTTTTCTATAGTCACTCTCTTGCTCTCGTCGAATTAACATGCTTGTCTGTTCTTTTCAAGATGCGTCCTGCATTACAATCCTTGTGACTTGTAACGGTTAGGCAACTTGAGAAAAAGACAAATGGACCCAAAGACAGTTTCACATGAGCTAGATAACTTTCAAGAACTTCGACAGATCATGGAAGACTTAAAAGGCCTCTCATCAACGCAAATTGAGCAAAAAATTACACAACTAATCGGAATAGGCCAAACACTCGAATTGGCAGAAGAACAAGAGCTTGCAGAATGCGAACGACTTGGAATATTGGACTTAATATCGGAAAAAATGTAACCTACTTTATAATTTTGGAACAAGTCTATGGACCTGATTACGTTGGTCTCCTGTTTGTGGACTGTCTCTACCTAGAGTTACTCCTCGCAAGTCGTGTACAACTTTGCAGTACTCTAAAGCTTTGAATGAATCCAAACTATAAAGTTTCGATAATACTAAGCTCACTAAAACTCCTGTTCTTCCATGCCCACCAACACCTAAAGTCTGTTAGTACAATATTTTCGATTAAGTACAGTGAATATAAATGATTTCTCCGTCTTGTAGTAACCGTATTGTTTCGTTCACCAGTTTTATCATAGGTTCGTCTGGAGCAATGTCTCTGTCTCGAATTGGGAAGTGCAAAAAGTTTAGTTGCACATCTTTCAGTTTCGATTGTGCGTTTTCTATGTAATTTGGCCCGTGTTGCTGTAATTCGTGTTTTTCTACGAGACAAATAATTGTAGTTATACCCATGTCGAGAATACTTCTGATATTTCGTGCTCTAGGGAACGCACCACAGAGTAAGTGGCCAGGAATTACCCAGTTCGAAAAATCTCTGATGATTTAGTAGGCAAATAAAAGTAATTACGTAGGTCCTTGGTAATGTTGTTGTGTAAATACGAGTGGTAGAGTATTTGGTAGCGTTACAGGTACAATATTTGGTCTAACATTAATGATAGAGAGTTTGCTCAGGAAATTATCGCCACCGTCGTCAGTACCCTCCGTTATTGGTTCTTGTTTTGCTCCCTTCTTTGCTTTTTGTGGTTCTACAGCTACTTGTGTAGGCTTTTTTTGTTTCTTAGACCCCATGATTGTGTTGCGTTAAAGTTTAAAGTTGAAAAAGAGAAAAGTTACAAATAAATACACGAACTTCGAGCAGAACATTTACACAACAGAAACTATTCTAACGGACTGAGCACAAGCACTTCGTCTGTAAGCGCTGCAACTCTGTACAGTTTTGGCGCTTCATTTGGTACGTTCAGTTCCAAAGCAACACGATTGCTTCTTCTGTCGTATTTTGCCTTCCATGTTCCAACGTGTGATGATTGTCCATGAACTGTAACTCTTGCTTCTGAGAAGCTACCAGATGGTAAAAAGTTCATACCTGTTCGTTGCTTTCCAGAGCCAGATAATGTTTGAGGGAATTTGTAAGTACTTGGTCTGAACACTACAACTTCTTCACCTTCTTTTTGCTCTTCACGTGAGTGTAACCACTGTTGTGAGCATAGTAGAGCAGCAATACGTTTTTGTTCGTCTCCTTCCATTGGAATAACATCTGTTTCTTCAATATCTAGAACGCCTCCTGTGTGACGACCTCCTCCAAATGGTGGTGGTGCAACAGGTTCTTCATCGCTACCTTCATCGTCTGGATTATCAACAACCATGGCTCCAGTTCCCTTTGTGACAACACCCTTACTTGCCAATTTTTGTACGTTGATTGATCCACGAGGAGCCAAACCTGCTTGTTGCAAAGTTGTTGTTTCAAATTGATCTGGCATAAATTCTTTTCTTGGGAATGGAATTAGTAACGAAAATTCTTCTCCTGTTTGTTCTTCGTCAGATCTGCTTTGAATGATGAACGCAACCAAATCTGCCAATGTTTGTGTTGGTTGTAGAGTGGCTTTTAACATTGTGCCTTCTGGTAGACGGATTTGTATAATACAATCTTTGGCAGGTGATGGTGCTGATGTGGTCGGTGGAGATGTAGTTTTTGGTGCAGGAGCAGTTGATCCACCACTATTGAGTGTATATGGTTTGACTACAATGCTTGTTTCTTGCAATTTTTTGTTTTGTCGTTCCAACCGTTCTTCTTTTTCTTGTTTCATCTTTCGTCGCAAATCTTTGAGTGCTTGGTTCTTATCTCTTCTTTCTTTT
>JAESGV010000799.1_pt1 | contig 13604 bp, 10 predicted proteins | sample 9269781 | NCBI WGS metagenome assembly JAESGV01 (sample SAMN15741586, study PRJNA653496) | algae metagenome | isolation source: Tildeniella torsiva UHER 1998/13D and co-occurring heterotrophs from... | place: Slovakia: Slovak Paradise National Park, Hrabusice, Kosice Region | collected 2000-01-01 | reverse complement strand
ATTGACAACGATCAACAATTCCGTTTTAGTGAGGTTTTCCATCTCGTTGCATCCGGAGGTAGCCAATTTTTCCTCACCAACCATCTTTTCCGTCTTCAAATGTAATGAGGAGGACAATGCAATTAGATTCGTTGTTATTAAAGATCATACACATTTAAATTATACAGTTATTTGCCGTTACAGCCTGTATTTTAAAACCTTGCTTCCATTTACCAACATAGTACCTAATTCCGATGAGTTCTTTCTTTTGTGAACTATTTCTTGTAACGCGGACAACTCAGAAATGCAGAAATTTATTGAACAATGGAGGACATACAGAAGAACCTTGACGAGCTCCAGTTGAACTGTGTCACGTGTTCCAAGCATGCAAATGTTCTTGTATCAGCAGGTATGTTGTTTATGTCTCCTATTAACGTTTGTTAGGTTTGAGCTCATCAGAATATTTTTACACTCATTGTAGGCCCTGGTGCAGGAAAAACAACTATACTTATAGAACGAATTATGTACCTAACACTTATGGAATGTGTACCTGCCGAAGCTATATTATTGATAACATATGCAAAGAAAACCACTACACAACTTAAAGATAGACTGGCAGACCGAACGTATAATTTTAATTTGGAAAATAAGGAAAAAGAGAAGAGACTGAGAACGCGAGATGTCTCAGTGCACACAATACATGCAATATGTCTCGAAATCGTTAACGTTGCTCAAGCCAAAATCAAAGACAAACTACTACGACCCATTGACGACGCAACACGCAGATCTATTTTGAATCACGTTTTGGAACGTTACACAAAGAACAACAGCGCAGAACCAAAAGACACAGTCGAATACTGGTTAAAATGGTTAGAAACGAAAACATCCACACAAGAAATGGACAAAAAAGAGGCTTACATGTACACAACATTTAACAGTGAATTGTACGAAGAAGGATATATTGACTTTACTCGCGTCATAACACGAGCAACGGAGATTCTAAGAGATGGAGGAGAAATTTTCGAAACATACAGCAACCGATTTCAGTATATTCTAGTTGATGAGTTTCAAGACCTCAGTATTCCACAACTAGAGTTTCTTTTGTGTTTTGCAAAGAACTCACGCTACATGTGCGTCGGTGATGATGATCAGAGTTTGTACAAGTTTCGTGGTGCTGGTGTTGATTTGTTTCAAAAGTTCAAAGCAGCATTTGAGCCCAAATCTATGAAAGAGTTCAATCTAAACACCAATTATCGATGTCATAACTATAATATAGTTGACGCTGCTGATAGCTTGATGTACAATCATAGGACTGCTAAGAACAACGCAACATTCGTGAGAAAGGACAAGGAAAGAACAACTACGTATACTAAGATACCAGTTGTCAGCGTGGAGAATGAAATAGAAGAACCACATTGTATCGCGCAATGTATTGCACTACTTGTTGAACAGAAAAATGATTTTGTTCTGTCTCAAGTGAATGATAGACATGCTGAATGTGTGAAGAAGATAGTAGGAGATTGTGGATCAGACTATGGTAGTATTGCAGTCATAAGTAGAGTTGGAAAGGTACTAGATAGCTTTGAAGAAGCCTTTGAGAGATATAACATACCATACGTTCGTGCAGATAACTCTCATACAAATTGGAGAAGCAGAGACTCTATTCTTGGAATTGTATCTATTTTATCGATGTTGACCACAGATACTGCCGCACACGAAAAGCAGTGGAAACGAGCGTTAAAATGTCTGACTGATGTCGGTAAAAAGACAAGACATATTATCAAGTATGTGGAAGAGATCAGAACAGAAAAAGGGTTCTATTCACAGTACGAAGCTCTACAACATTGTGTTGAAGAATCGTTCCCAAAAACAACAAAAGAGTTACCAACAGAAAAACAAGAGACAAGCGTACAAACTACACTATTTATGTACTCAGATAGTCCATCAAAGAAACGTAGAACAACATTGAAAAACGCAACAAACATGTTGTCAGAGGAAGAACGCTCGATACTAGAGACATTTGTAGACGAGATCAACAAGCTTACTCAATTTGCCGATGATATTTCGAGTAGCCAAAACTTTATGCCGCGAGTCGTTCAACACCTTCTTCAGGATACGCCACTCAAGGACTACATGCTCAGAAAACAAAGAGAACTTGAGAAGAAACAGAAAACAGGACCTCAAGATATTATTCGAAATCACAATCTCAATGCGTTGATACTAGAATTGGAGAAATGGACCAAAACAAAAGGTGCAAACAAAGCGGCGTATAGTCAAATAGTTTCATGGCGACAACAAATTGCGTTCTACTTGGAAGAGTTTTTTGACAATACAAAAGTACGACAAGATGCAGTGGTGTTATCAACAATTCACGCAGCCAAAGGTCTAGAATGGGACACTGTATTCTTCGTTCGCTGTAACCAAGATGTGATTCCATCAAATCGAGAGCACCATAAACATCGTGGACTATCTGCCGAAGCACTCGATGAAGAGCGAAAGATTTGTTACGTAGGTCTCACTCGAGCAAAAGAGAAATTAATTATCACCTACTTGGAAAATGTATCTGGAGAAAACGACAAGGCAATGAAACCATCTCAGTTTTTGGGAGATATAGAACACTACAGAGATGACATCAAATTCGATTACAGTTTAAAGTACATGCCCAAAGCATCTGCACTTGTGCAAGAAAATATCAACCGAGTATACATGACGCTACACTCGCAGATAGCACCAACGCCGAAACCAGAACCATCAAGTGCATCCACTGTGAACGATACTACACCAACCTCTGCGCCAACACATCATACTCAAGAACTTGTGTTTGAACCACCAACTGAAATTAGGAAGAGTATACGTTTTGAAGATGATGAAGAAAAGCCAAAGACAGCAAATACGAAACACGAGTTGCACGCTAACAACGAAGATGAATTCTTACTATCGCCCGTACAAGACATGAACAATATGAGTTTCTCTCAATTTCCAGACTCTGCGCCTACTTCACCACCAGCCTCATTAGAAACAACAGACGTTGCTCAACATGTACAAACAGAAGACTCAAATCCAGAATCGGAACTACCTGATGGTAAGGATGTTATCATCACTCGAAAGAAGTCGACAACAAGATCTAAAAAGTTTGTGTCAAAAGCAGAGCAAAAGTCAATCGAAAAATCGGCAAACGCATTACAGAACTGGTTCAACAAAGCAAAGACGAGTCCTGACACCTCACCTGACGGCTCTAAGAGGCCTTCACCTGAGAAAGAAACACTCGTCGATACGATAATGCAAAATACAGAAGAAGCCGAAGAGGCAAGTCCGAAACGAAAGAGAGAAGAACCGAACAATGATTCACATACAGATCCTGATGTAGAAACACCACCAACGAAACGAGTGAAAACAGTGTTAATACTTGAATCAAAAACAAAAACAAAATCGGGAACTGTATTGAAATTCAAATCAAAAGGAGCATCACGTCCACGAGTAGACGAAGATGAATTTATTGTCACTCACTATAGCAATAGTGCACAAGGCATAGTTTTCACTATTGGACAATCATGTGACAATTGTAAATCTTGGGTGTCGAAAGAAGTCATAGAAAAGCTCCAAGTGGACGATACACCAACTATCACTTGTCCATCATGCAACCACTCGTTTGAACCAAGTTTGGCCATCAAATACAATGCCCCACATCGAAGTACAGGAACATCTGATACACTTTGGGAACTGTACAATGAAGGACTAACAAAAGCAAAAGTGTTAGAGCTTGCATCACAGGAACCAACAAAGCTTGAGGATAGTAACATCTTACTGAAAAATCACCCATCGCTGTTCTGGAATATGCTACACAAATTTGGATGCGTGCACGATGCAAGAAAAATGATTTTGGAGGCCTCCAAAACTACAACAGCTGAGGACCGCAAGTTGCAAGAAGCCGCACCGGTCGAAAAGGTTGAGAAAGAAAAAACTGAATTAGCTCAGAAAAAGAAGTCCAAAAAATCACCTAAAGAGAAACCCAAGCAAACTAAGAAGAAGACAATCAGTCCGCCAAAAGGCCAGCGAGACATGCTATCTTACATTAAAGCAGCGCACAAATCGTAGTGCTTGTTACAACTTTTTAGCGGTCAAATCGGATTTTTTCATTTCTCCGTACGGCGCTCAAAAATCCAATCTAAAAGTACAACCTCATGAACCAAGAGCATAACCTGAACTCGTTGGTGCGTGACCATACACCATCACCAAAAACGTTACCGCCAATGATTACGCAAGACCAACGACCACAATATAATGAAAGACCACAACAATTACCATCTTTACACTCGTTACACATGATGCACCACCCACAAAACGACTATCCAGTTAACCCTATGCGACACAACCCGTACGAAAATATCCCACCTTATCACATGATGCAAAACCAACAATCCACTCCGCCCGTGCAGAATAGTCCACCTCCAAACAACACATCATGTACAGGTGGCGCCAACCAAGCTGAAGTTATGTGTTTGAAAAAAAGAAAAATTAACAAAATGGCCTGCGTGAACTGCAGCAAACTGCACAAAAAATGCGACGGAGATTCTCCTGTTCCATGTACTAGGTGTGCTACAAAAGGCCTCGACTGCGTCTATCAAGAAAGAAGAAAAAGAGGACCTAAAACAAAGCGTACCAAGTGCGGCGGAGGATTCGAAGAAGATGATTTTGACTGCACAGACAGCGCTACACCCACCATGGATTACCGTGCCACTCCCCTGTCCACTATGGACAAATTTCCATTTGCACCTACTCAATCGTGTCGCACTGGTGTACCAACAACATTTAACACACAGTTCAACGGCTCAAATCCTTTTTCAATTATCTCAAGCATGTTGGGTGTCGCCCCAGCCAAGACAACAGCCCAACTACCAACATATGACAACCAATCATCATGTCAGATGCCATCGTATACCAACACAACAACACATGAACAACAACCAACAAATGAAAGAATCGAACAATCACAACCACAACAACAATCAAATGATGAAAAACCATTGACTAGTACCATTCCAAGTACAAAAACATCAGAGTGTAGAACTTTCAATTTGTTGATATGCGTAACTGGTAGTGTTGCTGCCATCAAACTTCCAGAGTTGATCAGTTGTTTCCTACAAAGTGAATTATCCAACTCGAGCGTACCCATGCGTTTCGATGTAAGAGTTGCTTTGACTGATTCTGCACTACATTTCTGCCCACAAGAAAACCTAAAACAAAGTGTTATGGAATTCTTGAAACAAGACGAAACAATCAAAACAGAAAACCCAATATGTAATTTCCAAGTCTACACCGATAAAGACGAATGGAATGCATGGAACAAGAGAGGAGACCCAGTCACCCATATCGATTTGAAAAAATGGGCAGATGTTCTTCTCATTGCTCCACTCGATGCTAATACGTTAGCCAAGATTGCCAATGGTCTGTGTGACAATTTAGTAACATGTGTTTGTAGAGCATGGGAACTACACAAACCATTCATTGTATGTCCAGCCATGAACACAACCATGTGGACACATCCATTCACAAAGAAGCATTTGGATATCATAAATAGAGAACTAGGTGTGGTCGTTTTCGAACCAGTCTCCAAGACTCTAATGTGTGGAGATAATGGTGTTGGCGCCATGGCTAGTGTAGAATCTATTTACATGGGAACTAAACAGGTTCTCCAAGCATCATTTTCAAGGAAATAAATATCTTTATTCATTACCGAAGCGATCGTGCTCTTGTAAGAGTAACATACCACGTGGGAAGCAACCAGCAGTTTCCAGAGTATCTAAGAAACTGTTTGGAATCAACATTTTTGGATATTGCATAGTCAACTCTAAGCATTCAGGTGTGGTGTATGGTTTGCAGACATACAGTTCCTCATCTTCCAATGTTTCTACATATTCATACAATGTTCTGGTGGGTGCTTGGGGATCGAGATTAATTTGTGCTTGTTTTCCATTAGGGAATTTGATACGAATTTCTGCTGTCTCTTTGATGTTCATTTCTAAAATGTAAATAAATTTAGAAGCAAATCTTACGTTTTGCTCTTGATAATGCTGTTTCTACATGTTGCTTCTTTTGTACTCTCTTTCTAAGAGTATGTTGAATACATTTGTGAATACGTTGATCTCTTGTTTCACGTTTAATACGTCGTTCTTCATCTTGTCTCTCTTTTAGAGTATTCTTATCTACAAGATCAACAGCAGGAATGAAATCAATCTCGACATCCAAGTAACCATGATCTGTCATAATCGATACAGCTCTATCAGGTAACGTCTCAACAACTTCTATCAAATACGTCTTGTTTGTGTTGCTATCTGTAATAGGAATCGTTTGACCTTCTGTCAAGCAACTAAAGTTGAACAATGCCTTTTCTAACACACTCTTATGATCTTGAATTTCGTAAAACTGTTTCGAGTGAGGTTGGATCTTCAATCTTGTCGCCATTGGTAATACAACAGATCGTACTTGAACCTTTGTACCTTCAGTTAAGAACAAATCTTTCATCATGAATTGTGGGACAATAATATTGCCATCAGGTGCAGTAAACTCACTTACACCGCAATAAACACGTTGACCACGTAACGATTTGATTTCAAAAATCAATGGAAGTTGGAACTCTTGTGATGAGAAAATCTTTTCTGCGACAGCTGGAGATAAAATCACCTTGTTACCACGATCAATTTGTTGCAGCTTGCTACTTTGAACAATACTCTTGGAAAACTCTGTTGAGAACACAAACATGTTTTGTGTAAAGTTGTTAGCTGTTGGTACTCTAAATGATCTGAATTGTTGTTGTCTAACATATGCTTCTGACGCTTGTTTGGTATCATACTCAAAGTGAGTACGCAAGTCAACTCGTGCTTTGTTCTCTATCAATGAATTCTTGATTTGTTGAATAATAGTATCCATGTGAGCATGTCTGTTCCACTTTTGTGGTAACAAAAAGTCAACACATAAGAATCCATCAAATGTGACTTGACCTGTCAAGTATTGTAGTCTTGGTTTAACAACGCGAACTGCTGGTGGTTCGCTTGGGAACGCTCCAGTGAATTTGATCTCTACAACGATATCTTTCTCGCCAAGCTCGTAACGTTGATGATATTGTTCCAAATCATTTGCCAAATCGCTATCTTCTGGGAAATTGAATAATCGAACATTCCACACGAATGGATTCTCATCAACGAGTTCAACTTCGAAACCTTCACGAATGTATTGTGCTTGACGTTTCATGATCGATGCAACTTCTTTCAATACATGCTGACGAGCTTCTTCATTGTATGGACCAACAAATGGTGTTGCTTGTCCCCATGCCTTTTTGTATAACTCTTGTGGTTGTTTCTCTTGCACTTCATCATCACTATCTGCACCTTCTTCTTCAACAGTTGTACCAAATACATCATCTTTGACTTGATGCTTGGAAAATGGCGTTAGTGGTTCAATGTATGTGAGTTCAATATAGTATTCGAGTGCTTTTGTTAACAGAATGGATAACGCGATGCCCAATGATCCAAGTGATGAACTGTGTTTCTTCATGTAGTTGTTAACTCGTGTAACAAAATCTACCAAAGTTGGATCTTCACTAGATACAAGCTACCATGGTTAGTTGGTATGAAATATGCGTACCAAATGTTCACCCTTTGTTGGATTAAACATCTTTGGATAGTGAATCGAGAAAATGGACTTGTTTAAGAGCATAGTTACTCGATAATCGTTGTTAAAAGCCAACACTTCAACTTCTAGTTTTGGTCTATTTGAAATAGCAGCACCAGTTTGTTTTGAAAGTTTCTTTTGGTCTCTACTGATTGCTTTTTTCTCGTTTTCTTTTCTCCACTGCGTATGTTAGTTGTGATAGGAGTGTTTCTTACTTTGAACGATTCCAACCATCTATCGAGTTCGACTTTGAATTTTTTATGTGCGTTGTCGTCATCCTCTTCTTCCATAACGATTTCTTCGTCGTCTTCGTCTGCATCATCGTCATCTATGTCTTCATCTTTATCTTCGTTCTCTTCTTTTTGTTCTTCATCTGCGGCCTCTTCGTCGACCTCTTCGTCATCGTCGTCCATAATAATGTCCATATATTCGGAACTCGCAAGTTTGAGAACGTCTGTAATATCTTTTCGTCCTGCGTTGCAGAATTCGTTTAGTTTTCGTAACCATTTGCCTTGTAGCATAACATAGTCGCTAGATACAGAAAACTTTCCATTACGGTCAAGTACAGTAACTGTGAACTGATTTGTCAGTAATTAATTTTGATTTTACCTCTAGATCGTCGCCGTCAGTCATAACAATTTTATCACCGTCTGTGCTCTTGAGTTGAAACTCGGAACTATTTAATTTTTCATCTTTGACAAACAGAGCAACCTTGCGAGCGAATTGGCCTGCAAGTGATGACATGGAAGTGTTCTAAAAAGTTTGGATTCTTGTTCCAGAACGTTTACAATTTATAAAGAAAATGTTTGTGTTGCCATGCTCTTTCCTGGCTTCAACGAAAAGGTTTTCGCGTTCTCCCATTGGAACTTGACACTCTTTAGTATATCTATTGGTTGCATTGGTGGCATGTTCTTAATTCCAACAATATCTATGGTCTTGATTGCTCTAGAACTCATTCCAATAAACGATAGCATGCTACTACCATCGGTGTTCCATACTTTACATGTTCCCTCTTTTGGAGAGTATGTTACCAGTTGCTCACCGTTTGGTGAGAAAGAAATAGCACTAACAGGGGCTTGATGGGCCGAGAATAGTTGCCACTTGCTTGCAGTTCTCATGTCGTAGATAACTACTAAACCTTCTCCATTTCCAACTGCCAACTTTTGTTTCTCTTGATGGAAACTAACCATTGGGAAAATTTCAACCATGGAGCGTAGAATCTTTGTACTTGATGGTAAACAGATGTCACGGATAGATGGGAAGTGAGGATCTAGTACTCGTAGTAGTAGCGATGTTATAACTACCAAGTGATCAATCAAAGCATAAGGATGCTTGTGCATGAGAGGGTATAACGATGTAATTGCTGCTGATAATGTTGTTGTTGATGTTTGTTGAGCATTTGAAATCTAATTGTTAGTAACGATAACTATGAACATACAATTCCGTTAATAAACTCTATGTACAATCGAGTGTCGACACTGGCCATACTTACGAATGCTTGCAGAGCATCTGATGACATTCCATCACTGTCACCTTGGTTGGAATTATTCAAAGCAGACAAGCTCAGTTGGAACAATTGTCTACAGAAACCCATAGTATCAGGTATATAGTATTGCCATGTCTCGTAACCATCTCCCAAGAGTGAAATTGCGCTTGAGTGTTGAGCACCTCCTCTTTCTAAAATCTCTATCAAACCCATAGCCGTAATCGAAGCGATTCTTCCATCAACTGCCTTTGGAACTCGATATGCTAGAATAGCCAAAGCTACAATGATATTTTGCTTACGGTGAGTGTTCGCCGTTGAAGAATCTTCACTTGAGTCTAATAAGATTCCTGATAGTTTTTCAGCAAGTCCACGTAACTGTTGCATGTTCATTCTTGTGAGAACAGATGACATGATTGCACGAGCAGATACTTGTATCTCTTTCGATGAGTCGCGTAAGAATTGAGCACACCACAGGAAGGATGGATCTTCATATCTCTCAATCTCTTTTGGCATAATTTGTAGGTAGTACTTGATACATTCTGAAGCGATTCGTTTCAATTCTGGTATAGTCGCAAGTGCGTTAAGTAGTGATACACAACTGACTGTATGCAATGCACTCAACACTGGCGAAAAGATGAATGGTTGACTTCTATCTGACGCCTTGGGTACAATCAATGAGAATGTTGTTCCTGCACCTTTTAGACCAATGTATGCTACTGGTTCTGGTGCTTGAATATTTAACATTGTTCTCAAATCAGTCAAACACTTGTTATTTCCATACTGTAACACATATCCAAGTGCACATAACATGGAGTGTGACAAACCTGCGTTTCTCTTCTTGACATCAGGTTCTTTGATACACTGACGAATGATATCACGTTTCGCGTTGATCGATCCAATTAACCTTCTAACAGACAACATGAGCATTTGAATGTCCGGTGAACGATCGTCTACGGCCATGTACGCAGTATCCAAAAAGCTTGATGGCTTCTCTATTATATCTGCGCTCTTCATGAACTGAACATGATAGATTGGTCTTCGACTTCCTATTCCAACGCATTGTTCGATCAACGAAGCTGCCACTTTGCCAAATACTCTTCTCTCCAGTAAACCAGTACTCAACTGCCATATGTATAGTGTACCATCACTGCAACGTACCATGAGATAGTCCATCTCTGCTTTAAAGTATACTGCAAGTACTGCACTTGAGTGTCCTCCTAGTACATGTATGACTTCGAATGTACGAGTTGAGTACAATACTACAGATCTATCTTCTGCAACGGAACAGAAACATCCTTGTAGCTTCTTGCGAATGATCTTGGGTGGTAAGAATAACAAGTTCACTGCTCCACTATGCAAGTTGAACTCTGATAGTAATACTCCTGTAGTGAGTACCCACACTTTGACAGAGTAATCAGCTGAACCACTGACTAGTAGTAATCGTTTCTCTGATGATTTGTCATGTATGACTAACAATGCAGTAACTTTCTTTTCATGAGCTTTGATTTTGATAGGTTCAGGGTCGGACATGCTTACGGAACTTGGGTAAATCATGATTGTACCATCCAAGTGACCATGAATGAGCCTTGGAGTTTTTTCTTTGTCAATTGCAAATTGAGATGCGGTAATCTTGCTTGGATGTTTAGATCGCTTTTTGTTGCTATCTTCTGCCCATCCCGATGCCAATGTAGCTGTATGGATTTCTTCGATTGTGATCTTATCTTGATCTTCTTCTTCTCCGCTATTGTTTCCAGTTTGTTCTGCAACCTCTTGTTTGATTTCTTCTTCTCTTCTCTTTTTCGATTTCTTTTTTCTCTTTGATTTTGAATTAATGTTAATTCTCCATAATTTGAGTGCACCGTTAGTGTCAGCTCTTATGACAACATTTCCAGTTGATCTCCATACAGATGTTCCAAGTGATGCTTTAATGCTCTCCGATTCGCGTAATGTTTCGATCAGAACAGGTACTTCGTCTGTACTTCTATCGTCAAGTAAAGGTTCACTTGTTCCAGATTCCATAATACTCTTACTTTGAGCACGTTCAATAGCAGAAACTATCGAAGTTGAAGATTGGTTGGCTCCATAGAATACAGCCATAACTCCATCTTCACGTAAATCGTCCATTGTTGGTGTCTTTGGTGTAATCGGTGAAACGTTACCAACCGTCAAAAAGGGATTATTAGGGTTGCTCTTTTGTGGTGTTCTTGGTGAAGATCCACTAATGTTGGAATCACTTCGACTATTCTTGATTTGTCCACCAGAATTCGAACTAATATCTGTATCCGATGTTGAGTTTGACATCTTTGGTAATTGAATAGTAGGTACAGTATGTCCAATAGTTTCGCGTTTCTTTTTCTTGTCATCAGGTCTGTTAATGTAAACAGTACCTTCGCCTTCTCTCTTCTTCAAACCAAATACTCCCAAAATCGAGTTTGATAGTTGTGCAAGTGATGGTGATTTTGTCAATTGTCCATTTCCTGAACTTGTGTATAATGTTGTATTTGCAGGTGGAGTTACACTTGACGCAGATCGTTTCGAATCATCTACTTTTAACAATGAAGATGGTTTAGGTTTCGTTGGTGTATCACTTGATTTTGTACCTCTTCCTGCTTGAATAGTCTCTTCAATAGGTTGATATTCATTTTTTATCAATTCAAAATCATCTTCTTCCTCTTCGTCAGATTCTGTCGCCGAGGATTCATCCAAACCAAATGGATTTCCACGACCTATACGATAGGCAATACTTGATTCACTTCGACTTAGTGCAGTTGGTGGATCAATAACGTGATGAGAAATAAGATCCAAATCACGAGGCCTTGGTAGCTTGTACACGTATGCGTCGCCTGATTCTGTGTAAATGAGAACGTGTCTATTATCTATGAATAATCCACCTTTGAGTTTTTGTCCTTGTTCTGGTGCTTTCGTAACGTATGTTGGTCTGTATGCTTTGAATGTGAACAACCTCCATTCGCTCTCATCGACAACGAGAACATAGGACCAATCTTCTGCGTGTACTGTGCATAATGGTCGAGTCGTTTGTGAGTCGACAGAGTAAGATGGCATTTGATCGTTAATATCAACGACTAGAGTATTCTTATTTTGTTCAAACGTCCAATATCGTAGCGTACTATCTTCTCCAGCGCTTACCATGATAACTTTTTGTTGTGTATCTATTTTGTCAGCGTTTTGCAAAATAATAAACCTCGAAGTTCCCGATAAGGTCCACATGCAAGCGACGTAACCCATTCAGTATGTCCTTCTAATGTACAAGTAACTTTGAGTTGTTTTAGATCGACGATCTCTATATTATTGTGTTTTCCGGAGCATGCGACTTGATTTCCACCAGGTAGACATACAACACTCATAGGAGAATCTGATAGTAAAAAGGGAGACAAAGCCATGCATCTTCCATCTAATAAATTAAAAACACACAGCGTGCCATCCAATGATACTAAAATATTAAACGAAAATATGAGAAAAATAATTACCACTACAAACTGCAGGAGCAAAATCAAATGTACACTCGGTCATATCTGTAACTGCGCATTCGTGACCCGATAGAACGGCAAAAGGCTCTACAAAACATTTATCATTATTTTCGCTCGTTGGAGATTTATCGTCTGTCGTCGGTTCTTTGTTGACAACCCATAGAACACAAAGTCCACAATGTGTACCTGTAATTATACGATCTTTTGATTTTATAATAACGCACGACGTAAAAGACAGCTCCGGCGGTTCGTTCCAAAAAACGAGAGGGAATCTAAGTGACATCGTGCCACTGTGTTCGACTGTTTGGTTTTACAATTAGAACGAAGAAGTTTGAAGAAGTGTTTATGTTAACTGGAACATACCATCGTCTACATAAAAGTATCTAACGTATACTAGTAGTGTATAGGCTAAAATAGTTCCAAGTGTTCCAATTCCAAGGCATGTCCAGTATGCAATCAAAAATGGGTGAAGCTCTGGGCATAATGACCTCTGAAGTTGTGAGTTTAAATGATACTGCGCTTACACAATCGCCGTTATAATAAAATACAGCAGTGGCAATAAGAAGGCCTCCAGATACAAGTATACTGTACACCAACCGTATGATATTCACCAAAAAGGTTGCAATAAAATCCAACTTGTATAATCTAGTCGAAGCTACGGCATACGAAATCAAAACACATAATAAAGATGCAATAATTAAACCGATCGAGGCATCAGCAGTTAAGAGGGTCATAACTAGTGGCAAGTTGCATGACCCTTGTTGTTTTATTCCACCGAAGACCCAGTTAATGTGTATTCCCCATATTCCAAAACACAACGTAGCGATAGTTGTGGGTACATTGAGAATCAACGATATTTTGCTTGACAGTTAATATTTTGTGTAGACCGTACATTGAGGGAGGAAATGCCTCTTGTTCATTTGTTTGCATATTCTTACTCAACCAAGAAGTGTTACAAATAAACGTTTCTAAACCATGTTAAA
>JAESGV010000798.1_pt1 | contig 13608 bp, 14 predicted proteins | sample 9269781 | NCBI WGS metagenome assembly JAESGV01 (sample SAMN15741586, study PRJNA653496) | algae metagenome | isolation source: Tildeniella torsiva UHER 1998/13D and co-occurring heterotrophs from... | place: Slovakia: Slovak Paradise National Park, Hrabusice, Kosice Region | collected 2000-01-01 | reverse complement strand
CCAAACCCAAACCCAAACCCAAACCCAAACCCAAACCCAAACCCAAACCCAAACCCAAACCCAAACCCACACAAACCCAAACCCAAACCCAAACCCAAACCCAAACCCAAACCCAAACCCAAACCCAAACCCACACAAACCCTCTGATTATAGTAAATGAGATTACTTTACCATATTCTTTTTGTGGATCACCATACTGTGGTCCATGTTTCATTAACCACAAGCACAGTTCTTGATTGCATGCATTTATTCCTGTATTATAGGCGAATCCACGAACAATTCGAGCCCATAATAAGAATGCCTGAAAGATACCCTGGTAAATAGGGAAAAGAATTGGCTGAATCTTTTTAAAATTATAAATCTCTTGATGTGCTTTGTAAAACTCAACATACAATCTAGCATTATAGTCTATGCTTTTGTAAATATTATTGGCATACATATTTTGAAGATTATGTTGATTCAACTCAAGTATATGAGCCCAGTCATGCTTACTGTCAAACTCCATATCAAATATAGCATTTTTGTTAACTACTCTAATTTTATCTCTAATTTTCTGACATTAAACAGCAGGAAACACTTTTTTAAATTCTTTAATGGTTAATAAGGAATATTTCTTTTGATTGTTTATATCATACATTCTCATGGCATCACCTCTATGCTTAAAAGTAAATCTTGAACTGTGACTGGCATTAACAGTTTTAAAATTCCAAGGTTTTCCCATAGCAACACTAATAGCATGTTTATTTGACATTTCTTTACAGTTAGTAAACAGAGATTTGCCCATTCTTCTTATATTTTCAATATGTTGTTCCAACTGTTTTTTAAAATCTTGTGTTAAATCAAAGGCCAAAGTATAGGTTTTTAAATTCTTGGCTGCTTTTTGTTGGTCAAACTCATTGTCAAACACAGTATCAGCTATAGTAGCTTCAACCTCTCTTCTATTTATCCCCATATGATGAAAAGATTGTTTGGTTAACTTAATATTTTACAATAAATTTTTATTAAAGCCAGATGTTTCTACGCTAGCGCTACAAGCCCTCAGGCAAATAATTGGAGCCAGATGTCTCTTTATTAGCGTTATAAGCCCTCAAGCACAAATAAAAATTATTATTTTTTTATAAAGGCCAAATGTCTTTACGCTAACACTACAAGCCTTCAGGCAAGTAGTAGAGGCCAGATGTCTCTTCGCTAGCGCTATAAGCCCTCAAGCAAATAATTGGAGCCAGATGTCTCTTTGCTAGCGCTACGAGCCTTTAAGCATAAATAAAAATTATTATTTTTTTATAAAGGCCAAATATCTTTACGCTAACACTACAAGCCTTCAGGCAAGTAGTAGAGGCCAGATGTCTCTTTGCTAGCGCTACAAGCCTTTAAATATAATAAAAAATTTTAAGTAAAGGGTTTAGTATAATAAACCTCAAACTCAAACCCAGCCTTTTTGTTTACTCAAACCCACTTAAACCTTTGATATTTTATAATAAATTTTTATTAAAGTTAATTGTTTCTACGCTAGCACTATAAGCCTTTAAGCAAATAATTAAAGCTAAATGTCTCTTTACTAGCGTTATAAGCCTTTAAGCACAAATAAAAATTATTATTTTTTTATAAAGGCTAAATATCTCTATGTTAACGCTATAAGCCCTTAGGCAAGTAGTAAAAGCTAGATGTTTCTTCACTAGTGCTACAAGCCTTTAAATATAATAAAAAATTTTAAGTAGAGGGTTTAATATAATAAACCTCAAACTCAAACTCAGCTAAATACATTGAATTTAAATTACAAGGTAAAAGAAATTATTATTTGGCAGATAATACATCAAAATCAGTTTAAAAACAGTTAATTATATATATTTTTAAGTTTATTTAATTATATATTAAGAATTTCTTATATTATATATATTTTTATCTTTAAATGTAATAAAAAGTGTAAATATAAAAGGCTATTTAAAGTTGAAATGTTATATAAAGCATAAAAGCTAGAATAAACTTAATTATATTTATTAAAAATCTTATTATGGTATATTTGTAATATAAAAGTTAATATTAAATTTTATATTCTTTTAATTAAAATGACATAAAAATATTATAAATATCAAGCAACTTGTAAAAACAGACAAATTTTAACATATTTCAGGCATTATTAGACAAAATATCATTTAGTGCAACTATATTAATTCCAAATGCATCAATTCCACTACATTTTGAGCAATACAATGCTGTAATACCAAAAGCAAAGAAATATTATAGAATCCATAATCAACTACAATCAAAGCTTGCTATAAATTATTAACTAAGTTTTTATATCATATAAAAGGATTAATTACTTGAATAAGAACATTTTCAGTTTAACATCTATATAACTGTACATAAAATAGCATTACATGCATATAAACCAGTATAAAGCAATATAAATGGCACGCAAATCAATTACTATCTAACTAATCTGTGAAGCATATTTAATATTTATGCTCACAGAAGTTAAAACATTTAAATAGGTATAAAATTATTATTGTACAAGTCAAAAACTAGGCTTAAAAATGACTAATAGTTTTAACCTGTACACAAAAGCAGAAAAAACATTTGAATTACACAATTTGTGCAGATATTTCTAATGTATTTATAAAAAAGCTAATATTTTGCGAAAAATAGATTACACACAAGAAGTAGTTAAAATCTATAAAAAGTTGATGAAATTAGATCCTAACTGCTACAATTATTTAAATTACACTAACTATTGAACATATTTGCCAGAAACATATCAAAAAGCAGGAAATTACCAAGCTGTTGATTGTCTGTTACAAAAGATACTGATTTAACAGACATGCTATCTTTTATGACAACTTGTCTGTAGCGCAAAACATTATATGACTTTGTTATTCAAAAAAAAACAAAATTTCAATCAAAATACTTTAAAAAACCAGAAACTACCGTAAATTTAATTAATACTATTTTAAATGCACCATTGGTTGTCTATTTTCTGATAGATAAAATTCTATTGCCAAATATTATAATTTCTGGAACCTATAAAACAAACTCTAAAATAAGACCTCATTTATTACACATCAAGCATATTACACATCATAAAACAAAAAGCTATAAAAATCTGTTTCAAAAGCATTAAAGTAGGTAGAAAAAACATACAATACATTAAAATGCATTTGCGTTTTGAAACTAAAGCTGTTTGAAAATGTATGTAATCATGAAAAAGAATCAAATACTTTTAAAACATTTGCAAAATATGCAAATAGTAAAATTGAAATCTTTGTTAATGTATACACAAGTCCTCATACATTATTGCTACATGATGTAATACAAAAAGAAGATTTTAGAATTTTGAAATTGCTACTAGACAAAGGCATCAATATCAAACCACCACACGTTGATTTGTTTTAATTCACTTGGTGTGTTATTATCCAACTTCTAATGAACAAAGGTGTGAATGTTACAGATTTAGGTAAAATTGGCTTAATGCCACTGGAAATGACTGCCAATCAAGGAAATTGGAGAGCAATACACATAATATTTCAAAAGAAACCAGAATTGAAAAAAGACAAGAAAATTTTAGAATTATTAGTAGATCTTATGTTCAGTATGTCTGTTTATGAATGCATTAGGGGCGGTAGCAAGTGTCAACGATGTACAAACGACACTGTTCCACATAGCAAAAATCTGTCTTTTGAGCAATGTATGAAATTAATCTTTTCATATGGATGGAGACCATCTAGTAAGACAGGGTTTGGGCACCCGTGCCAAACCAGAACTCTAATTTTGGACCATTGGTCAAATTGTTAAATTTGTATGTACAAGTACCACCAACTGCAACAGACAACGCTGTTTGTACGCTCCCTCCTCCACCAAAGATTAACAACTCGTGGTGGCCATCATTCTTTAGCACTCCTACACCAACGCCGATAAATCCAGTACAAACAGCTCCTGTTGAGAAATGCGCTCTCTGTGGTAAGAAAGAAACTGAAACTCTCAAATTAAAACGATGTGGTGCATGCAAGAAGATCAAATACTGTAGCGGCGAATGTCAAAAGAAGGATTGGCATACACACAAACAAACATGTGGAAAATAAATTTATTGTACTGTAGAAGAGCAAATTTATAAGATTTATATTTGCTTTCACTTTTCTTCAAACTTGATTGCTGACACGATATCAGTTACACTAACAGGAACAAAACAAAGCGCACTTTGAAATAAGCCACCAATTGAAAATTTGCTTTGAAGGTCTTTGATATAGTCCTGTACTTCCATACCGTATGGATCGATTAGATTTTCGCTCAAATAAAATATCTCTTGTCGTTCATCAGCTGATAAATCTTCTCGTTGTACTAAAAACTTATAATGATCGGCTTATGTTTAGAAGAAATCGATAACAAACCTAAAATTCTATCAAAATATTGTATAAGCTCCGCGTTCATATTTAAGTCTTTTTCCTTTTCGTATGAATCTGTTTTCTTGTATTCTTCAATAGACATCTGCGCTACACGTTTATCTTCAGGAAATGACAAAGTAGGATAATCTTCAAGCGACCTGGATTCGTACCATTGCAATAGAGTTGCGTTATCGCGAAAAACAAGAGGATCGTTCATTTGCGTTTGTTATGTTTTCTAAATAAAGCTTTCAAATTAGAATTTTTGCTGCGCGGCCTCAATCAAAACTGATAGCTTTAGAGGCTGCTCTAAAGATCTTGAATTATGAACCAGTTATAATTTCACTAGCGTAACGTCATAAATAACGGCACCAAATGAAACTAGCTGCGTTCACCATCATCAATGTTCTTCTCTGTGCATCAGCGCTACGAGTTGGATCGTTTAATGTTCAAGTCCTTGGTCAAAAGAAGCTGGTATGAGTGAATTTGTCATTTTAATTGTCAGCATACAACAAGTACATTGAACATCATTGCAAAAATTTTGCTTCGTTATGATATTGTGCTTATACAAGAGATACGTGACAATTCTAACCACACAATGTCTACACTGATGGATACAATACACAGCATTAGCGGAAAGCCATACAGCTACGTAATCAGTGAACGATTGGGAAGAACGGTAAGCAAAGAGCAATATGCATACGTATACAACCAAGAGATTTTGAGCGTAGTTAGCACGTACCAGTACCCCGATCCTCAGGATTATTTTGAAAGAAGCCCATTCTCAGTTCACATTAGGCCAAATGGAGCTGTAAGCTCTGAACATGATTTGTTCTTTGTAGGCATTCACGTAAAACCAAGTGATGCAGTTGCTGAGATTGACCATCTTGTGGATTTGCACGAAGATTACACAATGCACGATATGCTACCTGAGGAATCACGTAGAATAGCAAAAGATAGAGTAATCTTTATGGGAGATTTCAACGGTGGTTGTAGCTACGTAACAACTAAACACTGGAACGAAATTAGATTGAGAACGCAAACAGACAAGTACGAATGGCTAATCAAAGATACAGCAAGTACTGTAGTTACCGACAAGGCGTGCGCTTACGACAGATTTGTAATTTCTAAGAGTCTTCTAATGCCACATGCCGATAGTGACGATGCTGGAGCACAATTTTTTAACACTCTCCATATTTCCGCCGAGGCTGATGTATTCCGATTCAAGCAAGCATTCAAACTCAGTGACGAAGAATGCCGTAAAATATCAGACCACTACCCCATTGAGTTGTCGATAAATTTTATGTAATATTAAAAGTCCAATAATTTCTTCAATTGTTTCTTTTCTTTCTTACTCATACCATTTCTCTTGCCTTTATGAATGTGTTTGAACAAGTCACAAGTTGGAGGATCTAGTTTTCCCTCATGTTTCAGGTAACCTGGCAAGTTTTTGGCTGCAGAATCGTGCGATGCTTTCAAACTATCTTTGAAAATATGTTCCAAAGCTTTGAGTTCTGTTTTAGCATCTCCGTAACCTTTCTCTTTCAACTCGTTTAAATCGGTGACGTTGCGGTAGTAGTTTGACCATACAAAATCAACAAATGGAATGCCTGCGTCTTTGGCAAATGCGCCATAGCCTGCGGCAACGTATGAAAGTGATCGGTATGGATCGTTCTTTAGTTGTGTTACGTTTGTAGGTACGTTTTGAACAATATCGATTCTTCTACCGTACTCATCGTATGGATATGCCCAATTCTTTTGTACCATTGCATTCCAGAAACTCCTTTTGTCTGTGTGGTTGCTCATATCACCAATAACGTTCACTATTACATTCTTTTTTTCATCAACTTTTAGGTGTGCATCTGTAAGTGCATGAATCTATACAATTAGGAGTCAAGTGTTGGACTTACAAGATGGTGGTGGTCTACAATGTAATAATGATCTGGTCCGCGAACAACTGGTACAGGGTGTTCTTCAATATATTTTTCGTACTTCTTTTTGCTATCGAATGACTCAAATTTTTCAGTTTTACAGTTTGATGCCAGTCTACCATAGGCTAATTGTGTTGGTGCGAGTTGAAGGGCAACAACTTGACACACAGCACCAACTCTTTCGGTTCCGGTACAAAATCTAATATCTATGGCGAAAACAGCAGCCACGAGAAGTAGCACCAGTATCACTGTTTGCATCTTGGAACACCGTTGTTTGTGACAGTTGACGGTTGTAGAAATGGCTCCAACAAAAGCGTAATAATCAAACACTGGCCAAGTAAATTTGAGCAGCGTTCAATAGATCTCTTAGAACCAGATTTATACTCTTGTAAACAATATTTCACAGTTGATTAAATCATGCGAGTATTTATTACGGGTGGCTCAGGCTATGTAGGGAGAAATATGATTCGTTATTTGAAATCTAAATCAATACCTGTTGTGGCATTAGCTCGCTCAGACGAGGCAGAAAAAGTAGTCACGCAGGCAGGAGCTGAATCTTCTGTGCGGGGCGATTTGGACAATAAACAAGCGATATTGGAGGGAATGAAGGGATGTGATACTGTTATTCATGCAGCGGCCTACGTAAACTCACAAGGGCCATGGAAAGATTTTTATAACGTAACTGTTCTTGGAACTAAACGGGTACTGGAATCAGCAGTAGAAACAGATTCGATAAAACGTTTTGTACATATTGGCTCTGAAGCTGCGTTGTGTACACTACAGCCACTGGTCAACATTGATGAAACATATCCACTACCAGATAAACCAGTTGGAAATTATGCAAAATCAAAGAACCTATCAGAAAGACTCGTTCGTGAAGCAAATAACACTCCAAAGAAAGATTCTGGAGTATTGGAGACAGTTGTAGTACGTCCAAGATTCATTTGGGGAGGTGATGACACTGTAGTAGTAAGTACTGTTTTCAATACTCACACCACAAGATGGCCAACATTAAACAAAAGATCATTTCAGGTGACTTCAAATGGGTAAATGGCGGCAACCATCGTACCAGTACTGCACATATTAACAATGTTTGTGAGGGTACGTATCTTGCGGCGAAAAATGGAAAACCAGGTGGAGTGTATTTCATTATTGATGACGGTGCTGTTACATTTAAGAAGATTGTTACAGATATGATGCAAACACAAAACGTGGATATTAGTAAAATTGGAAATCTTCCAGAATGGGTGACGTGGAGTGCAGCTTGGGTGATGGATAATGTAGTTTCTTACGTTGCTACCCCTCCTCTTGATCGTTTTGCAGCATGGCTTATAACAACAGATTGTGTATTGAATGGCGATAAGGCGAAACAAGAATTGGGATACCAACCAATAACAACTTATGAAGAAGGAATGCAGGATCTAGCACAAAGATACAATTCTATTTAATTTTTAATGTACAAACTGCAAGTCATAAATAGCTGCTGCATAACGCAGGAGATCTATAGTGAACGGATACTTATTGAAACTACGAGTTTGGAGTTACTAAAGAATAGTTTTAGCTAACTACTAATCAGGACAGAAACTGATGTTGACATTAACAAAATAGCTTCTTTGCACCAAACAATTTTTGTGGAAGTACCACCAACTTTATGAAAAAGAGAGGAACCAGCTTACTCGGTCTTCCTGGTTCTTTACGTCCACCACTGGCGCGGTCTCAGACTAGTCCAAATGTTGCACCAAAAGAACGATATTCGATACGTGAAATGGCGTGTGGATTATCGACGGTCGTATACGTTGACGATGAAACTATGCATCTCGATATTTTGAACCCATACGTTAACAAAGATACAACTTTACTCGCAGTTTCAACACCACAATTACTCACAACGCGAAGCACCTATCGTTTGATGAAAAGCGCGAATACTTTTAAACTCAATTTCCCAGGAAGTTCTCCACAAGAGAACGCAAAATCACCACGAGCATTGTCACCAAGTGGAAGACCGCGTGGAGGCAAATTCATGGCACTAGATATAACGTCGTTACTTCACGGGGCTGTTATAGGAGGAGATACAAAACTTGTGAAATCTATACTCATACAAGAATACGAGTCATCAAGTGGTACTGGCAGACTTGACCTGAATTGTACGTTTTTACACAATAGCAGTAGTTCATGTACAATCCTTCACACGGCAGCCAAGTACAATCGAACAGACATAATAGAGTTTGTACTGTCTAAAGACAAATGTTTTATTGCCAACTTGGAGGCAACAGACAATTTAGGAGCAACGCCACTGGTATGATATTTTTCCAATTATTAACAATCTAGTTTTACGCTGCTGCGAGTGGAGCAATAGATACGCTACAGTTGCTTATCATGGGAAACGCAGAAGTAAATAAGAAGGATCACTATGGATTTTTCCCACTGCTAGTTTCACTAAGAAATGAAAAGTACGAGATTGCGGACCAGTTACTGCTGGCAGGAGCGGATATCCACTCTAAGACATTTGTTGGAGATACAGCATTACATGTTCTCATTCAAGATCAAGCGCCAATGCGTTCGATTCAATTTTTATTAGCGAGAGGAGCTTCGCTGTTTCGACAGAACGCAAAGCGTGAAACACCACTGTTCGCTGCTCTTCACAACCATGATTTATTTGATTTCTTGTTGTACTGGTTGAACACCTCTCAACAAAGACAACATGAATCGTTTATACCAATTCTTAAGGCACTAAGTATGACAAATGACCTAGGACAAAGCGTTATTCACAGAAACTGTGAAATCAAAGGTACTACAGGTGTAAATAATTTGATGGCGATTATTAATGCTTTACCGTTTGGTAATACGTCATTGTTAGCAATACCCAGCATCTTATCAGAGCCAAAGTTTGGTTTGAACACAGTATTTTCCAAGAATAGGAGAACTCCTCGTGGTTCAACACCAACATTCTACGAAACATTACTCAATGAACAAGATTCAAATTTGCATACACCACTAATGTTAGCTGTAATGTACGATAACACTCAACTAGTGGATGTGTTAGTTACAGCACTAGAGACAAAATTGGATATCAAGAATTCAAAAGACGAGACAGCTTTAGAAATGGCTGTTCGACTTGGAAGACCGGAAGCAATGACTCACATCATTGCTGCACAAAAATATCAACCTGCTAAACTGCAGAGAAAGAAGTCAAAGGCAGAGATTATTCTAGGAGCATAAAATCGCGTCTTTGTAATTTTGTACTCAACTTGGACATGTCGCATCTCACACATGATGCTCTGTACAACATCTCTATCTTTTTACCACCAAATGAACTGTACTCTACAATTTTCTTGGTTTGCAAAGAGTGGAACGAGCTGATAGCGGACAACAAATACCTGCACAAGTATTTTTATGAGGCTTTTCATCAGAAGTTACTGGCGCAACATAATGAGACAATAGAAAAATCTGAGCATGACTATGTAGACTATTTCAAATTACTGGAGACAGAAGCTTCTATCACAAGAATGACATCTGAATACCAACGTCTACTTGACAAACAAAACACAAACTGGACAAGTGCATATAGAATGCTAGTTTTCACTACAAGATTGCGTCACATTCAAGAAAAGCTTCGAACTCTTTCTGATAAGCTGCATCATACTGGCTACGAACCCAGACGCAACTGGGGACAAGAAGCAAGAGAACAAGAAGATGACAGTGTAGTTACTGTTGAGCCACAAAAAGTAGATATGACAGAGGAAGAGTTAGAGTTGGAACATATGATTGCCTATTTGGCACCAAAGAAATATCAAACAACAAAACAAACAACGAAAAAAGAAGATGAAACAGAAAAACCAAAACCCAGAGGAGCAAGACAACTAACTGAAAACGACTTGTTCAATATGAGTTTCGCAAAAGTCAGAAAAATTCTGAAACAAATAGTTAAAATTATTGACGATTTACCAGTTCGTGATGAGACTTTACGTTTAGCAGTTGCTAGAGCTATTTCTAAGGGATTACAAATCAAACAAGGTCATAGTGAAACTACAGTGATTCACAATATCATTACCACTGTCAAAAGGTACAGCAAGGTTCTTTCCGTAAAAAAACATCGTACCCTTTTGACTGATACAGTTATCAAACTCTTAAAGGCCTCACGAATGTCAGAGAACAACTCAAGTTTGACAATTTGCGACCGTTCGGGAATTTCACCACTTCACTTATTGATCATGATCAAAGACAGGGAATTGCTATCAGCTGTAGTTCACCATTTTGAACCAGAAATATCCAAAGCGTATTTCAATCAACCTTTCAATGGCAGAATCAAGCCAAGACCACACCGTTGTGCACCTATAAGACATTGGAGAGAAGATGATGAGCATAACCACAGCTCATACAAGATGAAACCACGATATAACATTATTCCTCCACGTGAGCCATCAAGAGATGCGAGAGGTCGACGACTATCACGTTGGAGAGGTAGAGGAAGGGGAAGGGGAAGAGGTAGAGGAATAGGCAGAGGTGGAGTTGACGTGAATGAAGTCGGTGTAGGTCGTGGAGGTTTGATAGAAACCATAGATGATGTAGATGACGATTTGCCTCCTGTAAAGAAAGCGCCACGCTATCCACGTAACAAAGTTTATAGAGTACCTATGAATGTGTTGAGTACAATGTTATTGTATGGATACGATGACATACAAAACATGGCAAAGCTACTGGACTACGATCAACTCGCAAAAGAACCATGTGTTGTTTCTGGAAACACATTACTGCACTATGCAGTTCATTCGTACGTTCGAACCAATATAAAACATGCAAAAGGTCCAGGACTATTGCGTATCGTAGAAGACCTATTGACTAAAGGTGCTGATATACATGCAAAAAACCCAAGTCAATTAACACCACTGGCGTTGTTGCTGTATACACATTGCGACTGTTTGTGCTATGTCCCTTGGCAACATGTATCCAAGATGGTCAAGCTACTATTGGCATATGGTGCATCATTGAACGATGAATTACCCAATATTATAGATACATCTTTTAATAATCAAACTCTAAACGTGTTTGAACTGTGCTTGCTTAGATGGGACTTTGAAGAAAGCTGGATGAAGTATATGATCGCACAAGGTGGAACAGCTAGAGCAACGTGTTTGGAGTACATGGTTAGACGTGCTGTTCTACCAAGAAGCAAAATGCTCGCTCAAAAGATGGCCATGTTGAAAGGCGTAGATATTCCAAAAAGAGAGCCAAAAATCAAACCTGAAAAAAGTGACAACGACTCTGATGACTCTGTTGAATACGAAATTAACGATGAAGTTCAATGGGATGATATCTTGTCAGTAAAATACGTATAAACCTTTACAAATGCTGAAACTACGTCCAGTAAACCTCTATTCACAACTTCGATGTTACACTGTGTTAACACCACGGTCGTCTTACGATAAACTAGTTCAAAGCGGAGCAATACGTGAAGACAAGAAGCAAAACGAAGCTATCGACGTTATGCAAAGTCTCTATTCAAATATAAAACAATTCCCACACAACAATTCGCTGCACGGATTATATTTCTACGGTGGTGTAGGTATCGGAAAAACTATGTTAATGGATTTATTCTACAAATGCTGTCTTCCTATTTTACCCAATACAAGGAGAGATCATTTTCACGCGTTCATGCTCGATGTTCACAACAGAATGCACAAGTATCGTAACTCACCAGAGTTTCAGAAAAACAAGAGTAACGCTGTAAACTATATCGCAAATCAAATAGCAAACGAAACAAAAATGCTATGCTTGGATGAACTACAAGTAACAGACATTGCTGATGCAGCAATTTTACGATCACTTTTTGGAACACTTTTCGAGCGAGAATGCATGGTTGTCGCAACTTCCAATCGAGCTCCAAATGATTTATACAAGGATGGTTTTAATCGAGAAATTATCATACCCTTTATCAAACTAGTAGAACAAAAATGCAAAGTGATACAATTAGATCAAGGCGTAAAGAGTGTGGACTACAGAAGAGAATCACAACCAGTGTTTGGAATGTACAACTATCCTATAAATGATCAGACGCTACTCATTATGAAAGAACAACTATACAGACATAGTGGAAATGTTGAACCTAAACCTATTGATTACACTATTCCAGAGACAGGAAGGAGAATACACATCCAGTTTGGAGTACCTAAACACGTATGCATGGTAACGTTTAAAGAACTATGTGAACGAGATATGGGATCATCAGACTATCTATCATTAGCCAAACTGTATCCAACTATATTGATTACTGATATTCCACAATTAAATGTTGGAAGCTCCAATATGAGCAATGAAACTCGTAGATTCATTGTACTAATTGATATTTTGTACGATATGCGTATACGAGTGATTATCTCAGCACATGTACCTGTTGATACAATTTTTAAAGTGGAGGTAGACGAAGAAGAGCAGAAACGAGTAGATGAAAGAGTAGATCTATTGAAAAAGGATCGATTTGGAAGATCAAGTACTCTTCTAAGTGATTTGAACGTTGCTACCGGAGATGGCACCTCCATTGGTTCATTTACAGCAATGAGAGATATGTTATTTGCGTTCAAAAGAACACAATCAAGATTGATAGAGATGCAAGGAGAATCATACACGAGTACTTGTAAATAGAGTATTTATTGATGGTGTATTCTCTTTAATATGTGACTTGCACCCATGATACTAGCAACAGCTCTTTCATAAAATTGATCTGATGCATTATCGATTGGCGTATCTCCTTCACTTGTGTCGAATTGTTGTATGAATTGGTGAGCATAAACCCATTTAAAATTTGATTTCTCTACATGTTTGATGCGACGATGTTCCATGCTATTGTTTTCTTCTATTCTTTGCATAAGTGTCTCTCTTGATAAATATGGTACTTCAACAAGTATCATGCAGTATCTTCCAAATGGATTGTATATTCCCGTTACTCCATTCATTCCGTAGCGATTAGATTGTATTTGCATCAAACTTTTGATGTATTCTCGAGATTTGTATAGTCGTTCTCTTGTAGAATATATCGGTGGAGTGTTATCTGGTAGATAGACAGCTGCTGTTTCCTCACAGAATTCTCTAGCACATGTTTCTATGATACTAGTGTCTGCTTGGTCTCGTAGTCCTCCGAAATCAGACCATCCTCGACGTCTTTCCCATCCGACAAGAAACATCAAGTATCCATCTTTAATGCAGTAGGGCAAGACACCTCCTGCCTTGTAACCCTTTTCTATAGAAAAGTGTCGTTCGTTTGGGTGTCGATTTGGACATTCGAGATTTTTACAGTTGTTATTTAGGAA
>JAESGV010000797.1_pt1 | contig 13614 bp, 15 predicted proteins | sample 9269781 | NCBI WGS metagenome assembly JAESGV01 (sample SAMN15741586, study PRJNA653496) | algae metagenome | isolation source: Tildeniella torsiva UHER 1998/13D and co-occurring heterotrophs from... | place: Slovakia: Slovak Paradise National Park, Hrabusice, Kosice Region | collected 2000-01-01 | reverse complement strand
TCTTGGGGAACGAAATCTTCAATCCATTACCAATCTTTACGCATTCAAAATCGGTGATGAATCTAGTGTCCTTGTGTGGAGATCCATACAACACAATTTCCAATTCAGTTTGATCTGGATCGGTAATAGGATACTCTTTTGTGACAGGAATGCCTGGGAATACTTCCATGCCTCTAGTAACGTACTTGTCGAGTACACCAATATAGTGGAACACTCCTCTAATGCACTCTGTTTTGGCACCTTGAATCTCTCCCAAATGGTAGGGTCTAGTCGTTTCGATACCATAAGTCATGTTGCTTCTGCGTGCCTTAATGAATTCACTGTTGATACCGAGAATGGCAGAACCACACATGATGGAAACTTCTGGAGCAATTGGACAAATAATTGTTCCCAAATCGGATCCAAATTCAGATTTGATGCGAGTTTGCAAAACTTGACTTGCTCCGAAACCACCAACAACGTACGTGTAGTTGATATCTTCGAATCCTGGAAGCATTCTGACTTGTTCTACTTGATCTTTTATGAGCTCCATGACCTTGTCCAAAACACCAGCATAAATCAATGTCACCTCTTCGGCATTCATTTTGAATGTTTGTTGCGTTGCTCGGATTCTATTGTAGGAAGAGCCTTTGACGCTTAATACTTTGTCAATCAACTCTCTATCGATAGTGATGCTAACGTTCTTGGCCGCATCTCTAATTCCAACTTTACGCTTACTCCACTCTTCACCAAGGTTAAAGTAGTGAACTTTGTGATTCTCCTTGTAGTCGTCCATCAAATCTTTTCCAAACTCGTTGTCGAGAAGATCCCAAAATCCCTTGTCCAACAACTCCGAACCAAACTTTCCACCACCACGAACTGTTTTCTCGCGAAGTAGACCTTTTTCAACTTTGTGAACAGTGATATCAATTGTTCCTCCACCTGCGTCAATGATGAGAACAACGCTGCCTTCTTTGATTGGTGGACCTGGAGCAGCGAATGGATCATTGTCGGTGGTCTCGGTCATTGGCGCATTTTGTACCATGTTTTGAATGCAACATACAGCTGCTGCTTCTGGTTCGTGAATGATAAGTAAGTGATCGTCATTGTCGGCTTCACTTGCTTCGACGTAACCTGCATCGACTATTGCTTTGATGGTGCGAGATTTTGCTTTTTCGTTCCATGTAGCAGGTACTGTGAACACCCATCTAATTTGGTCTTGAGTGGTACCTGGTCGTACTCTCTCTACTTCATTCATGATGATGGTTAACATTTCGCGCAACACAATGGTCGCGGCTGCAGTTGCTGTAAATCCGTCTACAATTTCGTCGTCGTCATCATTTAAACGTAACTTAAAACTCTTGATGAGAGTGTGTTCGTGCAAAAAGTTTGAGTCACTACTGCTCTTGATTCTACTAATAGCTTCAGCTCCAAACGCGACTGGTCTTTTGTTCGCATTGTTGAGTAGGATGACGCTTGGTGTTTTAGATGCCTGGTCGAACTCGTACACGAAGGCTCTGCTAGTTGGATGATCAAATGAAATCATTGCGAAACCAATTCCAGTCATTCCAAAATCAACTCCCTACACAATTAGGAAGTGCTAAAACTTACGATGGAGAAAACTTTGTTGAGACCTTGTTGCGGTACTAGTGTTCTAGTGCTGGGTGTTGTCATGTTAGCGTTTTCTTCTGACAAAACTTGGCAAGACCTTTCAAAAACATGTCATCCGCTGAAATTACAATCATAGTTTCCTCCAGGCTCTTTGCTTATGTAATAGGTGGTCTACTGAGCGCCATGAGCAGCAATGTGTTGTTATTCTACGCTACATTCTTGGCGTGAGATAGCGATTACAATTATTTAAAATAGCGACAAGCGGATTGCTCTTGAAATATGCCCACTAGTGATATATCTCTCGCATCTTCATGCGAGACGCCTGGAGCGACAACAAATCAATGGATAACAGCACCACCAGAGATAGTAGTCGAAATTTTCAAATTCTTGGACGTAAATAGTGTAACAACAGCAGGACTGGTCTGTAAGAAATGGTTTTCGTGTTCGGTAGATAACGATTTGTGGGTAAAGCCACTGCTAATGATGAAGACAGATGAAGATGATGCGACAATCGATACCGTTTTACACAGCAACACAAGTCTACGCGATTTCTACCTTAGCTTCCGCAAACACAAAAAGTTTTCTGATCGTGTGGAAAGACTAAAACGCAAACATGACCATCATTATATAACTGCGAAACATTTGCGATACTATTGCGCCGATGGCGTTTTTCTACCGTTGGTCGCAACACTAGTCGTACTAGCGCTAGCAGGCGCATGGGCAGGGATATTCTTCGGTGGTCTATTTCCTCAGATTGTCGTGTTTAGTCGTTATGTACAAACAGATTGCACAGTCGTACAAAAGATAGTTAGCAACCATTCCTCGTATGTAGGTCAGTGTGCAGTACCGAGTGTTGTTTTCATGTACCGAACGTTAGACACTACTCCTATTCGTGTAACAAAGAACGGTGATTGTTTCTACGACAGGAACGATCTTGAGCATGTACTAAACGCGTACCAGTACAACACTTCATATACATGCTTCTACGACAGTAGAAACCCAACAACTATGGCCTTATCGCTCAATTATAGCACATTCTTTGTCATTTTAGTAGCTATCTTTTCGTTCATGTTAGCTATTGGAATCTTGTTTTGTATTGTAGCGTGTATTGTCTCAGTAGCAACATGTAGAGCAGAACTAGTGGCGATACCGTGTTTGATACGCGACAAGATACAATTAACCTTACTGCGGTGTATTGGACTAGTAGAAAGAAATAAAGACATTGTATAATATTTATTTAACTAGTTCCGATAGTTAATTGTTCCATGGGCTGTACAACACCTAACTCTATTGGTTTTGGTGCAAATTGATTTTCTATGACAAGTTCTTCTATTCGTCTATCTTCTTTTTGTTTTGCGATTACTTTTCGAAGATGTTGAATGTGACCGACTGTCATTAACATAAAGGGAGGAAACAGTATGATCGTTCCTATGATAACGAATAAACATGTTACTGGAATGGCATTGGAGCCTGGTTGGTCTCGATAAGTTGGATGAAGTGCCATGTATAGCACCAAACGTATCAGCTCTAGTATGAAAACTAATCCATTCATCAGTAAATATCCCCAAGCGAATACTAGACGTGTCTTGTGCGGAATGATCGAAACGATCGAAGTATATCCTATCGCAGCAGTTGCTATAAATAAACAATCGAGAAGGATTGCAAATATCGAAACGTTTCCAAATTGACTAGGCATGCGAAAGTATTGCATATCCAAACTAACACCAGACCATACTATTCCAAATATCGCCCAAAAAATTAGAAACGTAGACCATGCAACAATCGCAGGTACACGAGGTGAAAAACGGCGACGAGTGGTCTTCATAAAATCATAAATAGTTTTGTGATGTTATCCTTGTTTGGATTGGTAGTTGACTCGTATAGCTTGGATTTTTCGCTTCCGTTTTATGATAATTTGATCTTTTTATTGGGATAGAATTCTTGTATAAATGATGAAAATGAGAAACAATCTTGATACTTTTTGTTTCTTTTGTCCAAGCTGGAAGCAGCTTCCTTGGCGTCCTGTTCATCTAGTCCTGCTTGCACTAGCTGAGTTACTACATCTCTTAAGTACTTGTATGTGTGCATATTTATCACTTCCTCGCTATCTGTTGGTTTAAAAGTACGTAGTGCATCTAGAAACGCTTCCAAGAACAATTGGATAACTAATTTCTCCCTAATGTACGCATTTGGGTCAAATCCAACTTTTTTCCACAGTGGTAGAACCTCTTTGGTGAACGATGGCTCTACACTGCACATTGCTCCACGTATTGTCAAAATCTTCGTCAGAATAGCTTTATCTAGTATACTATCTACTTGGTCTAATTTATAAAACTCGTGAGTGTTAAGCTCTGGATGGTCTATTAGAAACTCGTTCAACTCGCGAATAGAATGATCTTTCTGTAAAATAATCTTCTTTTCGGATCGATGGAAAACAACGTATGAATATCGATAATCAACTTGCATCAACGTATACTCTTTCAAATTGTCGAAAATCTGTTCCAGATGGATTATTTGGCGCTCTATCATATCCCACTTTTGATCAATAAAGATTATTACAGATTGTACACTCTTTCGTAATGGAGTTTTACCTATGACCTCAGTCATCAAGTTTACCATTTGGGGCCAAAAGTGCATTCCTCGTGTGGAGACTTGTAAATATTTCACGTTTGGGAAATTGTCTAATACTCTTCGAGTTGCGTCGATTCCTGCGTGTCTCCACCATAGTTCTTTTTTGTCTAGTGTTGGAATCCCTTCTACAGAGAGCGATAATTTGTGTACGTCACGAATTGCAATTGTTGCCGAGTGAAGAAATACTTTTGAAACACGTAATAGTCTAAATAGGTCTAGTATTGGATCTAAAAACGATAAAATAGAAACAAAGCAGTCATCTGGTATGGTTTGCATGTTCTGTTTGTTTGCTGCTCAACCTGACAAACAACTTGAAGAAAGAGCAACATGAGCGATAGCGATTCAGACTATGACGAAGAGGTACCAGTAGAAGAGAAGCCCAAACCAAAGGGTATCTCTGCCTTGTCCTCGATCACAGGACTCGGCCACGCAGTCGGAAAACAACAAAAAGATGAAACCGAAGCTCACTTATTGGGTGAAGAAGTTACCGTTGTATTCCAACTTCCAAGTGGCGAAGCAAAGAAGCACCAGGTAAAATCTAGGCTTTTATTTATTTTTAGGTTAATATGGGACGACCGATCGAGTGGTTGAAAGTGCTCGTAGAAAGAGAATACAACATTCCTTTTGATAAGCAAGAGATGCTCATCGCCGACAAGGCTGTACCAAATGTCATGTCTTTATCCGATATTTCTGACGTCTCTGCTTCTCAAGAAAACATCATCGTTGTCAAAGTACGTCAATAGTTTTTATTTGTTAATTGTTTAGGAAAAATAAAATATTTGTTCTGTACTATTATCACGCTGTTCTCCTTCTTTCCATCAACATTAATAACTCGTGAAAAAGAACCATGCCTTCTTCAGCCCATTTCATTTTTGCTTTATCCACAGACTCACACTTTAGGCAGTCATACAGTACATTAAATAGTGTCACTATAAAGAAAGGACTTTGGTTATTGTACGGTAAACACTGCAAGTGATCCATTTCTGCTTCAGTGATTATTCCTCGCTTATTCGCCTGCAATATCCAAACCATATGCATTGCCTGAACTTTGTTTGAAAACATTTGTTCTATGTACACGGAGAGTGGCGGTGGCGCTGTTACTGGTGGCAAACTAGGTTCTACAGATTTAGATTGTCTTTTGATGGATCTTTTTGGTCGTTTCTTAGGTGCTTCTTCGTCGCTTACGTCAAAGTTTAAATCGTCAAAGTTGTCGGACGATTCATCCTCTCTTTTGTTCTTTTTCCCAGTTCGTGAGTACGGTGTTGATGATGATCCTTCTCTGGCATCGTGAATAGCGACTTGCTCTTTAATATACTCCATAATTTCATCATATGCCTAAAAGTTGTTATTTTTGTGTTAAATACGTACCACTTGTGAATCTTCTTCATCTTTTATTTGTTCTGTACGCTTGTACATGTAGCTGCGAACTTGCTTGCGTTCCGGACTGCTGAACTTGAGCTTGGTGTACACCTGACGGATCGCCTTGTTTTGCTGTGAGGGTTAGTATTCATTCGAGTGCTTTTCACGTACTTCATACGAGTACCTCTGCGGTGCTGGACAATTACAGCCATGCTGTTTTCTGTTAGTTTTAAGCGGAAATAGGAACGTACGTTATGTAAGGCATGTCTCATGCATTTATACGATGTGTTGACCATTATTCAAGCTTGTGTATGTTGCTAAGTGAACAGTTCAAAATTGCTAGATGAACCCAGCTTCTTTCAAAAAGTTTTGACAGGTCGTGACAAGTTGACTAACGCAGCTTACAAATCAGCTGATTTTTTTTAAAAGTTTACCATACAGCAAGATGCTGGCAATTAGCGAACGATCCCTTAAAACTCTTGACGTGCCGCATTGAGTCCAGATCAAAAACAGATATGTCAGTTGCATCTTTAGCAATGTAGAACATTAACGACCCTTTCAGCACAAATGGTTGGTAAGAGTAATTACTGGCGTTGAAGAGGGATTGTAAATCCATAGATTCAGTTCTTGGATTCCAAATTGAGCAGCAACCGTCATGTACAATTGCAACTCGCCCGTCTTGCATTTTTCGTATGAAAGCGATATAGCCTTGTCTCGTTGCGGACGTTGAAATAGGTTTATCCTCATTCACTGAATAGACGATCATCTCATCTCCATTTGAATAAATAATCTCCTTCTCGGCCCACAAATCTGCTGAAAATGTATTACTGGTGCTTCCAGGTATCTTTTTCACAAGTTGGGACGTATGAATGTTTCAGCGTGTTGTGCGTGTTTGTGATTGTATTCCAAATGGCGAAATCTGTACTGCCATTATTAACCACTACATGAGATCCGACAACGGTAAGTGTTAGTGGGCAGAATTTTTCTTCTAGCTCATGAGTTAGCGTGAAACATTGTTGTTGTAGGTCCCATATTACAAGTTTGTCTGAACAATTCGCTATCACGAGTTGATGTTGCGTTAAACATGCTAGTGCGTTGCCATCTGGCACTGCACGTATTATTTGCATTGGTGTACTGCTGGCGTAATCATATATTATAATATCGTTTGCTTCGTTTGCGCATGCTATGAGTGTTTGTACTCGTTTCCATTTCTTCTTGAGTAACTGGTGCAAATCTGCTGCAGATTGGGTTGTTGTTCTGTCGTAAGTGTGGAACGTGACAAGGTCGGTAAACATGTTTGGCAATTTACAAAGAAAACAATACATGCTAAACCCCACAACGTACAAAAAGATCGAAAAATTAGGAGAGGGAACGTTTGGTCGAATGTTCAAAGTAGTTGACACTGCCGATGGAACTCTTTATGCACTTAAAAAAGAAACATTCGAACTTGACGAAAATGGCGACATACCATACGACTGTATACGCGAAACATTGATGCTAGAAGAATTAAAACATCCAAATATAATTCGTTTAAACGATGTCATTTACAATAAGAATAATATCCACTTGGTTCTCGAGTATGTAGAAATGGACTTACTAAGAACCTATAGATATCGTAGATACGAACCTATAGAACCTCTATCACCTATAAAAGTTAAAAGTATCATGTACCAAATGCTTCAAGGAGTAGCATACTGCCATGCGCAAGGAATTGTGCATGGCTGCTTGGCGCCGCATTATATACGTCTAACGAGAAAAAATGAAGTCAAACTAGCCAAGTTTTGTACAGCACATAAAATCGGAGAACATGAAAAGAATAATCAGATACATGTGCTCTGGTACCGAGCACCAGAGATTTTACTAGGCCAAACACAATACTTACCGGCGACAGATATATGGGCAATTGGTTGTATATTTGCAGAACTCGTGTTAGAAAAACCCTTACTACCTGGAAAGTCAGAAGTAGACGAGTTATTACGGATCTTTCGGTTATTAGAAGTGACACAGGAGCAGATACAAGGAAGATGTAATTTGCCTGTACAAACAGATCAACGATATAACACAGAACGACTGTGGAACATTGAACCTTTAACAGCCATGCAAAATGGATTTGATTTACTTTCAAAGATGCTTACTTTTGATCCTGAACAACGTATAACGGCAAGAAAAGCGTTAGATCACAAGTACTTTGATGAAATTAGACTAGAGTTGTCGCAAAACTACACGTAACAGTCGAATAAACAGAATGCGCTTCTTTTGTAACCAATACATGCAAAACATCATGGACCACTTCGCGGACATAGTTCTCTCTGTAGGTACTACTGTTACTGCACAACATCTATGCAAATGTTTGAAAACCAAATGGCACACTATGAGTTTACACATTCGCAATCTTTCGACAATAACGGGTACCTGTGCTATATTGCAACAGAAAAATTGAAAGCGCCGTGGAACAATCCATCACGAACCAACAAAATCAAATTAACTTCCTCCAGTGTAAACCCAGGGTCAGAATATGCAGATTTACATAATGTTGCCTGTTGTACAGACAAACCGGGTACGTTCTTCACGAGTTATGAGGTACACGGAGCCAGTTGGATACAAATCGACTTGTTAGACAATCCTCCAATACTTTTAAAATATTATTCGCTGCATAGTTCAATTACAGGAGGTCCCTATGCTTTGAGAACATGGCAACTCCAAGGTTCGAATGATGCTAAAAATTGGACAGTGCTGTCAGACCACAACAACGACCAAAGTCTCCAAAACGATAGAGTATCACCAAATTCTTGGCCGATTCCATACGGTGTGGCACCCTTCAGATATTTCAGATTGTACGCCAACTGTCCCCAAGAAAATTGTGAGCATCTTAGCAAAGAAGTCGCGCTAATTAGTGTCGGTGGCATAGAGTTGTATGGAACAGTGTTTTTACGTTAAAACTCTGTGTCTTGTGCAATAAATCAATGCGCTTCATGCTTCCAAGTTTGACCTTTCGCGCAGTGACACCAAAAATACTTTTTGAGTTCATAACTGCACAAAACATCGTTTATACGAATAGATGAAGTTTAGGCGGCACTACGCTGCAATGACGATACCCGAGTGGCGGTACGCATTTTTAGAGTACAATATGATTTCAGATATGATAAAAGACGCGCAACATAACCACGTTAAAACGCATTCTTTCGCATACAAATTGTTTCATGCGCCAGGCGTTCGAAAAAGATCACAAAGTAGTATAGGATTCTACATGAACGATATAGGTCAAGAAATCGAAAACCAAGTTGAAAAGATTAATAGTTTTTTCGCAAAAGAACTGCAAAAACTGAAAGCGCAACACCTCGTTTTAATGGACCAGCAAAAGACAATGGTAAGCACATTTACCAAATCTAACAATTTATAGGAAACTATTGGTACAAAACTGGTTTCAAAAAAGCAAAAAGAAATGCTGCAGCGAGCATTTGAAAACTTTTACCGAGAAGCGAAACTGCTAGAACACTACCGTTCGTTAAACAAAAATGCACTTGTTCGGCTCATCCACAAGTACGAACGGGTACGGCAAATCGACACTGATTTTGAAGACAAAATGCTATCCAAATTTTGCCCTGATAGCGATCTAGATACTGTCATAGCACAAGCAGAAACCATACTCACTACTGGTCTTTTCAAAGAAAACAAAGAACGGGTTCGCAAACTTGTAAGTTGGCTTTTTCGCGCTCACAAACAAAGGCGAGATCTGATACAGTACGACCAAAACATGACCGAGAGATTTTTATGTCTGGACTACTGTCCGGTTCAGCAATAATACTTACTATGGCGTGTATCTACTTGTATGTAGTCTGGTATCCGCACGATACTGCACATACACCATTACACGCACCAATGACGATATATGCGTACAAAATTGCAATGTTAGGGTCGATAACGTTACTATTCGCTGCTGCGAATGTTTTCATTTGGACACGTGCTCATATCAACTATTTATTTATTTTTGAAATTGATCCAAGAACACATTGGTCAAAATGGTACATGCTACTATTTGCATTAACTCAGTACAACCTAGTGTTCTTCAGTTTTGTGCTATTTATCATTTTGTATGCGATTATTTCCATCTATTAACCATTAGTGTCGGCTACGAAGCACGAGGACTATATTTACCAAACAATTACATCCATCCGATTATTCTATACGGTATTCTCATCATCTGGTATTTACTGCCAGTAAAATTTCTATTTGGAAGAATTCGGTACTGGATGATACATGCGTTAATACGTGGACTTTGTTCACCATTCACAAAAGTCCATTTTCGTGATTTTTGGTTTGCAGATCAACTCACATCACTAGGCGATATTCTTTTCGAATTACAGTTCATTGGGTGTATCTATCCCATTCAACAAGAACCAGGACGTATGTTGATTATTCGAAAATTATTAACCTAATAGTTCAACAATTTTGTCAAACTTCACAATCGCTAGGTATTCCTGTTTTGAATCTTATTCCATTTTGGATTCGGTTCTGGCAATGTATACGTAAATTTAAAGATTCTCATGACGTGTATAATATTGTCAATGCAGGAAAATATGCGACCAATTTTATTCCTGTAATACTAGCGTTTGTACAGTCACTAGTTTCACCTGGAAACAATTGGGGTCCGTTAAAGATTGTTTGGTTGATTACGAATGTTTTCGTTACTGTTTATAAACTTGTATGGGACTACTACAAAGATTGGGGTTTGTTTCAAAGTTGGAAAAACGATCAACACGAACCCTTTTTGCGGCCAAATTTACTGTATCCTCCTGTCATGGTAAGAATGTTTGACAATTGGTTGACTATTTGGCAGTACTATATTGCTATTATTGAAAACTTGATACTACGGTTCTTTTGGGTGATTTTATTACTAATTCGTTCTTTCACTCCGATTGATCCAATAACAAACGAGTGGTTACTCTTTGGGGTAACGTTGTTTGAAATCTTTAGGAGATTTGTTTGGAACATAATTCGTCTTGAAAATGAGCAGCTTAATAACATGGAAGGTTATCGTGTTGTTCACGATGTGCCGTTACCGTTCGTTGCCAATAAGTCAGAAGATGTTATCCAGAAAAAGAAATGGTACAAGAGAATAAGAGAGGTTTTCCCAATGCACGCCATATCACCTCCAAGTCCAAACAATGCTAAAGTGGACGTAAACGTTCCTCAAGAACACAGCGTGGAAACAAAATTAGGTCTTCCATTTAGAATGAGTATGGAAGCAAGAGAAGCCACTGCAGATGTTCCGCTAAATAGCTCTAGCGGCTCACCACCTCCAGTGACAACAAACACTAGCGAGCAAATAGGTTTGATCGACAATGACGATCCCTCTGATGAGAACGAGGAAGCCACAAGAGTACATATTTCGGTACAAACAGATGAACATGATGCACCAGATACAGGAGCAACATAAACTAGCTTAAATTGCAGTAAACTGTAGTGAGTCGCGCAAAGTTTCGATTCGTACTGAATCACCGAAAAATCATGGATGTCTCCTGTCACCGCTTGACATACGAAAGACCGGTCATGGAAACGCATACTAAATATGCAGTAAGTTTGGCAGGCAAGTTTTGAAGAACCGCTCCTCGGTATTCCAATGCATTGCCTTCTGTTATCGCTAGTCCTTTCTGCTACCTCGAAATTTTTTCAAGCCAGCATGTTTTCCACATTAAGCGTTGTTAGATTACGAACATCTCCTTACTAGCCGCTTATATCTGAAAGTGTCGGCATGACCAAAAGAAAAATAAACAGCAAAGCAACGATGGCGTACAGTGTGCACACGCAGTCACAGTTCTCACCACAGAAGCCTGCTCCACTGCAAATGTACACCCAGCAATCCTACATTCCCAATTACGCACCGCATAACTATGCTTCGCCAGTAAATATTCCCAGTATTCATATCGCACATCAACTACAAGACTACTCTTCAATAACAACAGTTGAAGATGTTCATTCGGAGATCGTTTATACTCCTGTACAATTTGACTGGAATGCTCTAGACTTTGTACGAACACTTAATAATGGAAGTTTTGGTTCTGTATCGCTGTTTATCGACAAGAGGACTGGTGACCAAATCGCTGTTAAAATAATGTCCAAAACACATATTCTCAACAAACATCAAGTGGCCCATGTTGCAAACGAACGTGCCATTTTAACGAGCATTGATCATCCTTTCACTATCAAACTCTATGGCACCAACCAAGACTTGAATCACATTTATTTGGCAATGCGCTACGAATGTGGAGGAGAACTTTTCACGTATATGGGACGGTACAAAAAGTTCCCGGATGCAATTGCCAAGTTTTATGCAGCGGAGTTATTACTCGTCATAGAATACCTGCATAATAATAATCTTGTACATAGAGATTTAAAACTAGAAAACTGTAAGGTTTTATTCCGTGCATAACTAACGAATAGTACTTTTGGGAAGCGACGGACACATACGGTTAGCCGATTTTGGTTTTGCGAAAAAACTAGACTATCACAACATGTACAGATCATACACGTTCTGCGGAACACCAGATTATTTAGCGCCTGAAATGATAATGATGCGTGGTCATGGAACAGCCGTTGACTATTGGGCGTTTGGTGTCTTAATATATGAAATGTTATCAGGTTGCACGCCGTTCCCAAACCTAGAGGGGTCGTTTTTAAATCAATACGAACGGATAAGGCAAGGTGCGTACCAGTTCCCAACTCGTGATATCTGCCATGAAGCAAGATTGTTAATACATGCACTGCTGCAAGTTGACCCTACAAAACGGTTAGGAAATCTAAGAGGTGGTGCCCAAGATATTAAAGATCACGCATGGTTTAAAGGTGTAGATTGGGATTTGTTGGCCAAGAAACAACACCCTGGTGGAGTACCAATATCTGTTGATCCACATATTAACAATTTTGGGAAATCAAAACCAATAATGACGCCACATAGAGAGCTAACTATGGACGAGCAAGCTTTATTTATTGGATTTTAGGATGTAATTTATAAACAAGACTTTATGTGATCAGTACGTTAAAGAGTATATTGTCAGGTTGCATAACATCCAGGTAGTTATAAAATTAGTACTGTGTAAATTTCAGCTCCAATAACTCTATTCCACTTCATAATCACAAGCATTGTTGGTTTAGTGGTAGAATTGGACGTTGCCATTGCAAGCATGTTCGTCTAGACCGGGGTTCGATTCCCCGACAATGCAGTTTTGCATTCCATGAAGACTGTTTATGTACATGTAAAACTGGTCAACTTGACATTTTGACAAAAACATGAGCAATGACCGCATGCAAAACTTGGTTATCTTTATTGCAACATCCATCGTTGGTGCCGTAATGGTAGTAATTTTATCACTTCAAAAAGCACTCCCAACGCACAATTCCTCAGAGATTCTACAATTCAAATCAAATACCGACCGTCTGATCAAAGAATTTAAAACTGGTATATTCAAAAATAGTGCATACGAACAAGTCGCATACATTGCAGATACCTTCGGACCTAGACAACTCGGTTCCCAAGCACTTGAAGATGCTCAAGCATATATTGCGGAAATGATGGTACAACTTAGTTCACGCATACTCACACACTAGAAAAAAGATGGTTTTGAAGACGTAACATTAGAACCTGTACATAACGTCACACATTGGGTCAGAAATGAAGAATCTCTATACCTTGTCACACCACGACGCGCAAAAATTGCAATGTTAGGACTGGGAACATCTGTAGGCACACCAGCACAAGGTATCACTGCAGAGGTGATTGTTGTGACATCGTTCGAAGAGTTGGACAAAGTTGCAAACGACGCAAAGGGCAAGATTGTCTTGTTCAACCAACCATGGACGAGTTATGGCGAAGTGTCAAAATACAGATACGGCGCAGCATCAGCAGCTGCGAAACATGGTGCCGTAGCTGCTCTAGTGCGCACTCTTGCTTCATTTTCAATTCGCTCACCTCATACAGGTAGCATGGGTTACTCTGATCAAATAAAAATACCAGCTGCTGCCGTCTCCGTTGAAGAC
>JAESGV010000796.1_pt1 | contig 13622 bp, 13 predicted proteins | sample 9269781 | NCBI WGS metagenome assembly JAESGV01 (sample SAMN15741586, study PRJNA653496) | algae metagenome | isolation source: Tildeniella torsiva UHER 1998/13D and co-occurring heterotrophs from... | place: Slovakia: Slovak Paradise National Park, Hrabusice, Kosice Region | collected 2000-01-01 | reverse complement strand
AGTTCGTGACTACAAATTTATTGAAAGTTGTCTTTCTTTGATTCGTGATAAAACTGTACCTACACACGTCTGTGAATGTGTACTAAACGTATTGGCAAACTTTACCGATACAAATCAAGCCAATCAAGATTTACTCGGTACAGAAGCCGTAAAAGCGTTAATTGAACGATTTTTATTGTTCGATGAAAATGAACAATTACAGGACATGACTTGTTTGTTACTGTCGCATTTGACATGGAATCATCCAAAAAATCAAAATTTGTTTGGAACAAAACAAATTGTGGAACGGTTACTACGATCGATACATCGTGGAGAGTTGTATGCGTTGTTATGTTTAACAAACATGTTGTACCAAAATACACCGATACAAGATTTTGTTTATGAATTAGGTGGAATTCGCGTTCTTGTAAAAGCGCTGGATACGTATAACGAGTACGTTTTAGTAATAGATACTAACCAAATAGCTATATGACAGGAAAAACAATCGTGCTATGTATTAGCAACGCTGTTGCAAATCATGTAAAAAACGCGGAACAGTTTGTAAAGGAGAATGGTATCGAGAAGCTTGTTGGTCTTCTGAACGACGATGATGACGATGAGTTGAGCAATAAAGCATTTGCAGCGATGACCAATTTGAAACAAGTTGGTTTGCGGCGTATCCTAGAAATCATACAAAGAAATGTAAAACAAGAGAAGGAAACTCGAGAACAAATCTCTTTGGGAAAGTATCTACCTGTTCTTAACGGTTTAATATGTAAGAATTATTGTTCATCGCTTACAATAAGATATGGACACATCTGAAGATTTTGAGCTGAAAAAGGAAGCCTTTGTAACCGTGTTACAGTTATTTGAACTAGATGCGCTACGAGAAACAGATGATGAGGATGATCTTGCCGAATACGGCGCGTTTGTACTTTGTAACTTGACTACACTTGGTAGTACACCAGCGACACTACAGAACTGGGTTCGTGAGAACACAAAATGTTTTGAAATGTTAACTAAGAATTATCTATCTCAACGTGAAGAAAATGGTGATCGAGATATTGTAAGCATGATCAGTAACGTCTTGTATAATTTGTGTTTTGGAAACGAAACAAATCAAGCGATACTCTTAAAGGATGAGTTTTTACGTGCGTTAGCGGAAGATTGTTTACAAGATGATTTTGATCGTACAGAGTGCGCGAAGTTGTTGTTACTGTTGTACGAAGATCACAAGAGGGAATGTGAGATGTGTATTGGAAAAGAAAAGAGTGTAGAGATTTTTGAATCGTTACGAGCTGCGAAACTAAGTAGCGTTATAACTGCCAAGTGTATTGTGATGATAACAGGAGATTCACAGAAAGCGTTAAATATAAAATAATTTTTATAAAACTTACATCACGTCCATTAGGTGTCTCAATAGAGTATAATTATAGTTATAGTCGATATCGACAGTACTTCCCAAAACGGTGCATCGATCTTGTTTATTAACGCCATAGATCAATATCTTCTAGACATGCGCAGTCACAAACTTCGATTTCCTCAAAAAAATGACAGTACCGTATTATTTCAACTGTGGAATAATAGGTAATTAAGGATAGTGCTTAGTGACCAGTGGAAAAACATTTTTACGCTCTTAAAATGCAGAGAAACATTTGATCATCGTTTACCAAACATGGAAACGACAAGCACCACAAAATATGAAGCACATCCATTTTGGAATAGGAAAAACGTTCCAAGATCAAAGATAAAAATCTTTCGCTATACTGATCTCAAAGAGCTTTACTGTGGAAAAACATTTTTACGATCTTGTTATGACTTCGCAGTTCTCATTTTTGTAAAATGAAAACCGTTACACAACCTGCAAAATGGTTGTTCATGGATACAGAAACGCGAAATACAAAAGTACAGTTAATAACATAACTATGACTCGCAATTGTTCTTTATTTACACGAGACGTATTTACATGAACTTCTTGACGATATTATTGAGTCTTCGTTGTTGAGGAACGCATGCGCAGCGGTCCTCTGGTTCTGCCATACCTTCTACATCATACCAATGGATATATCCAGCAGGACAAGTCCAACATGGGGCAGGTGTAGGTGGAATGAAGCAAGCACACTTGTCTTCTGGTTCTGGCCAGCCTTCAATTTCGTACCAATGTTTATATCCAGCAGGACAAGTCCAACAATATTCGGATGGTGGTACAGATGGATTTGGAACACAAGCGCATCTATCAGCTGGCTGTTCCATACCTTCAATATCGTACCAATGGACGAAATTTGCAGGGCAAGTCCAACATGGGGCAGGTGTAGGTGTTGGTACACAGGCGCATGGATCTTCTGGCTCTGCCATGCCTTCAATGTCGTACCAATGGACAAAATTTGCAGGACAAGTCCAACAATTGCGTGGTGCTGCTGTTTCTTCAGATGGTGCTGGAGTTGCTGCAGCGCAACGAGCAATAGGTTGTAGAGTGGATCCAATACGTACACTGTTCAAAACGTCGCAACGAGCGTCGTAGGCTACAATAGTAACTTTGAATTCACCGTCTTCAGAGATAGACCATGCATAGGTTACGATATCATTCTTAATATTAAAAGTACCGCTCAATAGAACATCTACTCCACAGCCAGTGGGTTCTACTGGGCAACCAGAGCTAACTGTGTGAGGGAGAGCGATAGGTCCACGTGCAATGCTTAGTGATGGACTAGTTGATAGTGCATAGTATTGTAGGATAGAACAGCCGCGGTATTGGCATGTGTGAGTAGCAACATGTATTCTACCAGTGACAACGGGATCGGCGTAGATGAGGTATGCTTGAGTATCTGCGATAGGTAGTTGTAGAGTCTCTACAATGTTTCCACCTGTTCTACGAGTGATGCTACTGACATTGTTTGCGTTTCCGAAACAAAACTCGCTATCGTTGACAGTGATACAGTCAACAGCAAAAGGAGTGTTGAATGGTGCAGGGTTTGGACTTTGACCAGTAATAGAAAGGTCGATCACTGATAAAGTTGTGCTGTTTGTGTTCATTTGGCTTGCTGCAAAGGTCAATGTGTTATCAATGAACGAAGCAGGTCCACAGATGAACTGATTGTACGACTTGGAAATTTGCAACGACAAATCAGGGATCGTGTACTTGTAGCTCGACTTTTCATACCCCACGAAGAGTATGTCTGTTGCTGTTTGTGCAGAGCTTGGGTAGCACGTGACTTGAGGAAGCTGTGCATACGTGTATGCTGTTAGACAGCACGCTGCGAGAAGTAGTATTGTTTTCATGATTTTGGTGTATCAAAGAGATCGGAAAGTTACTGATTTATAGCCAGTGAGATGCAGACGATTTAAAATAGATCTACTTGGTTTGGAAAAGTACTGGGCAAAAAAAGATTGAACTTCGTCTCAACTTTGCTGTATAAACCAGATTCCGTTTAAAAATAGCACTGAACCTAAATCGCGACACCCAGCAATTCGTGAGCACCTAGCTAATATAAAGTCACATACGAAGAGCTGTGGAATAAAGGAAAGGTAGTTGATTTAAGTAGCAAGTCATGAATTGTGTTGCATTATTAATGTGTGACAGTCTGTTTATTCTTGTAAATCCAACGAATTTAGTCGTTGCACACGTTTATGAGAACGATTCGTACGTATGCATACAATCACAAACGATTAGCGATATGCGTTGCACTACTAGTTCCCATTTTATTCACACTTTGGGCTTTCAAACACGAAACGCGAGACACTCTCACTAACATGACTGTCAAATTACCACATAGTACATCTTACACGTTTTCAAAATACGTACCAGATAATTATCAGCTCATACAAAGCTCTGTCGTCATAACTAATACAAAAAAACCAGAAAACACAGAAGGGTGGCCAAGCATCGATATAGTCTTTCCTATTGTCGCCAAAGATGCAGGTTTATTAGTGTGGTTACTCAATAGCATCGAAACATTATTTCCACACTACAATCAAGTCACACTACTCGTCGAAAGACGCGATTTATACATGGTACGTGGTTCTATACCAATAGGACAAGGTCGGTACCGAATAGTGGTCGTCAACAATCCATTCGAAGAAGCAGAGCGAGCACAAAATAGAAACTTTGGATACATAATCCAACAAGTACATTTTTCGAAACATCTAACACATAGTGGTACAAATTTTACTCAGATAAATTCAGTACAGCCGATTTTATCATGATCTTGGAATCAGATCTCGTAATAGCCGAAAAACCAAAAGTTGAAAAATGGTTCAAAAAAGAAAATGGAAAACTATTACCAATACACCCGGTTTCAAATTACGAGCGAGATAGAAAGAAACAATGCGCTAACCCAACTACGTGTAATTTGTTCATGTGGAAAGCAGGAGCGGAATATGCGTACAATGGTAGAGATCGATTACCGACGGACACCGCAGATACCTATGTGGAAGCAAAATATGAGTACATGCAACATCAACCATTTATCTATCCAACAGCGTTTTTTAAAGATTTACGAGATTATATTGAAACAACGCATAAGAAGACAATGTCACAATTTTTTGATCACTATGCCGATGGAATTAATTTCGTACTTGATGGAAAATCTGATAAAATGTCAGAATTTAATATTTTCGGGTACGTTTCTGAATATGTTACTAATGACAGGCATTTTGCGTACTCGTCGCCGAAATGGAAAAATGAATTTTATTTTATGACTGATAAAGCGGAACTAGAGGCGTATTATGGATCGGGAATGGAAATGCAGCACATTAGTATCTTTAGGAATGGTGCTCTACCAAATCCAAAATTAACGCTAGAGTATATCACTGCAGCGTTGTTGTATATACATAATGGAAAATGTAGGACAAATCCACAAGATGAACTTTGCAAAGTGTTACCAGCTGATCAAGTACCATTCCCTGCTCCATATAATATTAATTGAGAAATGATTCGGAGCAATAAACAATATTTTTGCAGTTGTTGGGTCATGTATGAAGGTTCAAGAACTGAAGGGTGTCTTTGGTTTACCAATTCACCGTACTAGAATAATTAGAAATGGACACAACCACACCAACAAAACGATCAAAATGCTTCTCGGTGGCGCCTATAATTTCTTTCTTGTTTACGGACAATACTGGTGGTAATCCATCTGTAAAATCGCTAGACAAAAAACTGAGAAGAAAGTGGAGAAAACAATGGAACGGCAATATTCTTTTCGCTGAGTTGTACAAAAAAACAGTCGATATATATATGCTAGATGTGCTAAACAAAAGGTATTTAGCGGAATACTTCTACACCTTCGAGCTACCAGCAGAAACGTTTGAATGTCAAAAGATTTTTCCAATGTGGGATAAGCGATTTGTTGTACAGGGAAAACATAATGATGTTTTATATTTCTTCATGTGGGACCCACTTAACGAAGGAACACAAGAGATGATTCGGCAAACGATATATTCACCACGAACTGAAGTTAGACAATTAGATAATGGAAATATAGCTATATGCGTCGCCGATCAAGTATATATTCACAATTTTAAGTGTAACTGGTTGGAAACAGTCATTAGAGAAACAGGAGCTGCTAGTGCATCAAGCGAAAACGGTAGAGTTGTAATTGCACATGTTAAACCCAAGAGGGTAGAAGACAAGTGTCAGGAAGATTACGACCTATTTGCGATGGGACTAGCAGACAGATTTCCAAGGGCTGAGCTGATTGTAACTTCGTCGTGTGCCCATTATTCCGTTATGGTTTCACGCAAAGAACACATTAACTGCTCATTGAAAGTGTCTAATGCAAATTATAGTATTCATTTTACGAAAACTGTTGCTAGAAACGTTACTGTTTCGAGCTTGAACGAAAAGTTGAAGTTTCGGATTAAGGGAAAGATATTAGAGTTCAATACTTCACTTAGTCTTGAACCAGAACACGTTTGCCAAGTGTACCCACACGTGGTTGCATTTTCATGTACAAGTGGTTTGAGCCCTAGATTATCACTTTGGGATACAGTGTTGAACAAAGAGCTTGGTCAATACTCGTTAGGTAGAGGACAGTTCTTAGCATATATGTTTGATTAAAGATTCCCAACCTACTGAATTGTTGCTGACCTGCAGGTCTTTTAAAAAATTTGTAAGCTATTTTTATGTTCAAACAACTCGTGCGTACAAGATCAATCATACGATCAACACTACGATTAATGTCAGCAGAACACAAACATACAAATCGCTTGGCGAACTGTACTTCACCATACTTGCTACAACACGCGCACAATCCAGGTAAGATGAATCATCTGTAGCGTCTTACATTAAGTGGACTGGTATTCTTGGGGAAGTGAAGCAATAGAAAAGTCAAAGAAAGAAGGTATAACTTTAGAATTTACAACTCACAAAAAGACAAACCAATATTCTTATCTGTTGGTTACTCTACTTGCCATTGGTGCCATGTACGCTTCAAAATTAGATACTAATTATCAATAGGTTATGGAACGAGAATCATTTGAAAATGAAGAAACTGCAAACCTTATGAACGAATATTTTATCAACATAAAAGTAGATCGCGAAGAAAGACCAGATGTCGATCGTGTCTACATGACATTTATACAAGCGACAACTGGTGGAGGTGGATGGCCAATGTCCGTCTTTTTAACACCAGATTTGAAACCCTTTTTCGGTGGAACGTACTTCCCACCAAAGTATGTTGTCAAGTTACTCACTAACAATCTTAGAGATAGTATGTTTTCCAGATCACCAAGTTTCACAACTATTTTAAATAGAATCCACCAACATTGGACTTTAAATCGTGCTCGAGTGTTGGAACAATCAAATATGGTCATCGAAGCACTACAACGAGATGAAGATGATTCTGAAGAAACATCAACACCAGATCATCAAGTATTCAAAAACGCACAAGACTATTTAAATCTCGCAACAGAAGTAGAGCTACGTGTTTTCGATACAAAATACGGAGGATTCGGAAAAGCACCCAAATTCCCACGACCAGTCATATTCAATTTTCTATTCTCGCAACATGCACGCGGTGTATCAAAGAAAGATTCCATTTTGCAAGCGTGTGAATTCACATTGAAGAGTATGGCACGAGGAGGAATGTACGATCAATTAGGAGGTGGATTTCATCGATACAGTGTTGATACAGAATGGCATGTACCTCACTTTGAAAAAATGACATACGATCAGGGACAATTACTCGTATCGTACGCGGAAGCGTTTCAAATCACAAAAGATCCATTTTATGCAAATGTTGTGGATGAAATAGTAACCTACATGGCTCGAGATATGACACTAAACTCTGGAGCCTTTTACAGTGCAGAAGATGCCGATTCGTTACCATATCATGATTCCAAAGAAAAAAGAGAAGGCGCATTCTACTCGTGGACCTATAACGAAATACGCGATGTCATCGGAAACGAAAAAGGATTTGAATTATTCTGCAAAGTATTCGATGTACGAAGAGATGGAAATGTGAAAAACTCTTCGGATCCACATGGAGAGTTGACCAACTTGAATGTATTGATTTTGAGAAGAACAATTGAAGATGTTGCAAAAGAGTTGGAAATGCCATCAGAAGAAGCAAAACAAGAAATTGTAAAACTGAATAGAATGTTATTTGATGTGCGCGATAAGCGACCAAGACCTCATTTGGATGATAAAATTATTACTGCTTGGAATGGACTCATGATTTCAGGATTAGCAAAATCGGCACAAGTGATGGGAAATATCGAGTACGCGAACAAGGCAGAAAAAGCGGCACAGTTTATACGGGAAACAATGTACGATGAGAAAGATGGAACATTGCATCGTTCGTATCGTCACGGTAGTGACAACAAGGAACCTATTTCTGGTTACTTGAACGATTATGCATTTTTAATTACAGGATTATTAGACTTGTATGAAGCAACAAAAAAGTTGGATTGGCTCAAATGGGCAATTCAATTGCAAGAAAAGCAGAATCAGCTTTTCGGTGACGATAAAGGTGGGTTCTTTGAAGTCACCGGAAAAGATGAAACCATCTTGCTACGCATGAAAGAAGATTATGATGGTGCAGAACCATCTGGAAATAGTGTCTCTGCGTGCAATTTGATTCGTTTGAGTCAGTACAGTCAAACAAAAGCGAAAGAGTACGAAGAACGAGCAAGAAAAGTGTTTGGAGCCATGTTGAGAATGATTGAAAAGGCACCACAAGCAGTTCCTCAACTCATGTGTGCGTTGGACACAATGGCGAATCCAGGAAAACATATTGCTGTCGTTTATGATCAAAATGTTTCCGAACAAGATTTGGAAAATACCATTCGAGTAATTCATGAGAAACATGATCCTACAAAGACGTTGTTCTTTGTGAACAGAAGCGATCTTGAAGTCATGCAATATGTAAAACAGGAAATGGAATATTTGAGCGAAGCTCGAGTGAATAATAACAAGCCAACAGTGTACATCTGTAGAAACTTTGCATGCCAAGCACCCATTCAAGATTTAGAACAACTTCGCTCTTCGCTATAAATTTGCTGGTTTTGTATTTTAAGCGGGAATTGTAAACAAAAATAGCACAACGTTTGACGTCTGTGTTCACAAGCACAACATGAAACATTTCGGAGAGGTAGTGTTCGTTTTACTCCAAGGATGGATTGTTATTGTGGATCAGTTAATCTCAGTTCTTATTCCAGATTATAACGCTTCAACAAAGACGCCAGCGACGCCAACGAATGCGCAACATAATCAGCGACCACCAACACCACAGCGCAGTATGTTACTTTATTAATCATGATTCAAATTAATTCGACTAGATATGACCCCTAAAACATCAACGAACGTCGATTCCGTATTAAAGCTGAATAATCTACCAACTGTTGACGATGTTGGCAAACCACCACTTGGGAGACCAAAACGAAAAGTTCCGGTTGAAATAGCACGCAATATTAGCGTCACACCAGTTCTTCGCAAACAAAGTCCACGACCAAACGCGACGCAACGAACTAGTTCGACAACAAATCCACAAACAAGTCCAAGAGGCTCCTTAGATCGTAAATCAAGTCAATCGGCAGCAGCGTTAGGTATGGCCATTTTGCAACGAACGCGCAGTGGAGGACAAAACAAATCCATGTCTGCAGAAGCCATAAAAACACTCATCGAAAAAGTAGAAGAGCCTATGCCAGAAGAACTGGAAGATATTCCAGACGCGTCAGTAGTAGAACCACCAACTATTACAGAAAACGTTTCCGATAAAACTTTTTTGGATGCGATCATTCGAAACGCAAGTGCAAGTGACGTTACTGATTTAATCACACTGTACAATGCCAATATTGACGCAACTGATCGTATGGGACAATCTGCACTTCATCACGCTGCACAAAATGGTAATGGAGGACTTGTCAAAGTATTACTAGAAAACGGAGCCGATTGTGATGTTATCGCCAATAACAATGGATGGACAGCACTCCATTGGGCTGCTCAAGGCGGACATTTAACCATTGTACAAATGTTAGCGTTATTCGTCAAAGTATGTTTTTTGAAAAATACTAAAGAATAGGATGTCGATATTGTTGATAAATCCGGATGGACGCCACTACTTCTCGCTGCAAATAACGGATTCGCAGAAATCGTTTCCGAATTGATCGCAAAAGGCGCACTCCTCGAACGCAGAACAGATGCAGGTTTAACACCACTTTTGTTATCTGCACGCGCGTCCTCTACAGATGTTGTAAAAGTTTTATGTGAAGCAGGTGCCGATTTGGAAGCCATTTCCACACACGAAGAAACCAAGTGGAGAGCCATACACTGGGCCGTTCAAAACGATGCTGTAGAAATCGTAAGAACGTTACTAGATACTGGTGCTGATGTAAACGCTGTCACGATCGAAGGTTTGACACCGTTAATGATCGCTTGTATGATTGGGAATGCTGTACTTGTTGACTTGTTAATGCGACATGGCGCATACAAGGGAAAAAAAAATAATGAAGGTCAAACGGCGATACAAATTGCTATTTCACGTGGACATACAGATCTACCACAATTAATAAAAATGGTAGATAAAGAAATCAAGGAAGAGATATATGATTACTTGGATACTGTGAAATACGAGAAACGGAAATTGGAAACGGATTTGCAAAAAGCGAATGAGAGAATACTAAAGTTGGAAGAAATGGAAAAAGAACGATCAACACAGATTGAGAGTTTGATTCGAAAAACACAAGAACAAGAATCGGATATTCAAGCATTTATGGAAAATATACAAAAGTTACAGAAAATTGTAGAGAGTCAGAATAAATAACTTTATTCGTGGCAGATTTGTACGTGTTTGCAATTCCATTTCAGATGGCCACAAAAAAAACAATTATTCTTGTAAACAACGCAAACATGTTCAGAAAGTAGGACTACATGAGATCAAACTAACGTTGCATAGATTCACACAAGAAGAGAATGTCAGTGGTGTCAGTCTTTTGAAATCATCAGCACAAAAAGCAGTTCGCAAACAAATTCTCGAACAATATCCAACACTCGAACCACATGTTGAAGAACTATTACCAAAAGCAACACAAATGTACTCTGCTAAATGGTACTTGTATTACACAAATTTTAACACGCAATAGTCACAACCAAATCAACTTGATAGTTGTGAATAACCAACCACTATTCTTCACAATTCACGACGGACCGTATTTACCAACTCTACGAACTTTGCACCAATGTACGTTAAAGAATATACACACTCACTGTTAGATCCCGATATTTTACCAAAACTTCAAGTCGATCGTGGTGCTGTCAAGTTCGTTATGAGTGGCGCTCAAATCATGTGTCCTGGTTTGACATCAGCAGGTGGAAAGTTGGATATGTCAGTTCAAAAAGACGCAATTGTAGCAGTAACTGTTCAAGGAAAAGAACACGCGTTAGGAGTTGGTATTGCAGCCATGTCAGCAGCAGATATGTAAGTTTTTAGAATAGTAAAACTCATCCGTAGTGAAAAGATCAACAGCGGAGTAGCCATTGAAAATATTCACTACTTGGATGATGGTTTGTGGAAGTTGCCAATGATACAATAAATAGTAAATCGGAGACTTTATATTCACCCAAAAATACGCGCCCTTTCTTATTTAACATTTTTGTTTATCGGTTCTCGTTCAACATGTTAGTTACGCGTAGTCTAATACGAGTCTTCTCTTCCTCTGAGAAATGTTCAAACGCTTCACCGTATTGTGCAAAGATGTACGCGTCACGAGTTCCTAAAAATATTAATAATATTCGAAATCAACATACTGACGGCGAATTGGTATTTAGAGTAGACTCCAGGTGCCATCAAGAATCCAATCATTAATAGAGGCCATTTCCAACGGAAGTTGTGGTGATACATTGAGCTAAAGTTGCGTTCGAACCAAATGCCGATTCTGTTGTATGAGTATTACCGTGATTTTTCGTACCTAAATAGACCGTTGTAGCCGGCGTTTTGCCATAAAAACTTTGGTACTTGTTTTAATTTAACATCTTTGAGTAGGACGTTATCAAAATCTGTCGCTGGAATGGTGCGGACTGGAGCAGACGCTGTTTGTGTTGGGGCTGGTGTAGCAGTGCCAGACATGATTTTTTCAATTTGCGACTTTTTTGATTGGTCAATTTGACAAGTTTACAAAACAAAGTTCAAAAACATAAATATGAACAGTTTACATTAGCTTCTTAAACCGTGTAAAGAATGATTCTACTATGGATGAAACCCATCCAAACACTGGAGGACTTCTTTGTCTTACTGGCTCATCATGGTTTCCTAAGTCCAATGTACCAGTCGGTGAGGTCAAATTGCCAGACGATCGTATGCGCATGTGACCTTTTCTTGGATGACTAGATAAGTGCCGATCACTATCTCCACCAGGTGACCGTGGTTCATCTTCATCAAAGTACTCTTGTATCTTGTACGGCCTGAATTGGTACCCAGTAAAGATGAACACCGATAACGTCAATAATTCATTGATCAGTTCTGGCATCCATGCAAAATTGTGATTCAATTTGGTTTTCAAGAACATTGTCAAAATACGTGTCGAGTACGAGTACACAAACACGATAATGTACAACAATTGGAATTGACTCAATCTTGTTGCGTTTTGTAGCGCTTTTCCATCTGTCGTGGAAGCGTTTCGTAGATTTCTTATAGACCATGAGATAACGGGTATAACCAACACTATACAAACCAAATCTACCCAATTCAGGATTTGTCTCAAAGTATTAAACACATGGTTGCCATCGGCTGTTTGTTCCATGACAACAGTTCCAATATTTGACACAACTTGCAACACTAGAACACCTGCCAACATTCGTTTCTCTAGACCTGTCAAGAATGACTTGATGAACGACCAGCCGGTCGCTAATAGCAAAACTACAATGACCATCATGATTCCCTTGAAAACGGTGAAAATATAATACATGACGCTCCATTCTAGAGCAACACCGTTTCTTTGTAAATAATGAAATCTTGCACCTTCGAAAAATACAGAGGCGCTCTTGATGAACGCTAGTACGATCATTAAAATGTGAATTTTAAACGCATTCTTTCGTCTAGGATATTAATATAAATAATGTCAACATACTCTTTGATCAAGTACAAAGTACCTAATATGGTCAACAATAAAAAACACGCGCTCATTGTGATGTAAATCATAGATAGTGGACTTTCACCGACAGTTAAATAATCTCGACCGGGTCGAACAAATGTTCCATCACTCCGCGGAGTTACATATTGTTCGTTATATTGTTCAACATGGAACCTCATACTTACAGGAACCACAACTAGTTCTTTTTTCTGTTCACAATTATAATAAAAAAGTCCATAAAGTCCCTTTTTGTTATTGGGCACTTTGACGATAATAGGTTGATCTATTTGTTGTGGTGTAACTGGTATTATAATGGAATCGGCGTCAATGGCTTTGACACTTGCACGCAAGTTGATAAAACAATTCAACTCGTTTTGTTTGTGAATAAATAGTCCACGAAAATAGGATTCGTGATGTGCCGATTCGTCCGACGTGACTCGTTTGTATATAAACCCAATATTGTTTTGTTCTTGATTGTGGTCGTCTGCAAAACCATACGGATTTGTCATTGCTATTTTTTTCGGCATGTGTAACTCGAATTGTGTGACGGTAAGATTTAGTACACCGCGTGCTGTATGTCCAAAAGTATTCACTACGACAGCCTGCCGCGTGTCGTGATGAAACTCTACATCAAATATACGGCATTCCAATATACACAGTTGTATGAGAAACACAGCCAATGCCAGAGGCATGTGACTGGTCATTACCACCATGCAGTTATCTTGTTTGAGCTTTTGTTAGTTCCGAATCACGCCAAGTTGATTGTCCAAATTAGAACCCTGCAAAACTTATCTTGAACAAAAGCAGTGCCAGCACGAGTTGGAGGGGAACGGTACAATACTTTGGAGAGACTACATGAAAAGTGATATAGAACATATAAAATTTTTAATGCAAGTAAATGGAGAGACCATTTGCTTGTTTTTTTCTCTGTAACATATGCGCGAATAGGGATTAGATCAGAATGATGTTTCTTAATACAGATCCAACAAAGCGAAAAGGTGTAAACCTTTAGTTACAACTTAACGGTAAACTAGTTAAACTTCCGAAACAGAACAATCAAACACCAAGCGTTGAATGTC
>JAESGV010000795.1_pt1 | contig 13624 bp, 21 predicted proteins | sample 9269781 | NCBI WGS metagenome assembly JAESGV01 (sample SAMN15741586, study PRJNA653496) | algae metagenome | isolation source: Tildeniella torsiva UHER 1998/13D and co-occurring heterotrophs from... | place: Slovakia: Slovak Paradise National Park, Hrabusice, Kosice Region | collected 2000-01-01 | reverse complement strand
GGGTATACACTTTGGATTATATCACTGATGCCAAACCAACTGACGCTGATATTGGTGATACAGTCACTGTTCTATCAGCAGGTCTTCCAACTGATAGCTGCAATGCTAACGGTGTCGGTACTGTTGGTGTCTCCAACGGCAAGGTCATTTGGACTCGTTCCTTGTCATCATGGGTTGGTAACTGCAACATCACTGTAACAGTAACTGATAACGATCAAGACAGCCCAGCTACTGCTACTGCTCAAATCGCTATCTATGTTGATCTTTCATCTCCATACCCACCAACTGCTCTTGATGATGAGTACTCTACTCCACAAGCAACTGTCAACTTCCAAATCCCAGTCACTGGTACCTTGACATCAAACGGTGTAACCATCAACGGTGTCATGACGAACGATCGTGCACCATTGGGAACAAGCATCGCATTCGTCAAGATTATTTGCGACACTGGCTATTGCAAGAAGAAACCAGTATACGATGCACAAACTGGATTGATCAACTACCCAGTCGACAACACTAACTGTGTCCAAGACAAGTTCCAATATCAAATCAAGAACACTGATGCTTTGGCACAAACTGCTACAGCAACTGTAGTCATCAAGTTCACCAACTGCTATTGTTCTTCTGCACTCGATATCTTCTTCGTAATTGATTCTTCAGGATCCATTGGAGGTGACAACTTTGAAGTACAAAGAAACTTCTTGGTCAATCTAACCAAGAGTTTGAATATTGCAAGCGACAAGGTCAAAGTTGGAGTAGCTCAATTCGGGTATAGTAGCATTTTAATTTTAACTAATTTTCTAGATATGACGGAACGATTTACAGATCATTATCTGGCAACAGAGATGACGTCGTTGCCACTTTGAATAGTATTCCATATTTGGGTCAAACAACCAATACTTTGTCTGGTATCTATGCTGCCATGGCTGATATCATTGGTACTAACCCTGCTAACAACTCATACTTTGGTGCTGGTACTGGACGTTCAGGTGTACCAAAGGTTATCGTAGTAGTAACTGATGGTGTCTCCAACGCTCCTTGTGTATGCAGCAATAACGGTAACAGATTCTTGCCATATGGTGGCATGCAATTCATGACCTGTCAAGGTATGTATGGTGGAACTTCAACCAATTATCAAAATCAATGCAAGAGCAGCACGAGATATCCAGGTTTATCCTGCGGCGATTGTCCAAACAATAACTGCTTCCCTTGCGCTGACCCCATCAAGCTCACTGAACAAATCAATTCATGGAACACCACAGCTACTGGAACAACTCCACCTAGTTCCATGGTCCCCGCAGCAAAGAACTTTTTGAACTGGAAGGTTGTAGCATTGGGTGTTGGAGACTTGTTGGATAACTCATTTGGTCAGTCACAAATCTCTGGAATGAACTACGATCATGATCCAAGCAAAATGTTGTTGGTCAAATGGCAAAACTTGGCTTCAGTAGTTTCTACTGTAATTGACGCATCATGTAACACATAATAAATTGAGTTTGCAGTAGAAGAATTGGTAGTTCGTCAATAGAGTCAGATTTAATCGAAATTTATGTTAGTGAAACTTTAGTCTCGCCTCCTTGGAACTTGATAACGCAAACCAGTTATGTGACAAAAACTAACACTTAGGAGCACCTGGTAAATTGTACGCCCAGAAATGTATTGCTTTCTTGACATACATCGAAACACTTTCGAGTTGTTGTGTAATACGATCACTAGACGCTGTTTCGCAGATTTTAGCCTTCGGTAGGAACATTTCTATATTGGCCCATAGCCTAGCACGAACGTAGGGATCTTCAGCCATAAGCTCAAAATATTTCTTGGTAACTTGAGGTGAAAGACCAAAGCTACCACAACCATCTTGGGGCGAGACAATATCTATGCCGCTACAACACATTATGTGGTTTGATAACGCTTTTTTGATGTATTCTGGTGATTTTTCTGCCGGATAGTATGGACTTGCGAGAACTAACTTGCTAGGAGCGAGTCGCTTCAAATTAGCAGATAGCTTTTGCATGTATACAGTTTCTCCATCAGCATCGCAGTTATTTTCGGTTGTTAGCGCGTCTAAATCAGCCTCTTGAGGAATGTACCAATTGTATTCGTATGGTTTTAAAATATCAACAATCGTACGTGCTGTATCATTCTGTAATGATAGATATGCGTTCATACATCTACCATCCCATTCATATACTGCTCCACTGTTTATGTCTATCGTTAGAAGACCAACATACAGTGTCATGTTTAAACTTGATGCGAGTTGTACGACTTCAATTAGAGTTTGTTTAGATTCTTCAGTAAATGACGATGTGATGTTAACGCACTGCGATTTATCTGCTTGAGCGAACATTGTTCCTACTCCCCCAACGATAATCGTATCTTCGCCATTTTGTTTTGCTAGTGCAATAAGTTTGAGTGAATTTCTGTCAAAGTATAAAAAAGTGCCGGATAAACTCATAGAATAAACAGTGAACACAAGCAACAACAGCAGTAGAAACCGTGACATGTTTGCTTTGGTTTGAGATTGACCAGCCGTTACTAAAGGTCAATATTTTTCACAAACGATAGAACACAACATTCATCATCATGAGTGCTAACGATGCTGCAGTGTCTGGCGCTTCAGTGTCCTCAAGCGCAGGAGCCGTAAATTTATCGTTGATCATCAAGATCTCGACCATTACTCAAACCCTCTTGGGTATTGCAGTAACAGGTCTTGTCTTACTGACCTAATATGGCGTCGATACTGTTGATTCCACATTCAACAGACACGTAGCTTTGAGGTTTTAGAAATTACAAGACTTTATTTTTAAAAAACATAAACAATGAGCAACACACGTGTTACAGTAGTTGTACCAGCCTACAAAGAAGGCCCAAATGTCACACCACTTACCGAACGTTTATTCGCAGCATTGAAAAAAGAAGGCATCGATCAAACAACAGAACTAATATTTGTCGACGATAATTCAAAAGATGAAACAGCAGACGCCGTTAAAAAATTGGAATCAAAGTATCCAGTACGCCTTATTATTCGTACAACAGAACGTGGACTGTCGTCTGCAGTATTACGTGGCTTTGCAGAAGCCAAGGGACAAATATTGATTTGCATGGACGGTGACCTCCAACATCCACCAGAATCAGTTCCTGATCTCATCAAAGCGTTGGAAAAAGGTTCTGAATTTGTTATTGGTACAAGATATGGAAAGGGTGGTAACTCTGTCGATAAAGATTGGCCTCTATACAGACGCGTCATAAGTGCGGGTGCGCGTATGATGGCAAGACCACTTACGCCACTATCTGATCCAATGTCTGGATTTTTCGGAGTTACAAGAGCTGCATATGAACGTGCCAAGAAGAACGGAATCAATCCTATCGGTTTTAAGATTGCACTTGAAATGTATGCAAAAGCGAATATTAAGAAACACTCTGAAGTGCCAATCAACTTTGGTGTTCGACAATTTGGGTACAGCAAATTGACTGGTGGAGTTATCATCAACTACTTGGTACATTTGAGAGAGTTGTATGGGTTCTCTATGCCAATGTTTTTGCCAATATTCTTTGCAGTATTGACTATCTTGGCTGTTCTCTTTTTCTACATTGTAGCAAAAATGATTTAAAGATTTATTATTTATTTTGTTCTAGTAACATACTTGGTTTGACGATTCTAAAGAATAATTCTTCTAATGAAGCACTATTCACACTCCAATTAAGTGTAAATCCGTCTTCATGAGCCAATCCATATTTATGTCGCTTTGATTGCAGATCCATCATCTTGAACAGTTCTGATAGTTTCATGCCAATGTTAGGCACTCTGAAAATGAAATATAAATCAGAGTGGAACTCTTGGACAGCGTTAGGAAGCATACTCGTGACAAACTCAGTTACTCTGCTCGAAACTTCACTTAATGGCGTTAAGAGACCAGCGTTTGAGGTAGGTTCAACGTTTATTGTTACCTTATGCCCAGTGCCAAACCTTGCTTTTAAAAACTTTATATCTCCCACGCATTTGAGCGAACCTTTGTGTATGATACCGACTCTGTTACATAACGCTTCTGCCTCTTCCATCGAATGAGTTGTCAGCAAGATACATCTATTATGACTCTTCACGGCTGTGTTAATCACTTTCCAAACATCTCTTCTTGTTGCAGGGTCAAGTCCACTAACAATGAGTATTAATTATTAAAATTACGTAGTTGGCTCATCAAGTAGTACCACTTTTGGTGATCCTACTAATGACATTGCTAGTGATAGTCTTCGCTTCATGCCACCACTTAGATCCTTTGCCAATCTTCTTCTTGCTTCGTCGAGACCAAATTCGACTATGAGTTTATCTGAATAGTTATATTCGTTTTTAAATCCAGAAACTACACGTTTCAAGCGAATTAAGAACAGTATATGATCTTGTACAGACAAATCGTCAAATAAAATATCGAATTGTGGACAAAGTGCCACCAGGTGTTGCTTGTGGGCTTCATCAAGTGATAAATCGTTTATCGTAATTGTTCCACTATCTGCGTGTGCTATTTTACATAGCACATTGATGAGTGATGTTTTTCCTAGTTTGTGAGTAAAGTTAGTAACGACATACCTGCACCATTCTTTCCTAGTAATCCAAAACATTCATTAGAGCCAATCGACATGGATAGATCTCTTAGTACTGCGTGAGTACCATACGATTTGCTTAGATTCTGTATAATTAAAGACGGATCAACAGCCTCTTGTATTGCTTCTGGTTCGCTCTCTACACTATCGTATTTGGATGATTCAGTTCTCTTTAGTTCTTGGTGCCTAATCTTTTTCCATAGAACGCTTAGTTTGAGCACATGTTCACGTTGTTTCCAATAGTTGGTGACTGGTACAATGATAATACCAAACATGAAGAGCACGATCGACTGTACGAATAAAATAGCGTACAGAATGAGTAGCTGAATAGTTAGAGATAGTGGTCCAACTACTAGTAGGTACGAGGTATCATAGTACTGATACATGATAATTGCTACTGCTCTGTATAGAACCAGGTGTGGGAATAGTAGGTACCACCAAGGTGGCAATCCCATGTCAAACATGACTACGTTTGTGAAGCATCCAACGCACATCGAAGCAAACACTAGTATGTATCCAACTGCTTCTGCTCTTCTAGTACTCTTGAAGAATGACTGCAACGCAAAAGCGATCGATATTTGAGTATTTCCCCATAACACGAACAGTGTTACGTATTGCAAAGGGCTTCCACGTATAAAGAATGAAAAACGAAACAACACGTTTTGAACTATCATTATAATCACTACAACCATGTATAGTGTATAATCAAAACAGTATTGTACTATCTCATTCAGACTCTTTGAAACACCCAGCATACGAACGTACTCATCTAGGGAACTTCCGTGTTGACTAACTCGTTGGAACAGATACGCTGGTAGTAGAAAACTCAGAGCCAACGGTAGAACGAATGTGAAGATAACTGCCGCTTTAAAGTCTTCTGTTTTTCTGTTTTCTGAACCTATATCCTTTGCATGTTGAATTGTTCTATAGATAGGCCATCGATCTTTGCTTCCTGCCGACTCGAACGCGTCTACGAGTATCGAGAAATATTGCATGTAACTGTTTTGCGTCTCTGCATGTATGACCGCTTTTAAATACGATTCTTCGACGCTTTGTAGAGTGTATCCGGCAAATCCACCTCCATAATACGTATTAGTATCTTTGTATATGTTTAATAGTTCCGCATGAGAAGATACATTTCCAAACTCTGGGTTCAAAAAGCACTCTTTTGGAGATAGGGAATATAGTGGATACAGACGAGGTGAAGCAGTGACTAATGAGCGTACTCTGTCGGGATTATTTGTTTCATCAATCACTCCTATGAACTCACGACAGTTTTCTTTCCAACATACATTGCAATAATGCGTAGTAGCATTGCTTGTGTCGTAATAGCAGCATTCATTTGGCGTAGTTTTGATAATAGGAGTTATTTGAAGTTGGTCTTGGTTATAGAAAGTGTATGTGCTTGATGATGCCCAAACAGCGATGAGTGGAATCAGAAATATTCCCAGAGGCAAAACAAAGTGAAATAAACTAGTAAAAAATTGCCTCCTCTGTTTTGCAAAGTTTCTCAAAAACTATACGATAAATTACTGTTAGATACGCATACAATTGCACGAAATCGAGCAAAAAACAATTGAGCGGGCGATGATTGAATCGTAGTACTTTGCCGAGGTACTAATGGACTATCCACGCGTATTTGATACTCTGTTTCTTCAACGTTTATCTCCATGTCATCCACACGTTGTAGTTAGAAACTTCGTATTGGCTCTTTCCAGTACGAAACAAAGCGACAACACCATGCACGCCATCGTGGCAGATTTTCTGCTTCAGATAAGGTTTGTTATTTCAGATTCTCAGTTAACACAGTGTTCAGGCAAACTTTTGTGCTGGTGTACAAACATTTGACTCAAGCAGTGAGTTTTTACTTTTCGACGGCTAATTATGATAGTGGAATCACTGGTTCGCGACAATCATTCGCATATGTATACCATTGCTCACTATACTTTTGATATATGGAGTAAATAACGCCACATACCAGTTCTTTGCATTTTCATCACTTGATTCCAGTCGCGAAATACCGATTGGGAGCCTACCCAAAGGGAAGATTCTGTATTCACTAAATAGTTATCGCGCGTACAACATCATGGCTATGTTGGCAAAAAAGAACAATCCACCTTTAACTATTGAACCATACTCAAATAGTGCGAGAAGTGTGGGTGCACGCTGTCCATATGATATTTGTTCTAGTTCTAATATAGAATCTGACCTTCACAAGAATGAATATGAATACATTGGTGGCTTTTATTTTTCAGACCATTACGTTGGAGACTATACCGTAGCTGATATTACCATCTACGGTAATTGGACGTCATTTGGTCGCAATCCATTCAACACCTTTGATCCACTCGCTAGAAAACCAGTAGACCTCACTCCGCAGTTACAAAGAGCAGTAGAAGAAGCAAGAATCGCAGTCGCATTGAACAACACCAATTTGAAGATTGAATCTAGTTTCAAACCTCTACCCATAGTTAAAGTTCAAGAGAACGTACCAAAAGAAATTCGTAAGTAGTCAACTCGTTGTATAACAATTAGTTTTTGACGTCGTTGGAATTGAACTATACTTTGTTGGATTGTTCATCTTTACTGCTTTGACGCATTTCACTGTAAATGCTGAAAGAAACGATTTACTGCGTTTACTTATGCAACATCACAACTTGAAAGATTTTAGTTACTGGGCAAGTTGGATGGTTTGGCTAACGATTATTAATGCAATTGGAGTAGTTATCATGATCATTGCTGGACTTGTAAGATCATTCGTGCATACTAATCGTATAGATTTTGAACATTACATTGTTCACACATGCAAATTTCGTGGTGTTGTTCTTGTTGTTCTTTTTGACAACAGTTGCGTTATCGGCTACTGTGTTGTTCCTGACAACATGCTTTAGAGGTCACTTTATTACCAACACTGTGATCATTTTGGCACTTGCTGGTCACTTGGGATTCGTAAGTATATTTTCCAACAACTAACAATAACATAGATCGTTTTGTTTTCAATTCCTACGTATGGATCAGAGTTAAGTCTCGGAACACAATTAACTACATACTCTGGTGGGCCAGGTATCTTATCTAGCTTCCCTGCGTTCAATTATGGAAAGATCATAACTGACATTGCTCACAAAGCAAGAGATATCCCAGGAAAACCAGACGCCCAAGGGAACATCAACTATACTCGTTCTGATGTAAGTTTACATATATATAGTAACACAATAGTACTTGTTTGTTGACATGTTCCATTCAGTGTACAACTGTACCAAAGAAGAGTATTATGAAGTGAGTGACTGTGGTGTCCCTCCAGCTGCGTTATCTATGGTATACATGGTTGCGTATACTCTAGTCGTTTTCGTTTTATTGATCTTATTCGACTATTGTTTACCAAGAACAGGACAGCCAGGTAGAAAACGTTGGTTTGGTAGAAAAAAGGATGCGTTGAATGTAGATATTAGTGCATACGATAGTGAAAGATTTAGTAGCGTGCTACCCGACACAGATGGTATGATTTCTGTTCCGCACTAACCATGTAGTCGATATCGTTAGAGAATACCAGTACATCACCAAAAACTTACAGAATGAAAGTGTCATGTTAAAGATGGTAAAACTCAGTAAGATGTATCCTAAACGATGGTGGAAACGAGGCGAACAAAGCAAGAATGCTCTAGATAGTGTAACGATGGGAGCAGAAAAAGGAAGCGTGTTCGTTCTGTTGGGTCACAATGGTGCCGGAAAGTCATCACTCATTAATATTCTCACTGGTATGAACAGTGCAAGTGCTGGTGATGTATTAATCAATCAAAAGAGTGTTACCAACGAATTGGGTGATATACGCAAAACCATGGGTGTTTGCCAACAAGATGATATTTTATTCCCTGAACTTACAGGTGAACAACATTTATGGCTACTTGGTATGATTAGAGGACTTCCACGATCAGAAATCAAGAAAACAATCGAAGAACGGTTACGTCAAGTCAAACTTTACAAAGTACGTTTATTGTATCATCACTAACACCATAGTACAAAGATGAACTCGCTGCGACATACTCTGGTGGTATGAAGAGAAGATTAGGTATCGCCATGGCACTCCTTGGTGATCCAAAAATTCTTCTTTTGGATGAACCTACTAGTGGTATGGATCCAGTTGGAAAGAGAATCGTTTGGAACTTGATTCGCAAAATTAGACACGAACGTATCATTTTGTTGAGTACGCATAGTATGGAAGAAGCAGATTCTGTAGGAGATAAAATTGCAATTTTGGCGTTGGGTCGTTTGCGAGCAATTGGATCACCAATGCATTTGAAACAACGTTTTGGAATGGGTTACTCTGTTCATATGACAACTAGTACAGATCGAGTAAGTGTTACGTTTCTATCGACTAACAACCATAGCGTGATGCACTAAAAGAAAAAGTTTTGGAAATCTTTAATACTCAAAATGATGAAAAAGCAATGGCAAGTGTTGGTTTGCAATTAGCATCAGAAACTACTGCGGGAATAACGTATACCATCTTCCGTACAAGTGTAGAACAAATGGGTTACGTCACTAACTTGTTCCACTACTTGGAATCGAAGAATGCGCTAGTAGATGACTTTATGGTCTCTCATACAACTTTAGAAGATGTATTCTTGCGTCTTACTCATGGTGAAGGTATGGTAGTAGATGCAGCACCAACGTGGGACAATGAGCAAACAATTTCAGATTTACAGAGATTAGTTCGCGAGCATGAGACGACAATTGCTACATTGACACAACAAGTTAAAGATTTGCAAGAACATCTTTCACAATATACAGTGGATGATATTAATTAAAATTTACTTTGAAGTTCTGCCAACTTTTCCATGATCTCGTCGACTGTATCTACAAACGTTACTAGTGGTACGTCACGGTTTCTGTCCAAATCTAATTGTTCGGTCATTACTTGTACAATTTTCTCCCATGGTTCACGGAACGCAAAAATTTGTTTTCTTGCGCTGCCTGGTGTGAATATGCCTTCTATATACGAAATATTCCAAACAAGCATAAGCTCTAGAGCTGTTCCTAATTTTCCTGGTAACACGATGAATGCATTACTTTGGTCAATTAGTGCTTTTAAACGATCGGTTAAATGAGGAGTGTCGATGATGTTTGTTAAAAAACGATTTCCTTGCTCTTTTCGTGTTACGAATAGTGGGCTACAAATGGCACCTTCAATCACAGCACCCTCTACTGTAGCTGCACCCTGCTATGTTAGAACAATTGAAATACATACTTGACTACTGGCTTCCATTGTTCCAGCATAACCACCAGTCATCACTGTGATCTTTTGCTCGGCCAAGCGTTTTCCAATGTTAAATGCTTGCTCCCATGCAGGTTCACCTTCTTTCGGTGCACTTGATCCGAATACTGTAACACGCATGACGTTGATTTGTTTGGGTTGTAATTCAAACAAGCAGAACAGTTGACACATGTTTGGACTAGTTAACTTTGTGAGAACTCTAGTAAGTGGCGATAAAGTGCGTTATCAAGAGAATGGTTTCAACTTGGACTTTACGTACATTACAGACAGAATAATCGCAATGGCTTTTCCTGGTGAAAAGTTCGAGGGTTTGTATCGCAACCACGTTGACTCTGTTGCCGAGATGCTACACACTGTTCACGGCAAAAAATATAAAATCTATAACCTGTCGGAACGAATATACAATTATGATAAATTTCAAGGAGAGGTAGTCGAGTACGGCTTTCCAGATCACCACAACCCTCCAATAGAGTACCTATTTGAAATCTGTAAACATATGCACGAGTGGATGAACCAAGATAAAGAAAACGTCGCCATCGTACATTGCTTGGCTGGTAGAGGTCGTACTGGCACAGTTATCGCGTGTTACCTAACATTCAACGGAATGTTCGATAATGGAAGCGAGGCATTAGATTTTTTCGCACAAAAAAGAAGTAGTTCTGATCGTGGAGTTCAACAACCATCACAAAGACGATATGTACAATATTTTTCAGAAATTCACCATGGAAGAAAACCAAGTGAAGCACCACTCCGTTTGAAACGAATCTTAATGTACACTATACCCAATTTTGAGTAAGTCAAAGTTTCGCATTTTCTAACCATTTAGGAATGGAGGATGTCGACCAGTATTCGAACTTTATACAGCACCAACACAATTCACACCGAAGAAGATGTTATTTACAACACTAAGTGATACTGAAGAACCTCGTTTCTTCGAAGCGAGAGAGGGTAGAATGTCATTTGACATTGATATGGTCTTACAGGGCGATGTCTACATTCGTTGTTACCATTTCAAGGGTAGAGGTAAAAAACACAAATTCATGTTTCGTACTTCGATACATACTGGATTTGTTCCCCATGGAAAACATGAAAATGTTCTACGGTTAACAAAAACAGAAGTAGATGATGCGATCAAGTCTAGCAAGTTTGATCGTGACTTTTTCATGGACTATTACTTTGAGACAGTGTAATAAAGAGTTTTGTAAGTTTGGCGCATTTTTCATGACAACTGGATTTTTGGTGCTAAGTCCAAATGAAGTGGAGCAAGTGTTGAAGAAGCAATATGAAGATAATAGGATACGAAGGTTGCTTGAGGTGAGAAACCTCGCTAAACATCACGCTAGAGTGAAAAGAGAGCAATTTCAAAATGTTAAAAATCAAAAAAATGAAAAAGAGTTGAAAAAGCTGAAGGTAAGAGCAACAGATTAAATCTAACTGTGTAGCGAGTTTGGGAAGCAGACAAAGAGAATCACGTACTTGATTTAAAAGAGCGTTATTCGATTGCAATGGATAGCGTTGGATCCGCACACAAAGACGCACAAACAGCATACGCTAGTAGAATAGAGAAGGCGAAGAAAGACTTTTGGGAGTACAACAAATTCGATGGTAGAATGTCCACTCGATTTAATGAAGCAATGGAAGCAGAAAATCAGAAAGCTTTTCGAGACCAACAAGTTAAACAAAAACAACAAGACTTGATTAAATATGTGAAAGAAATGGAACAAAAGCGATCTGAAAAGAGAATTCAAGAACAGCATGAACAAGATGAGTTTAGAAAGAATAATCCAGAACCATGGGGCGTACATGAAACAAAGTTTAACGACTTGGATAAAGTTCCAAAAGAGGAGAAGCATGTGAAGCCGAAAGATAACTTCTCTTGCACGTATCATCACATGGAAGGTCTTGATCGGAAACAATCAAAACCTCTATCCGCTGTGCATGTGAATAAACATGTGATGAAGCATATCTCCTCCGAAGAACGAAGCGCGAAAGAAACTGCAAAGATCGAAACAGAAAGAGCTAAAGTACTAGCTAGACAACAATCTAAATTGAATGCAGCTAGGGAGCAGCGAGCTTTTTCTCGAGCTCAAAACGCTCAAGAGAAAGAAGACATAGCAACGTCGTTTGACAAGTTTAATACAGAACTAGAAAACCTGAACAAACATGAAATTAAGAAACGATTGAAAGTCATTCGGAATCGTTCACCATCTGTGGGATCTATCGCTACCAAACAAACGAGAAAAGATTATCTTATCAAAGTTGAGAAAGATTTCGAAAGAGAGTTTACTGAAAAACCGAAACCACCAATTAGAAAGCAACTACACGCAGTGTACGACGCAACAGCAGTGAGTAAACGAGCACCATAGCATTCTACATCTTGTACGATTTCTCTTTCAATCTTCTAGCCTTTTCTAACGCGAGAGTAACTTCTTTGTTGTTAGGGTCCAACTTGTCTGCGTTTTCTAGATCGCTAAACGCACCGTTGTAGTCTGCTCGCTCAATGTTTGCCAATCCTCTTCTATAGAACGCTTTTGTGTTCGTAGGTTCCATACTTAGTATCTTGGTACACAGTTCTATCACTGGGAAGTATTCTTTCGTTTTAAACTTTACCATTGCCAAATTTCCAAGAATTGCAATTTCCTCTTTCATGAGTCGCTTGTTTTCTTCTTCTGTACACAACTCTGGAGATACGTAATTAAACGCTTTTACGTATTTTTCATTTGCTTCTGTGTATTTTCCTTGTTTGAAAAATTCGTTTCCTATTGCACGGATTGCCTCTGCTGCTTTGATTCTTTCATCGACTATTTTGTATCGATCATCATCTTGCCAATATCTAGGATACACATCATGATCTGTTGCGTTGATGTCTGCGATACCATCATGTTCTCCATCATACAAAACTCCACAATCGGAAATGATTATTCTTGCTATGGGATGTCCCGTTTTCTCATCATGTGAAGAGTATTGAATGAGTTTTGTGACAGGAAGACCTTTTTGTACTCGACCAAAAACGACGTGTCTTCTACTCAAGCTTGGCTCAGGTTTGTATGTAATCATGAATAGTGAAGTGTTGGCATTGTTTCCAATATTAGAAGCCATCGCTAACACGCCTGGCTCTTCGAATACGTTATGTACTCCTAATTCATCTTCAAATGTTTTTGTTTCAAATATTGATTCTCCTACTCCATCTCCACTAATATCACCTCCATGAACGCTATGTTTCGGTATTATCAAATGAAACGGAGTGTTTTTATAATGCAACGGCTTTCCTGTTATTTTACTAACACCTTTCTCACCTGAACAAAGCGCAAGAAAATTTTCTACTGCTTTTGGCGCATGCTCAGGAAACAGTTCGAAAACAATCCTACCAACTAGTTATTAGACAAAGAGATTTATACCATACCGTTCTTATCGTTGATAGAGATATCAAAGAAGGCTCTTGTACTCATGTTTACTAAAATCACACAAAAACAACGTCGCTGTACAATTTAGAAAATGTTCTTGGGAAAGCTCTTTCACGAGAATTATTCTCCACCACTACAAGTCAATCACTTATGTAGTTTGCTCCAACTTCATTGATCTGCTGTTTCCTCGCTACACGGTCATTTACCATTCCATCTCTGGAAAATAGGTACAACCCTTCACAAGTAATCGCAATGTTTGTAATAGGCGCATGGTACATTCTATCGATATCACTCGCTTCGATCTTGAATAAATTTTCCGTTACTCGCTTCTTTTTCAAATGTGTAACCCTAT
>JAESGV010000794.1_pt1 | contig 13626 bp, 9 predicted proteins | sample 9269781 | NCBI WGS metagenome assembly JAESGV01 (sample SAMN15741586, study PRJNA653496) | algae metagenome | isolation source: Tildeniella torsiva UHER 1998/13D and co-occurring heterotrophs from... | place: Slovakia: Slovak Paradise National Park, Hrabusice, Kosice Region | collected 2000-01-01 | reverse complement strand
TAATCACGAATGTCACGTTTCTCAAAAACAAGCAAACAACGGTTGGATATGTCCTGAAACAGCGTGTCAGCAATACAACGGATTTAACGAACGAACTGGTGAATATAATATGATAATCAAACGAATGTACCACAAACCAACTCGTATCGCAAGTGGAGATAGGTTCAGTTTATTATGCAACCAATGCAGCAAAAAACAAGTCGAAATTCTCAACCAATGCGCCGAGTTCATACCAAGGTCGAGTGATGAAGATGATTTTGCACGATTCAAACAAGACCTCGAGAAACGATACCCTTTGTGCGAAAACTGTAAAGGCGCAGTAGCTCGAAAACTCGAACGTGATGCCAATTGGATTCAACAGTGGGCAGAAGAAACACATTTATTCGAATTTCCCAAGGCTATTGTGAATCTTCCACATTGGAGCCAAGAACTCACTCACGTTCACGTACAAAATATTGTCATAGGTCTCATCATGCTCGTATTTTGCGTACATTTTGCAGTACAATCAATTACACATGGAGAAAGTATAATCGATTTAGATTGGTACCTGTTTCGATTAGGATTTTTAGGAATAGGCGCATCCGTTTTAATTTCGTTCAAGTATCATCTAAGTCTAGGTTACGCGATCATTGTATCAGTACTGTACTTTGTATATGACTTTTGGGACTCGATGATCATCAAAGCAAGTATTATCGCACTATGCTTGTTTGTAACGCTACTCAAGTTGTTCGTGTTGGAAAGAAAAATTACAGAACAATATTCCACGTATGAAGATGAAATTTTTGAAGAACCAGTCAAGATCGAAACACCATCGTTGATACCAAAGCCTAGACAAGTTAGAGAAACGCATTCGTTTGTAGATGACGTTACTCCTTTCAAGGATCTCAAGTTGGGAATGACATCTTCAGGTTCTACATTTGCCAAATTTTCATTTGATGTTCAAATGCAAGAACCGGAACGAGATATCGCTCCACTAACACCAACGTTTGTGTTTCGTGGTATAGATGACGAAGATTCGATTCCTGAACCTTTCAACACCTTAGAAGATGACAACATGCAAATAGATGATTATGGATTTGATCTTGATAGTCTAAGATTAGATGCACCAAGGCAAGTACACACTGTAGATAGAACAAACCAAGTTCCACAAAAGAAAAAGATAAGATCTCGAACGAAGACTGTACCACGGTACTATTATGCTGGTGGTGCGATAACATTTGGTCTTACTCTCATAGCGATAGCATACTTCTTTATGTAACATGATAAAACAGATTGAAATTACAAAGCCCAACTGGCGACGCTTATTCGCGTCTAAAATAGTATAAAAAACAAAAGTAGATGATACGAAGTGTAACTAGTGAGGGCTTCGATTTTGTCGTCCTCGACTGGTATTTGTATTTGATTTATTCGCTCGTTTGTATGTTTTTAGTACTGTTTGCTGGATTGATGAGTGGATTAACTTTAGGACTGTTATCTATTGACAAAATGTCGTTAAAAATTATGAGGCAAGCTGGTACAGGTCGTCAAAAAACCTACGCAAATCGGCTATACCCAATTCTTCGTTTTCGGCATTGGCTTCTTGTTACTTTGCTATTGGTACAATAATTTTACTGTATTAATTTTTTCAAGTGGAACGCAGCGGCTATGGAGTCTTTACCAATCTTTTTAGATCGTATGGTGCCAGAATACATTGCAATTATACTCTCCGTGACGTTTGTGCTTGTTTTTGGTGAAATTATTCCACAAGCAGCGATTTCACGGTTTGGACTAGCAGTAGGTGGAAACTTGTTCTGGTTTGTGTGGATCTTAATGGCGATATCAAGTCCTATTTCATTCCCAATCTCGAAACGTAACGTTAAAATCAAATGCTAACTTTAGTTTTGGATTGCATTCTTGGAAAAGATCACTCGGTAATCTACAAACGATCTGAATTACGTGAACTAATGGATTACCATGCAGAAGAATCAGCAGAGGGAGGAACATTAAATCGCGATGAAGTGATGGTCATTAAGGGAGCGTTATCAATGTCTGAAAAGACAGTTAAAACAATCTTGACACCACTAGCTAACGTGTTCATGATCGATTACGACTCGTCACTAGATGATAATATGATGCGATCGATTGTGCTGCACGGACATAGTCGCGTACCTATATATCGTGAAGAACGCGAAAACATTGTTGGATTACTACTAGTAAAAAGTTTGATACTACATGATCCAGATGCATCAACACCTATAAGTGAAGTCAAACTGAACGAAGTACTGTTAGTAGATGACGACACGCCAGTATGGAGTATGTTGAATACTTTCCAAACTGGAAAATCACATATGGCGATCGTTAAGGCCAAAGATACACATGAAGTAATTGGCGTAGTCACCCTAGAAGATATATTCGAAGAGTTGATCCAAGAAGAGATTATTGATGAAACAGATGTCATGGAACAAGTAGAAAAACGTTTGACAGTAGCAGACATCTTTAGAAAAGTCGCAGAACCTATGAGAAGAACGCAGAGTGCATCTGTAATTAGACCTCAAAATGCTCACTTATCAAAAATCAAGTCCATGGATATTAGTCTCATGGGAGGGCATAGATCAGATAGTTCAAGTCCATTACATACAGACAAAGATTTGGATATGGTAACGATATCGATCAATACGCCAACTGATTCTAAGCGAACAAGCTTTGACGAAAAGACATTATAAAATAGTAACTTATTGAATAATAGCTTTTATTCCTAGAGAAGTGTATTTACATTAACAAGGCGACTGTGATCAGTAGCAAGATAGAAGCTAGAGCTCGTGATGAGCTACTACGAGTAGGATTAGGTGTTAGATCTGCGTTTGGATCTTGCGTTTCTGGTTCTACAGATGGAGCCCCTGGTAGAGTTGGTGCTGGTGATGCTGGCTTTGAGGTACTCGCTGGAGGCGATCCTGGGCTCTTTGTGGTTGTGCTAGTTGGAGCTGTGGTGGTTGGTGCAACTGAAGGCGCTACAGTTGTTACTGGTGGCTCAACTGAAGAGGAATACGTAGTTGTGAGTACCATTGCACTAGTACTTCCCATTGGGGAATTAATCTTAACCATCGTTGTTGGAGTTGGTGATGAATCAAACAATAGTACGAAAACCAACTGACGATTCGATTTCGACTTAGCGTTCGATAGTTGTGTAGTGACGTCAACAGGTGGAGGGGTTGTAGAGGAATCAGTGTATACAATTGTTCCAATGTCGGTGCATGAGCTGTGCAAGTTGTCATACAACGTGTACTGATAAGCTTGCCACATGTTCATGTTTGATTTGTCATAACGAAGACTCAAATGATCTGCATCATCGTAGGCAACAAAATCACTAATGACGTATTGTATTTTCCAAACTGCAGAGGGTCCGGATAGCGGCGCCTGCATTTGTAGGCTAGCACTCTCGATTGAGGCGTCAGATGGTAAGCCGGACAAATCGAATCCCATCACGATGAAATAACGACCAGAGTCGGCTTGTAGTAATCCATACTGTGGGAACTTTGACATTGTGTACGTGCTGTTCTCTTCTAGACCGATAAAGTGAGAAATCTTGCTCAACGTTGTTGTGTATGATGACTGAGCGAATACAACACCGCATAGTAAAAGTAGTAAGATGGTGTTCATGTGTTTCATTGTTTGTTTTCGCAAATGTTTTGGATAAGTCGATAGCACGATAAAAATATCTTGACACTTTATTACCAAAAGTGTACAACCAACATAAATTCTAGTTAAATTGTTGCTATCTCTGGTTTTTCTTCTATTGACGCAAAGACAATGAAACAAACACATTTCGTGGTGGTTTTCGCGTAGTGAGCCAACAGTCGCATTTACAATGTCATCCGTCAGTACTTGTCAACTCGTAAAGCAGCGCCAACAGAATTTTCAAACTAGAACGAATAGATAATTTGTTAGTTATCTTTTGACAATATGGGTTCACAAGTTTCTGTAGATTCCAGTCCGCTATCACTACATGCACTCGTTTCATCAAAAGACACAACAATCAACAATAATCAATATAAGAGCAACATCAAAGCATGGTCTGTTCTCGCTAGTGCCACAGATATCGAAGTACACCCCATAGATGTTAACACTATTGAAAATATAAATAACCGCGCGTGTTATATTGTTATTCACTTATACCGCACGAACGCGTACAACTCACAACCAATCAAAAAGAGCATATTCGAAGATATTGAAGATAATATTACTCCGCGCGGACTAGAGCATTTATTCGCAAGCGGAGAAGAAGATAACTTACGATATGATTTGTATCTATGGCACGGAACAGAATCCCTACCATTGACTCGCGCCGTAGCAGTTGCACGTACTATCGAATTGGAAAATAAATTACAAGAGAAGAATATGCCAGAAGTGTTAATAGGACTTGGAGCGCCCATACCATTAAATGCAGAGAGCAACACACCATCACCAAATATTCACTTGTATCGAACTATGACTGGTGAGAAGAGACAAGATACTGCATTAAGACTTTTGTTAGGAATTGACAATGCTAAACAACAAGCACAAAGTCCAAGTGATGTTCCAGAACCATCTCCACGTGTCGTTCGTTTCACTGGCTTCCATTTACAAATGCCACTAAAGACACAATCAGATACAGATAGTATGGGAAGTGCCAGCACTTCAGCAAGTGGAGGACGTTCATCATTCAGATTATCATTGGAAAGTGTAGAACGCACTATGGGTGAAGAGGCACCTACTCCACGCAGAGAAAGAACCGTAGAGAGTGCAGACGTAACTGATGACCACCGACCCATGAGCGGAAATGCATTATTACAAATCCATCGCAAGATTTGTAGCAAAGTGAACGATTTTATCTTCTTGGGAGGTAACTATATCGCTCGCGACAAGGATATTCTACAAAAGAATGGCATTACTCACATTGTGAACGCCGCTTTGACCGTTTGTGAGTGCTATTTTGGAACTGATTTCAGTTATCACGCAATGAGTTTGTATGATGCTGGTACAGAGTCCATTATCGGTGCATTCTTTGGTGTCATTGATTTTGTCGAAAGGGCAGTCGCACAAAATGGAAAAGTATACATTCACTGCTTTGAAGGTGTATCTCGTAGTTCTACACTAGTACTTGCGTACTTGATGTGGAAGTATCGCACACCCTTTGATGTGACTCTAGATGAAGTCAAGAACAGGAGACCTGTAACGTCACCCAACTCTGGCTTTATTGTCCAGTTAATTCAATGGGAAAAAATGTTGGCAAATCCATCGTACTATTTATACCGCATGTCCGCGTTGAATGACATGTATGATGAACATGGAGAGTTGATGGCAAAATTATGTTCTGGGTCTTCTCTAGATAGTAGGACATGTTTTGTACTACACGCGCATCCAATGAACAGAATATTTATTTGGATTGGAAACAACTTGATCATTGATGCGCTACAAACAGAAGCTCACAAGTTTGCTGGACTAGTACAAAAATATTTTTCACCAAATACCGAGATTGTTGTTCTAACGGAAGAACAAGCAGCCACAAATGAAGAATTCAAAGAAGCATTATCACGATGTCCAGTAGATAAGATTGTCAAGGAAGATCCATACCCAGATATCAAGAATTTACTGAAAAAGAGTGCAAGAAAGTCAACACCAAACTTAGTTGCCAAACCAAACAGTGACCTGTTCCAACTAAAGAACGGTCTACTGTTTGAGTATCCAAGCTTGGATCAAATACCAGGATTTGATGCTGATGATTTGGAAAGTGATACAGTGTATGTGTTACAGCCACAAGGAGAAAACTTTATATATGTCTGGGTTGGAGAAGAAGCAATGGAAGAACGAAGAGAAACGCTAGACTACATTGCAGAAGATGTCGGCAAAGTATTCATTTCCAAGAAATGTTTGGGAGGTGGAACAAAGATTGTTGGTGTTGAGCAAGACAATGAACCGGAAGAGTTTTGGGACTACTTCCAATAAACATGATATTTATTCGTCAAAATTTGTAACGCTGTTTTGCTGTGGCAAGTTGATCTTTGGCGTGACTTGTATGTCACTTTTCAATGCGAAAAATATGGTTGCTCATAGTGTTGGGCTTGCTTTTGAGTCTAGTAGCCTTGGGCAACTCACAAACGATAACATGGGCAAATAAATTGGTAGGTAATTGGAACGACCCAACATGTTGGACTCCAGAGCGTGTACCTAACGCTACCGATTATGTATTGATATCTGGAAACAGTAATACTAATTTCACAGACTAATATCGTTAGGAAATGGCGATGTAAAAATTAATATCACTACAAACGTTGTTGTGACTTCGTTAAAAGTTGTCGATGGAGGATCTAGCTCTAAAGTGTATCTGACACAACAAAAATCGCTTCAAGGTACGTTTATCGCGGCGATATTAACAAAACCAAAGCGAATAATTTGGAAACATCGTTTTTCACAGCATACATACTCCAATCGAACGCTGTGTTACTGAATACGACTGCATTGATAAAGGGAAGCTTTAGCATTAACGACAACACGCACATCAACTACTGTAACATCACCGCTACTGCTGCATCTTTTAAATCGAAAAACCAAAACGACTGGCATATTTGTCAGAATTCTCAACTTTTTATTCAAAGCATCGGTAACTTTGAAGACAATGGCAATTTAGTGTGTGATGTACCTGGAAAATTGATTATTAATAAGGGAGCAATACTTGCCACTAGTTATTCACACAAAGTTGCGATACCTGTTCAAGTAGACGGAAAACTAACTCTCACTGGAAACTCGCAAGTCACATTAACAAATGGATCACTGGATGTTACCGGCACGATACAATTTTTGGAAGATCATGCATTATTGAGAGTATGGGTAACAGCAAACTTTGAACAACTATCGTCACTACAAGGAGCAGGTACACTCATGTTACTAGGTGATGCAAACTTACGCGGTGCCGTTCAACTTGGTAGTATCAACTTCCAATTTGGTACAACTAGACTATACAACCAGTCTATCGTAACAGAATCTCTTACCGTGCAACAAGCTACACTAATTGGTGGCGGTGATGATACCATTAATGTTATCATAGACACAAGTATTGTCAGCAGTACACTACGAGATATTAAGTCATTACAAGTGAGAGGTTCTGGAATAGAAAGATCGACACTTGTTCGTACTAGTGTTTACTTTGGACAACAAGGATCACGATACCTTCAGAATGGTAACATACTAGATGGATCACATTTGTACATACAAGATGAAGCAGTTGTGGAGTTCTTCCATGGGGATACTTTAGTACCAACACAATGGATAGGTTCTAGTACAGTCAATGTACTTGATGGTACGATGATTGTAGATACCACAAGTATCGATGCCGAGTTAGGAAGTAGAATCATTGTAAGCGCTAGTGGTACTCTTCGACTGATATCAAACACTACTTTGAATGTTGAGATAGAAAACAATGGTATTGTAAATGTAGAGGGAAGAGAATCCATTTTCAATGGTTCGATAACATGTTCAGGTACATTCAACAGTCTACAAGGCTCTCTAGTAACAGTCAAGTCGAACATTCTAGGATCAGGTTGTACTATGACTTTGGGTGATAGCATAACACTCGCTTCGCCTATTGTTGCTGTATACAATGTAACGATAACATCACCACAGATGTATATAACAGGAAAAGCACGGTTCCTGAATCCAATTAACCTAGTTGGTACCTTGCATCTGCATGGACTGTTACAAGTATCTGATTTATCGGTAACTCAACTTGAAGTACAGAATGGTGAACTAGTTGTCGATACGTTAACACAAGTCACTACATTCATGAATGTTGACGTCAACTCGACTATTAGAACAGGATTTTTAGCATTGTACAATGCTAAACTAGAAATCCACTCTAGTAACGTTACTATCTATGTAGAGAAACCAGTGTTTTTCATGGGGTCCGACTTGACACTAATTGGTGGTTCAAGTACACTTATACTTGAACGGTTTAACGTTATCATTGGTCAAGCTAGTTTCATTGACTATAAACCTGATACTACACTTGATGTCAGAGGTGGAGCAACTATTAAAATAGATAGTTTGGTAGCAGATATGAATCCATCAAGTAAAATTGATATCAAGATCTTAGCAGTGGATAGATTAACAGTTAAATCCAATTTTGCTGTTACCAAGGCTACGATTATAACTCTAGCAGATGTACACCCACAAGCAAAATTATCAGTTAGCGAAATGCATTTGTATGGTACAGTACGACTACATGATCGCTCCACACTGGATATAAACCAAGTTATACCTATTGAAGGTGGTGAACATACCATCAACGCTGCGGTGGGAAGTTCTACAGTGATTGGATCACTTGTAGTAACCAATTTCACACTACTAGTGAATAGCAGCGCATACCTTACAATCGATGGTGATTTGGACGCAACAAGTGGTATTGTAGCAATTGAAACCAAAATCAACGCAACGATGATCAGTAGTGGTCAACTTACTGTTAGTGGTAGTACCAAACTACGTCGTGTAGAGTTAGTGTTCGATCCTGTACCATACTCGTGGAACGATTTTTCTCACGTTACCAGCAAACACATTATACCGTTCTTATCACCTATTACTGTACTTCCTACGATTATGCATGATAACACAAATGGTGTTGTACGTACTACAACAAGTTATGTACGTGCATTGTCTATAGACTTTTCAGAAGGTGATTGTGCGCAAGGTTGTGTGTTTGGTATATGCAATGGTACTTGCCACTGTAGTAATGGATTTACAGGCACTCGTTGCGACATTCCTGCAACTTCTCCTCCTGAACCAAGTAACTTTTCTGCTACTCCATACAATGGTTACATACAATTAACGTGGAATCCACCAGTGAGCGAATATGAACTGAATATTACTCAGTATAATGTTTATACAATGGAAAAGGTGATCGCAGTGGTTCCATATCATGACGACACGAATTATGTTTGGAATCATGAGCATACTATTGCAGGTACTGTATATTCGTACAGCGTAGCAGCAGTGAATCCATTTGGAGTTGGAAACAAGTCAAACGTACAAGCTACAGCAGTAGATGTACCAACTCCACCAAATTTGAGTCTACTTGATGTTGGTATGTTTACAGTTAGTCTAGCGTGGACAAGTAACGTCTCTTATCCGGCAATTACTAGTTTCGAACTCTATAGGAACGGAAAAGTCATCTTTTCTACTCCTGATAAACTATCATACATTGATAAGAACGTAGATAGATTATCAAGTTACCAGTACGATATCATTGCAGTAAACGAACGTGGAAAGAGTAAAAATAGCACTCTTGTCGTGAAAACAATCGATACACCAGGTAGACCAACCAACGCAAATGCAACGCAAACAGATACAGAAACAATTACTGTAGAATGGGACCCACCTACACAACTTGGAAATACGCAACTTTTAGGGTACAAAGTATTCCGAGATGACAAACAAGTTAAAATGATGGGACCTGAAACGACAACAATGGCAGATACTGGACTAGAGCATAACCATGAATACGTATATGCAATTTCTGCGTTTAATAAAGCTGGAGATGGCCCTAGAACAGTAAAAACTGTGAGAACAGTTAACGCTAGATATGGATTGATTATTGGATTATCTGTTGCTGGTGGTATCATTGGAATAGGAGTTGTTTCTGTTCTATTTATCATTGTCGTGATCAAGACAAGAAAGAATGAAAGGTATCAAGAATTAGTTAGCGATTAAACATGTATTTATTCTAGTGCTATCAAACACTTCAGAAATACTCTCCTCAACTCAATGGCTAGTGATGGTACAAGTTCAACGTATCTATCATAGTAGAACACAAATGGTCGTACGTCTTTGAATCCTTGCTCTAAAGCTTTTTCCATTAAGAAGAGTAAACCTGAAACACCATCTTCAATTTCTCTCTCCATGATAGTTTCTTCTACTAGCAATCCACCAGATAACCACCCAAATCCATCTCGTAAAATCGGTAACACTGTCTCAGGATAGTATTGTCCCAACTTTAACGTTAAAAACGCGTATCTTGTAAGAACTGCAATATCTTCTGTTTCTTGTGATGTTATTAGATTTAAAATGTTTTTTAGATAATTTTGATCAAACTTGGTTACTAACGCTGTATGTGGAGCAATGTAAAACGTGAATGTGTCACCTATGCATATTAACGTGTTTGATATGGCATGGTGATACAATGAGTTAGTGTTATGATGCCAGTCATCGTCTGTAAAAATACACAACTCAATTACATGTATGAGTTTTGGCATGAGTTGACTGAAAACAAATGTGGTAATCTCTGATTCTTTGGTATCTTTTGGGAACAATAGATCTAATCGTTGTTGTTCCGCTAACTTTGTAATTCCATTATACACTGTATTAATGAGTGATAATTGGTAGTCTTGTACAGTCAAGCACACTTGTATAGCTCCTTTAAATCGATCACCAGTTTCACCTTCAAACATTAGCCTCGTAGATACTTCCCTTGGAGTTTCTGTTGCCACTGTCCATAGAAATGCGAAATAGTTTACTACAACGCACTTTGATATGTCATAATCGAATTCTGATTCGTCTATATGTAAGGATATGTAATTATCTACGAGGTCCAGTGCGTAATCGATAAATGGTGACAATCGATCTGCGTATGTTGCTCCTGTCATAGAAACAAATGGAATAAATTCTGCAAAGAATGATCTCATAGGCAACTCCGCAGCGATATCATCAATCTTGTGTATAGTTGCATACTCTGTTTGTAATAGTTCAAATAGCTTCTCGAACGTGTCCATCAACTTGTTACGACTCTCCACGGTGAGGATATCTGTTTCGTTTACAATACACTCGAGAAACGTAATGTACTGCACCACGATAGCATTTTGAGCGTTTGTGTTCGTATGTGTCAGTGGTAACGAGTTGTATAGATTGTAATAATTTGTCAAAAACTCGATATCTTTCTCTAGAACGACATCTTGCAAAATGTCTGATGCAAATAACGCCAAACGATTGTACTGTTCAGTTGTCATTTCTGGATTTTTTGCTACAGATTCGAAAACGAGTAATCCAACTGCTCTCCACAACTTGTCATTACTAGATATCGCATCTAGTGCGCTGGTGTATACCTTTTGTGCTAGTGTCTCATCAAAGTATGACTCTAAACTACATGCAAGGAAGACCAATGTTGTGGGTCTGAGATTCTCATCGTTCAGAAGCTCATAAAAATCTGGTGCTCGTACAGCAACTGTATCGGCTTCACACGACATGTTACATAGTGCAAATAATGCCGCTTCAGCACGATCTCCCTTTGACAACGCTTCACGTGTAATAAATTGCACTGTGTATCTATCTGTCGTTCTTCTCCAAAATTCGCTATACTTGTGTCGTGACTCTGCATTATCTTTTGTATTTACAGTCGCGTTTAACACAATATCTAGTATTTTGGGCCATTCTTCATCGTTTACTCCTGGAAACTGCATCAGTCTACTGAGGACATCATCAAAATTTTTTGGTGTGCACGTCTTATCGTACAACGCATAATGTATTAAAAACTTTTGCACTTCCGCTAGTATTGGTAAATCCATGAAAGCAAAATTTGTCAGTAACGCGTGTATTAGAGTTTCTTTAACCTCTGTTGATCGCGAAACACTCTGTCCTGGTGTATTTAAATCTCTTTGTATTGCGACACTAAGTGATACTAGTAACCCACGACTTGTCACCGCTATGCTTCTGCATACTTCTTTTACTTTTTCGATTCGCCTCTGCAGCTCCTCGTGGCTTATCTCTTCACTAAGAGGATCAGACATGTTGGAGTGTTGCTGACGTTTGAAATTTACAACTCGCAAATACCCAGTAAAGCCATCAACAACTTGGAAGATGAAATAATCGTTGTGCAAGAGAGTTGTAAAAGTAACAGTCAACTTGTACGTTTGAATCATAGCAAATCTTTTTTCACATCACATGTCGGTGCCTGTTAAAGCCATCTTCTTTCCATTTCCCGTGGATGAAACTGCACAACCACGTGATGTGACGATCATGTTACCGTCAAAGGTCGTAAAAACTCCACAAATTAAAGAAGTATTGTGGCACTATCTAAAAAAGCACGATCCACGTATGGGTTGGAATGGTAAGTACACTCAACAATGCTAAGCAACCCTAGATAAAGAGAATATCAAATCGTTCTATCCACATGACACATTACACAAGTATCTATTTGTAACTTACATGTATCCTGAGAATCACCGATACAACAACCGTAACTATCTTGTAGATGAGTGGATGTATGACACAACACCTGAAATTACACAATTTTTCAAAGGACCAGTATTCGTTTTCAAATTTCTAAAAGTAGTCGAAGGTTCATGGATCTATACGCTAATTGATCACGGTCTAGCGCATCATGAAAAACCAGCATCTATTTCTGAATCTAATCCTGGACCACCACCTAAAAATGTTATAGCCAAAAAGGTCGAACCACCACCACCAGCTGTCAAAAAAACGCGATCTAGTGGTAACATTAATCCACCCGCTCCTGCTAAGAATCTATGGAATCAACCCGATGCTAGTAGTACTTCACCTTCAGAATCACCACGTAACGTAACACGCGCACAAGGTCCTATCATTGATCTGAAAAATAACCCATTCTCATTGTACAGTGATTTATCCATGTCCTTTATCGAAGACATTTATGAGCCTCAAATTACTGCTGATTTATATCCACCATACGTATTAGGAAATCCTAGTGAAAATTTATCAAGACTTTCTGATTTGGCTGAAGAAGAAATTTGGGATAAAAAAGGTAAACCGTTAGCTGTATTGTTTGAATATATCGCTTTGATCTTTCGTGGTGCTGTACGTGCGAATGCTGCTAACAATGGACGATTTATAGCTGTGAACAAGGATCAGAAAAAGTGTGCTGTGAATACTGGTTTGATGACACGTAGAGGAAGTAATGAATATATTCTAGCGTTGTGTCAACGATTACCTGATAATAGATTTGCAGTACGATCGTTTATAACGTGGTGGGATGCTGTTCAAAGTCATGGTTTTGAACACTGTGATATGCCTCACTTGGTAACGTTTTTCCCACGTAGTGAGATCATGTTTGATAACAAACTACATTTACAGTTCCATGTAGAACATATGATTGATAAATGTGAACATCAATTTCCACACCGATGGAGAAATCTTAAACGTGAAGAGTTGAGTTTGTTCCTAAATGGATTGAGTGAAAGTTTGAAACGACAAATTGAACAAGATAGTAATAGTGTAGTACCAGCTGTAGATACAAATGGAATCGATCTAACGTTACAGTACTTGCTTCCACTACGTGTGGAAAAAGATTTGGTCATTGCTGTAGAGAAGAAGGGACAATACTATTTGGCTCACACTATACTACGTGCAGAAACAGAGTATGCACGTGCACGTGTGTTAGGAAAACAAAAGGGAAATATGCTAAATGTTTTAATAGAATAAATTATTTTATAAAAGTAGCAAGTTTTTCAAATCCTGGTTTAGCATTGTCTAAAGTTTCCTTCTTTTTGCAAAATGCTAAACGAATGTAATTTTCTGCCAATCTCTTGTGTTGAGGACTGTAAAATACACTTGGTGGAATGGCCATTAGACCAACATGTTCTGGTAACCAACGAC
>JAESGV010000793.1_pt1 | contig 13632 bp, 9 predicted proteins | sample 9269781 | NCBI WGS metagenome assembly JAESGV01 (sample SAMN15741586, study PRJNA653496) | algae metagenome | isolation source: Tildeniella torsiva UHER 1998/13D and co-occurring heterotrophs from... | place: Slovakia: Slovak Paradise National Park, Hrabusice, Kosice Region | collected 2000-01-01 | reverse complement strand
TCATGTTGGATCTAAGTATGAGACAAGCACAACGTTTGAGTAAACTTTAACAATAACTCATTTTTAATAAATTACCTTTGGCATCTACGGAATAGACTTCTCTTCTTTCTTTGTATGCGGAAATGTTTAGTAGTTGGTAATTGTCGTCTTTTTTACCCAAATCTTGAAGTTCAAAGTTTTCACTTCCGTTCCATTTCATGAGTCTACCATCTTGCTGTCTTATTGCATAGACGATGTTGTCTCGAGTTACGCTGATATCTAACACTTTGATGTCGAATAGTATCCAAGTGCTACTTGTATGATCGAATCGATACGCACGATCATCGTAACCAATTCCCCACAATTCCATTTTTCGAAGTAAACTAAACGCTCCACACGAGATGATTTTCATTTTTTGATTGCCCAATTTTTCCCATTCATTTGTTACTTTTCGAATACTCTTTGCGTGATGTTTGTGACAGAATAAGACTGTCCCATCTTCTGTTAGAGCGTATACAGTTCGTTTATCTTTGCCAGTGACTTGTCTCAATTGCTGTACATCATTTGGTAAAAATAGCATCATATGTTTAGAGCTTGATTTCCAAGAGTACAGTAAGCGGTCGGTACCAATTGCAAATAATGTTTTTCCTGCACAACATAGATCGGTGAATCGAGCAGCGCCAGTATCGAATAGTCCCCATTCGAGTACACCGCCTTTGTCATGAAGTCTAAAGATTTGACCTCCGTTTGTCAATCCAAATATAAAATTTCTACCACCAACTCCTACCACTTTAATATGGTCAATGCTTGAACTACAACGTAAGTATTTGCTAAAGATTGTACTCGTTGTTTTCCCATTCCGTATGTACAACATCGAATTGGCCTGAATCTTGCGTGTAGTGCCCCGGTTGAATTTCTATTTGTTCACCTTCTTTGATGATAGAGGGATCAAAAGCACCTGGTGAAAACATTTGTTCTGCCATGTTTTTAAAATATTTTTGTTTGGGCGTAAAAATAGCTTTGTAATTCATTATTGTTTAGGAAGCTTCGGTTTCATGACAAGTATCTACAGTTATCTCACTGCTTATTTCGTGCACAACTCTTTACGACAGCTGAAACTTTCGTGTACCACCATTTTAGTAGCGTCGAAAGTCCAACAAATCGCAAGCAAAACATGCTCACCAAGGTTCTGTTTCTTGTTTTTATGTTGCTTGCTTTTGCTTGTTCTCAAACCACAACAAACACGCCAACTCCAACACCAACAGCCCCAGCACCAACCCCAGGTACTCCACAGCCAACAAAAAAGCCTTCCAAATATCAATGCACCATTGATGGGACACCATATGGATTCACCACTGATGATCCTGTTATAATGTGCATGAAAAACAGTGATTGTTCTGCTGCTTATTCCTGTGTTTTAGACAAAGGAAACTGCTGCCCAACAATAACAACGCTTGCACCAACAACTGCAGCACCTACGACAACATCAGCACCTACATCAGCGCCTGCAACTACAATTGCACCAGTAACAACAGCACCTACTTCTTCTCCTACAACTACACTTCCAGCAACTGGCACACCAACTACAACCCAAAATTCAACATCTAGTAGAAACGTATTTCATTTGATTTCTCTGTGTATTGTTGCCATTTGTTTGCTGTAGGACATTTATGTATATCTCTATTGAAGCCATAATAATGAAGACTAGAAAGAATAAATTCCACATAATTAGCGTATATCTCCAACCACCGTACCATAACTCTCGCCTTCAAAGTAATATACGTTCAGATATAAATACAGAATTACTGTATGCTCTTTTCGTCTAGGAGCGTTTCACGCTACAACTATTGCGTTGGAGCTCTACCAAACAGAGTCCTCGATGTATTAAAATTAATTAATTAGCTGCTCGTCACATGTCGAATCGCGTCGTTTCCGAATTTGTACGAACGCACTTATTTATGGTCGCTTAATTTAAAGAACTGATAAAAACTGAGCAACACAAACACCGCAGAATGGAACGAATACGATCTATGCGAAGAGCACGCAGTGCTAGTACCGTATACCACAACGAAAAAGAAGCTCCAGTTATAGGGTTATCACCTGTGCTATTGAACAACGATAACTTCTTAGTGGACATGACGCTTAAAATATGCGTGCTAGGACCTCCAAGAGTAGGCAAAACAAATCTGATATCACGATTTCTGCACGACTCATACAATCAGCATCATGATGGAACGATAGAAGAAATGCACGAGTATCGGGGTGCTTTAAGTGTCAGTAACTCTACAAAAGCAAATGAAGTACTGTATCATACGGAGATTGTTGATACATCTGGTCGACCAGACGAACGAAAAGTGTCAGAACGTTCCATTCGCGAGTGCGATGGAATACTTTTTGTATGCGATCTAACAGACAAGATTAGCATTTACGAGATACTACTGATATACTACAGTGTTATGCAGATACGCAACAATGCAAAAGTCCCAATAATCATAGTTGGAAATAAGTGCGACTTGGCTGACCAAAGTGTAGATTTGTCTCAAGTCGCAAAGACAATGGCGTGTCCCTCTATCAGGGCTTCTGCTCAAGATGGTACTCGCGTAGCACTTGCATTTGAAACTTTGATAAGACAAATTATACATGCCACATATATTGCACCATTCAAAGATAGTGAAATGGTAAAAAAAGCTGTTTCTTCACGGAAGAGAAGAACTAGTGCGTCTTTTAGTGTCAAACTTCAAGAAAAGGTTGACAAACTGTTAGGAAAACAAAAATCCTCAAACATATAAATGTAAATACTTGTAACTATGTAATGTGTAGAAAGTCAAGTCTATTTGTTCGCAATTTCACTTAATTGTAACAATCTTCGTACTTTGTTGTCACAATTAACTTGGACAAGAATAATTTAATTAGTGAGTTGCTCCTTGGTAACATGATACAGATAAAGACTCAATGTTATGGCATAGCTTTCTTCGCGCTTCTCGCGGTTGACTAGTTTTGTTTGAAACGCAAAGTGTCACTAGATAATGAAATGACCAATGTTGCCCAGTTTCATAGGATAGAAACAGAGTTGGAAAGAATAAATACAAATTTTGGGTACACCGCAGCAACAGCAGCACCCACAAACAGTACATTTGATGGGACATACACATCAATTACACCTAGGACCTTCACATCACCACGAACACCACGTACGCCGCGCACACCCAAATCGCCACACCGTAGGCAAAGCATCAGTAAAACTCGCAAACGTTATTCGGTAGACAAATCAAATGACACGTGGTCTTTATCAGAACTAACATCGCCGATAAAGTCACTGCCACCCACACCAACATCATCACTAAATTCGTCGATATCATCTGCAGCATCGCCAACGAGGTGGCGACCACAGCAACGAGTACCAAAATATCAGAATTACACAAACCTGCTTGCAGAACCAGTTGCTGAGCAAAAACAAGACGATGAACAAGCAAGTGAAATACTAAGCGAAAGTGAAACTATCGATGATGTTAATAATCAAGATAAAGAGAGCGTTTTGATCGATCGCGAGAAACAAAAGATATTGTCCAAGGGATTGATCATAGTTAATGATGTAACGAAAATAGCGAGCAAACCAGAGTATAATCGAACGAACACAGAATCACATACACGGGCAGTAATGATAGAAACGCCAAAAATTCACACAAAGATCAACTTCAATGATTTTTATACTAGGAACAAACAAAGTCGACAAGCTCCAGAAAAAAAGAATCCAATCAAGATTGCAACCAATACAGAGAACAAGGAGAACTTTACACCACAAATGCTATACAATCACCAAATCGATAATCCAAACTATGTTCCTGATAATCAAATCTATTCTCAAAAAGATGATGGATTCAGTAGTGATGAAGATGAAAAGAAGAAAGATGTAGAAAATATGAAAAATAATTTATTAATGAACATACAAAAGCTGAAAGAACAACCAGTGACGCCAAGAGTGGTTACACCGAATCCATTAGTGACACCACAATCTAGAGTGTTTGTACAAAATGTAAATGAGAAGCAAGTTGAGCCAATTAAGGAACATGTGGAGCGAATCGTACATGTTCCTGTGGTAGAGTCAGAAGACGAGGAGGAAGTAACCAATAGAAGTGCGTATCGACGCATCAACTTTGATTACGATTCCGATGAGATTCATCATGAGACTAGGCAAGTAGTAACTCATGATATAGAGCAGAACGCATTACCTACTAGAAGACCAGTTGTTGTAGAGGTTACAAGTGTAAATAGACCTGCGATACAACAAAAATCGCCACAACAAGTGCGACCTGTTAAAGAAGTATTGCAAGCAATACACCAGGCGCCCAAGCATGCTGGCAAACCTGTGCCACCGAAGCAGCCTGTTCATGTACAAAGACCAATTCCAGCACCGATTCAAGTTGAACAAACAGTTCAGCAAATTCAACATCCTCCATCTAGGATAGAGCACATAGCAGAGCCTAAACCAGAAAAGATAGAAGTAGTTCCACAAGGTCAAGTTGCACAAGTGCAAGTACAACAGCCAATGATAGATCAACAAGAGCGAGATCTACAACTACAACGATTCGCGTACGAACAACAAGCAGTTATTGAAAAGCTGAACAACTACACAAAACTACTAGATGACTTGGTCAAGAAAGCTCAAACAACATTCGAAGAAACTGCAAAAAACCATCAACGATCGCTAGCGAATGCAACTACAAATGTATCAAGTACGATAACACAAACAGTGAACAAGACGATTTCTGAAATTCAGGCAACGGCGAAACAATTTTATCAACAGTTTGAACAGTTACAAGTAGCCACGCAAAGAGCAACAAAATCGATGAGTAACTATACAAATATTGACAAAAAGTTGCAATTTCAAATGAATGACAATACGAAGCGAGCAGAACAACTTTCTGCGAAAATGCTCAGCATTGAGAAAAAGACGCAGAAAAGTTTAGATTTGACAATGAATCGAATGGAGAAAAATAGAACTAGACGATTGGAAAGTAGTGTATTTGGCACAACTACAGTCAAAGATTCCAATTTTGATTTTTCACAATTTCCCGATTTACTCAAACCACCTGCCGTAAGTGATTTTATGCGAAACTAACACAAAAGTGGACAGAAGATGCTTCAGGTGGATACTTGTTACAAATGATGAACGAAAAACCAAACGAAGAGAGCAAGCAAGTGATTGAAAAATTATTGAGTGATAGCGAAGCTCCTGATCACACCAACACAATCAAGAAAGATTTGGAAGATATTGCGAGAATGAAACGAGAAGCATTAGAGAAACCGTTATCGTTGGATCGACTTGTCGATGAAGATGACATTATACAAGCAGCGCAGAGACGCAAAAAGAAACAATTAGTAGCGCAACCAGTGTCTATTGGTGTTGTCGATACGGCAGTGTCGAACACTGTGCAATTGGGATTATCGTTTAATGAGTTGAGAATCAAGTATGCAGATTTGTCGAATAACTTGCTCAAGTTTTCACTACTAGGAGAGGCGGAACGACGTGCAAAAAAGCGAGAAGAAGAACGCGAGCAGCTTCGTAGGAGAGAGGAAGAACAGGCAAAGCACAAGGAAGAGCTTGAAGCGAAACAAAAGAGTCCCGTTGAAGAGCAAGTTGTTGAAATACAGCATACGAACGCAAAGCAGCTAGAACAAGAATCTTCCAGCGACAGTGATGTTTCTGTGCATAGTGCAGTTGTTCAAACGTTAGAAGAGGAACGCCATGATCAACAAATCCAAACGAGTGCTCAGAATTCACCACAACTACCAAGCACAACGTCACCGTTCTCACTCATGTTGTCACAGAGTAAACGTGATCTAGGAACACCACAATCACCGCACTCTCCAATAAGACAAGTGTTTTATACACAAGAATCAGATGTAGTACTGGAGCAACCAAAGAAAAAACGAGATAAGAAAAGAGTGGTGAAAGAAGTACCTCGTGAGAGAACACCAAGTCCAGAACCAACTAGGGTACAACCACCTGTTGACGAACCAAAACCACAATCTCCAGTTCGCAAACAATCACCAGAACGAAAGAAACAAGCTCAAGAGCAACTATTATATGAGCAAATTAGAATGAAACGTGGTGATGGCACAAGTATGAGTGGTTTGCAAGTTAAAATCGACGCGACTCGTGAAAAAGAGATACAAAAACAAAAGCGTCAAGAGGAGATAGAAGCTCACTTACAACGAGAACGCGAAGAACGAGAAAGAGAGCGAGCACTAGATATTCAAATTATAGTTGACGAAGAAGATCGACAAGTCAATAGCTTATTCTACACGAATACTCGGCTACCAAAGCCAGAACCACCACTAGAAGATGATTCCAAGCGAGTTAGACTTTTGGAGGGTGATCCTGAAGCAACGTTTACAGATGGTCAAGGTATCAATACCAAAGACTCTGAAGAGTTTCTATCGCAACTAGCAGACAAATATACGGAGAAATGCATCAAGTATATCTCACAACATGTATTGAGCGCATACTTGAACGAGCTAGTAACATCACAACGATCTTTGGCACTAGAAGAAATTATTGCAGATTTGAAACCACAATTCGCTCAACTCAAAGGTGGATTACTATCAGCACAAGTAGTTCAGTTCTGTATGGATAATGGAATCTCGTTACATGATCCAGGTCTCGAACAAATGATACAAGATGTCATTATTGAAGCAATCATACGAGCGTTGCGAAATTTGGAACCGGAACGCGATGACGATCTCGATAGAGGTATCCTATCACTATTGTATGAAGTGCCATCTTTAAACGATGACTTGATTCGAAATCAAAACGATCTTACTCGTGATGTAGTTTTAAAGCTGGTTATACATGATATTTTGATGCAACGAGAGGAGGAACGAAAAGTTAAAAAAGAAATCACTCGTGTGGAACCACCTCCTACGCCTGTTATCATTTCTAATGAACCTATTCCTGCGCCACCAGAACCAACAATCGAAACAAACGAGCGAGCAACAAGTCCAATACCTATAGAAACAGTTTCCGTTGCGACAATTGCTACGTCACCTCCACCATCGCCAGAAAAGGCTCCTCCAACACCTCACTTTGATGCACAACTTCAAGTTGACCTAATTGAACCTCCACCAATCAAACCAGAGTTGAGCTCTTCCAACACGCAGACAGAGCCTCCCAAAACGCCAAAAATAACAGTTGGACTGCCACACTTTTTCTTGTTATCAGATGTACATCATGATAGATCGTTACCAGAAACAAGATCACTTTCTGGAGTTACTCATGTACCTACACGCAGAGCGCCATCTCCAGAAAAGATTATCCAACGTGAAATTCAAACACAAACGTTGAGTTTAATGAATGAAGATGTTGAAATACAAACAATGCCTGCAGCAAGTGAAGAAGTACAAATTCAAACAAAAGAGGCTGAAACAATCACATCAGCGATACAAACAGGTCAATCACTACACTTTGTATCGATACCAAAAGCACCTTCTCCGTTAAAGATACCTACTCCGAAAGCAAAGAGTGAATCTCCACCGTCACCAGAAGAAGAACCTATTCCTGTTTCGAAACATTTATTTCCATACCTTCAAGAATCAGAGATCGAACAAAAGTTGCGATTTGAAGTTGCGCAAGGAAAACGACCATCGTATTTGTATTATAGTCTGAGTGATAGTTGCGATAGTGCGTCTACGCTATCTTCACAAGAAACTTATTCTACACAATCAGAGAAGCCAAACATTCGTGATCAAATGGAATTTGCTCATGATTTGTTACGAGAGGCGAATTATGCGCTAATTTATGATAGTGTAGAATCTGATTTTTCTGTGTCTGTGGTGTCTACTGATTCGACAGTTGGGGAGTCTCAGAGTTTGTTTGGGTCGTCAACCAGTAGTGATGTCAGCATTTACGATCACTATGATTAACACGGGACTACCAATCATGCGCAAAAGTTGAGAATCACGATATGAAACCTTCAGAAAATAGGGATTGAACTTCATATTTATAACACGACAAATTTGGGAACATGGGAAAAGTAGCCATTGTTTAGAGTTATAATGCAGCCCGCCACTTCGTGCTCAAAAACTCGCTGGTTGTGGTTCAATTAACTAATACTGTAAATGAATTTCTCGTGCTCATTTTGTCTAATTCATGTCCTACATTATTAATTGGTAGCTGACTACCACTTATTCCATACGAAGAATTTGCTTTGGGTCATATGGCAACGATTCACGAGGACATGGAATCTTGATGTTGCTTAGCCAACATAATAGCGTGCCTATCATAAAACCTTGTTTGGGCTAACTCGCACTTGGCAATCTGCATATGCACATAATCATGTGTCGAGTTGTTGAAAAATTTTCTTCCAACAATCTTCATAGTTTTTGCGAATGTGTTTAGGATTGATGTACTTTCCTATCTATTGAACTTAATAACAAAGAAGCTAGCGACCATTCAATCTTTTTGAACCCGTGCGCTTTTTACAAATGAAGTCAGTTGTCTCTGGCTTTGAGTGGGAAGCGGTAGACGATGCAGACGACGGTTGGATCGACATCAACAAGGTTCGAAGACTCGCCAAAGAACGCCCAAGGTTGTTCTATCGTCGCAAACCACGTGCAAAAATTTTATTGTCAATGTTCGGTAGAGACAAACTAGATCGCGCACGAGCATACAAGGCGAAACGTAAAAAATTTTTCTCTAGACGTCCAAAGACCAAACCTAGAGACACCATCAATTTGGTTGTGTCTCCAGTTGGCGGTTTTCCCACAAACCTGGCCATACTCAAGGCTATTGAGTACGCCAAAATTTCTGCCGTGATTACACCGCAACCATCGATTCGCAGCTCTCCATCTGGCGATGGCGAGCACCTGTTGTCACCTGATGAATTAGAGGAGAAACTGTTGAACGAGAAGTACGACAGCCTTATGGAAACGTTTGTGAAGCTCACTGCGCTCGTTGAAGCCAAACAAAAAAAACTAGAAGAAGCCAACAATGTTATTCGAGACTTTGCTCTCTTCATACGCACTCAAAATTAAGGGACTGAATTTCGAATTCCGCAACGTGTCTGGTAAAGTCACCAAAGAACCTGCACTGTTGCGCGACTATTTTATGGACAAAAAACTCGATATTCTAGGTTTCGCTGAGATCAATACCATCAAAGAAGATACGTACAAAATCAGGAAAGCATGTCAAGGTACTCACGTGTACATTGACCACAACCATTACACTAGACACCATGGAACCGGTTTTATGGTTCGGAAGAACGTTACTAAATATGTCCGCAATTTCATGACTCATCCATCCATTGGTGGTCGCATGTCCTGCTTGATTGTGGACTTTAAGGTGGCTACCTACTACTTTATCATTTGGTATCTACCAGCGCAGCATGATGCTCCAGATACCAAAGTTGTTGACAAGATTATTGATCACTCTCGCTTATGGGTCAGTATGGCCAAACAAGAAAATGCTCAAGTGGTGTTTGCCGGTGATTTCAACTGCAACATCCAGCCCAATGCTAAGAGAAACCATATCGGTCGTGTTACTGCCATTCGCAATTTCATCTCCCAGTCAGGTCTCCATCTATTGCCAAATGATGTTAAGACGTGGAAACGAGTAGTAAGCGGTAGAATCATTGGATCAACAGTAGATCATGTTGCGACATCTTGGGGTGGTTGCAACATTGTTATAGATCCTAACTGTATTTCTCCCATCGATACTGACCACGATGGAGTTGGAGTCTACATTGACGTCAACTTGCCTCATTTCCACAAGCCACGGTTCAAAACGAACAAACCAGAAGAACTGTTATCGTTCAATGACACTTTTGTCAATTTGGCCACCGACAATACTTTTGCAGAAATTATCGAAGCTATTTACAAATCGGCAGACATGTGTCTAACATTCTCCAAAGAACACAATGGTGTGAGAATCAATGACGCTATCAAAAGTCTGACTCGGAAAAGATCCAAGTGGTTGAAACGAAAACACCAGGCAATGCATGCTTTGAGTGTTAGTCGGTCGTTCAAGTATTCCGTTGACGAGTGTAAAAAAATGGACAAGGTCTTAAGAAAAGAACTTCGTGAAGAGTATCGTATCCTGCGTGAAGAAAAGCTAGTACAAAATGAGAAGAACGCGGTCAAATGGGCTGCCAAGTATGCGTACAAGAGTATCAAAGCTAAACCCTGCGCTTTCAGATTTTACTCTTACAAAAACAAACATGGAAGAGTCGTTACAAGCCCTGATCGTGTTAACTCTCATGCTGCCAAAATGTTCAAAAAGAAATTCGCCAAAGTTGACAGAACTGATTTGCCACAAGATTTAATCGATCTTTTGTTGGAAACGTCAATGGATTGGGAAAACGAGTCAGAAGTGTTGGGAGAGGTCAGTGGAGTTGAACTTATGGAAGTGATCAAGAGCTTGCCGAACAATTCATCTGGATTAGATGGCATTTCTAATGAACTTATCAAGCTGTTCACTCAGGACACTGTGAACAAACTTGCTATTGGTATCACGGAGTTGTTCACAAATATAAGTGACATTCCACAGATACTCAAACGTGCATTTGTCACCTTGATTGCCAAAAGAGACGCCAGTGCAGATGATGTTACAAACATTGCCAAGTACCGTCCAATCGCAGTTTTGCCGTGTTTGTACAGACTCGTTCAACGGTTAATCAATCGTAGAATAATGTCGTGTATCGAAAAGTACTGTGTCGTTTCCCTGTCACAGCGCGGTTTTAGATGGTCTGGTAGTTGTCCAGAACTTGCCCAAATGTTTCAGTCCATGATTCATTATGCAGTCCAGCACAAGTTGCCATTCCATGCGCTTTTGATTAATTACTCTGACGCATACCCATCCGTCAATCATGAAGTACTATTTGAGTTAATGAAATACCTCAAAATACCAGACCGTGTTATTCAACTTGTCAAGGTCATGTTCACTGGTCATCAAATACAAGTTTTGACGGAGTACGGACTTACCGATACTTTCGGTATGGAACGAGGTGTTCCTCAAGGTGACCCACTTAGTCCATTAGTCTTTAACATCTACATCGAAGTTGTTGCTAGAGCACTACATGATGCTGGCCTCGGATTCATGTATAAGGACATATCAGTTCCACTACTCTCTTATGCTGATGACAATACCATTTTCGCCAACTCGTATAGTGAACTTAAAGAAATGATCAAAATTGTGAATAGAGTTAGTAGGTATCTATGCCTACGCATCAACCCTATCAAGACCTATCAGTACAAAGTTTCATGGACAGGCAAGCGCAAACGCCGAAGTACATACATCCCTTCTACCAGTCTAGTACAAATTGATGGTGCCAAAGTTAATCGTGCAGGTGACGCTTTCCGTTTTCTCGGTTATATGATCAATACAACTAGCTCTGTTACTATCAACTCCAAGGTGATCCTAAACAAGATCAAAGAAGCTACTTGTCATGCTCGAACCCGTTCTGTTCGACCATATTTGTTCCAACGCGCCATTACTTCTATTGTTCACGGTGCCACTAGATATTATTCAGCTATTGGTCACATCTCTGAGAGTACTCACAAGAGAGTTAACCAACGTATTCGTGCATGTACTAGATACAATATGCGCGCTCATCCATTGCATAGTAGTGTTTGGTATCACTTGCCGGTAAAGCTCGGTGGATGCAACATTCAAATGTCAGAAGAAGTTACTATTCGTGCTCGAATTGCAACACTGCTTCGCAATCTTAATTCAGTATTTGATAGTTGTCGAATCATCACCTTTGATCATGTAGTATCAGCGGTGGGTCAAAAACGCGCTGGAAACAATGTCAAAGACTTAGTTATTGACACTGTTATATGTATTAACCAGCTCGGTTTTAATTTGGTAAACGTTGACTCTATGGACAGGCCTCACTTGTTAAATCTTTCCACTTCTGACAACCTCACATTGTTGCCATTCAACTTGCAACGACTACCTGCTCTTGATGATAACATTTGTGTTTGGTTGGCAGCCAGGGTCGATCCTAAAAATAAGACTTCAGGTTGTGGTGTCTTTATTACTACTGCCAATGACAAGTTGAACACCATTGCCAAATTTTCGCTTCGCTTCCCAAATGAGTTGTCGTTATCACAAGTAGTTGAGTATGGTGTAGCCACAGTTCTATTAATAACTCCAAACAATACCCATGTAACTTTCTATGTTAGTGAGGACTTTGCTAAAACCTGTACAAAAGGTCTTGGCACAGAAGTTTCTCTTTTCGTTGCAGAACTGTTTTCTAGTAAGAAAGTCACCCACTCGGTGGTCAGTCTTAATGCTGCTAAACGAGGAACAGACCTTTGGTACAACCGAGCAGTTATCAAAGCTAACAAAGGTTTGGAAAAAAATAGTGACAAAATTGTATGGATTTATCGGAACCTGGTTCAAGTGTTTCCACTTCGTACATTTGTTTGGAACGGTTTATCATTGAATCGTGCAGATATTATACAAAGAATCTTTTACCAATTCAAATTGAAGCCGTTTAGTATCTGTAGCGAAATCAAAGAACCCGAACATTGTATTGACTTTTGTACATCACTCCCATGGCACAAGTTATCGTTTGAGTTTTGGAAGAATCGCAATGTTAGCAATTACGAATCGACTTTGCTCTTTCGTGCACGCTCATGTGGGTTATGGACGTCAAACGTTAATGGTGATGCATTGATTTGTGAATATTGTCATCGCATATATGATCATTATCATGCACTTTGGGAATGTGAAGCAATCCAAGAAGAGAAAATGTTATTGATTTGGGAAATTGAAAAGTTACTTGTGGAAAGTTGCATATACTTGCAACCAATCGTTTTTTGGGAATGTGATATTGGGCCAAGTGTTGATGATCACCAGATTGCTTTTGGAATGCGTGGAATGATACCTTCATTTTCTGTTCGCAAATTAGTCAACGCTATCAAACCTGCTGTGGTGGAAAAAGTCTTACTAGAAAACATTGATCCGGACAAATTTAAAAGCAAAGTCCAAAAAGAGACATTTTTACGCTCTGCGGATCTAATTGCAAGCTTACAACGAATTTGCGCCCAGTACATCCGATCAGCGTTAGCTGATGCACAAATAAGTTGATTAAGTGGTATTGGATTGTTATCTTGAAACTTTTGTTTCAAGTAGAAGCATATTTTTGCCACATGTCCCACCTGTCACATTGTCACACCAAGATCTGCATACTCGTGTTAATCAAATCAAAACAAGTCACACGCTATTGTATGTCCAATCAACAAACAAACGCTGGTCCAAGTAATCCAACAGTAGCCAACTCTATTGCAAACTCGTTACAGTCTATTGTACAACCAAGTCGTTACGATGTTCAAGTCAGTCCTATCACTCTTAGTCTGCAAGCTACTACCACACATACTATTCGTGTGTTTGGTTTGGAACCTACATTGACTACTAATGAAATGAAGGAACGTGGTAACCACCTGTTCAAAGGCAATATGGATCCCAAACGCGAACCGTATTACAACAAAAATGAAAAGTGTCACGTTCTCCCAGTTTTAAAACAGTACCATGACTCGTTCCCTGGAGCTACAGTTCAAAATAATGTCCTGTTTGTTCCTTGTTTACGTCTTGGCACCACTTTTCAGGTTAAAGATAGTAGCAAGTTCGACTTGGCAAGTTTTACTCGTACC
>JAESGV010000792.1_pt1 | contig 13637 bp, 4 predicted proteins | sample 9269781 | NCBI WGS metagenome assembly JAESGV01 (sample SAMN15741586, study PRJNA653496) | algae metagenome | isolation source: Tildeniella torsiva UHER 1998/13D and co-occurring heterotrophs from... | place: Slovakia: Slovak Paradise National Park, Hrabusice, Kosice Region | collected 2000-01-01 | reverse complement strand
AAATAACTGAATACACTGTTCGTACTTTTGGAATAACTTCTCTATATTTCTATCCCATTTTACAGGTTTGTTTAACGACATCGGCCCGATAGGGGTCTTAACGGTACTAGCGTGTTATCGTTTTGGTTACAAGTTGTTTTTGAATTGTAAGAAGCAGAGGGCCAAACGCTCAGTACGACAGATGCCCGACGTGTTAGAGCCAGCTCCCATTGTGGATACCGCACCTACATATCAAATCTTCGAACGGCTAAAAGAAGAAAGAAAAAGAAAAAAAGATGAATGGAATAGAAAACAAGAAGAGAGGAAAAATATGTTAAAGACTGGAAATATAACAACGAAAGAAGATACAAATACGAATAATTCGAATGGAAAGTTTAATCCGAAACCACCAGCAACATCGAATGGGAAAAAAGCTCCTCGTAAGAGCTATCAACCCAAGAAGCAAAAATATACCGTGAAAGCTGGGAAATTCGAATCAAAAGCTCCCAAAATCGACCATATGTTGTGGCAACATCAAAATCGTCGGTGTACAGTTCCTGAACTATCCATAAATACAAGTCTAGATTCGCTAACATTGTCAATCAATTCGCAAACATCACCTAGAAAATTTGCTATAGAGATAGATGATTCAACCAATGACGTAAAAGATCGAATCTTGTCGTCAAATTTTATAACAATTAACAGAAAAGACGTAAATGAAATTCGTTTGAAAAATTACATTGGTGAATTGCTACCATTTAGTACTGGCTGGGAACAAGTAGAAACATTTGGACCACGAGAAAAGTTTTTGAAAAAAGTGGAGAACCAAACAACGATCGTGAAACCTCAAATCAACGACGTGTTTGAAAGATTACAAGCAGACGGTATCTCTCCAAGAAGATCACATCATGGTTTAAATATCAACACAAACTATTCTTCAAGTGGAAGTATGTCTGCTAGAACACCAACAAAGTTTAGATCATACAAGGATTTGACACCGACTACTCCACGGTCACCTATCTCCAGGTTTAGATCAGCTCCAAGTACGCCAAGATCTCCAACAACTCCAAGAGCACCACTACCTCATATTTTCAAGTAGATGGACATCTTTTTAAACTGGTTACAAAATGTTTTGCTGCAAATGCGGCGGTGGACTCAAACCTCGCGATGATAAACGCTTGGCTTGCAGTAAAGAAGGGTGCAAATACGTGCATTACGAAAACCCTGTACCGGTGGTTGCAGGAATAGTACAAATAGACGATAGTGTTGTTCTAGTCCAAAACAAAGGTACAATTAAAGTCACGATAATAATTTTAAGTGCACAGATTCTATGGTGTTGTGACTGGATTTTTAGAAAAAAAGGAAGATCCAAAACTCGGAGTGTTAAGGTATGCAAGCAAAGCATATTAACTTTTCAGAGAAATCAAAGAAGAAATTGGCTTAGATGGTGAGATACAATCTCTAGTCGGCGTTTATACTATTAGACAATTGAATCAAGTTATCATCGCATACCATGTGAAAGCACAAGGCGAAATTGTGCTCGATAAGACAGAACTAGAAGACTATCGTTTAGTTAAAATACATGACCTACATAACTATCCAATAGCAAAGGGTCTCATGGTGAAAGACTGGTTGGAATCGAGAGGAATAAAGAGTAAACTATGAACCATAATATTACCTCTTAAACGTAGCATTTATTCACTGCATACATGAGTACTGATGAGATCACTAATATATAAACGTAAATGTAGTAGTACATAAAAGATGGCAAGACAATACAAGAGTCAAGCCGTCATGAACACTTCATGATATCACGCTACTCTCATCGCCTGCCACCCAATGTACGCTTTGGCAGATACACATTGCAACGGCAACTGATGAAGAGCACACCAACAACTTGCTTTTTGCAGAGCTATTACTAGTTTGGAATAGAGGCCAAAGCAAAAACGAAAAATTAGTCAACCAGGAGCAAGTTGACTAACCGTTACGCTGTAGCAATATAAATTGGGCAAATGAAGCCGAAACTCATTCTCAACAAAACAAAAAACACTTCAACAACTACATACTAGTTCTTGAAGTTAATACACTAGCGAAAGCAACAACACAAACACAAACAACAAAGCAATGTCAGGAAGAGGAAAGGGAGGTAAAGGTCTAGGAAAGGGTGGAGCCAAGAGACACAAGAAGGTTCTACGTGACAACATCCAAGGTATCACCAAACCAGCTATTCGTCGTCTAGCTCGTCGTGGTGGTGTCAAGCGTATCTCTGGTCTCATCTACGAAGGTAAGCTTTTTATAGCACTGTTCTAACGCAACGCAGAAACCAGAACTGTCTTGAAGAACTTCCTTGAGAACGTTGTTCGTGATGCTGTAACATACACTGAACACGCTCGTCGTAAGACTGTCACCTCGATGGATGTTGTCTACGCACTCAAGCGTCAAGGAAGAACACTCTACGGCTTCGGCAACTAAGCTGTTTGTTCTTCTAGTTTTTTATATACCTCTAGCGAGTAAGTTATTTTATGTATTAATCAGTATAGGTGCTGCACTGCATAAGCAGTGAATAAAACAAAATTATTTAAACTCTTTCTGTTCTTTTCTTCGCTATTCTTCGCTATTGCATCTACGTTACATCTACCTTACTACCATTGGTGCTTGCAAGCGATTATTATTAGTTTGCTAGTTGACAAATCGACACGTGTTTGATCAAATGAAAAGGTGTATTGCAACTTTGCTTCTTCTGCTAGCGTACTCTGGCTTCATATTCGGATTTGGAGCGAAGCAAGAAGACTACTACAATGTACTTGGGCTAGATAGTCGGAATTCTAACTCAATTGATACAAAAGAAATTAAAAGAGCGTATCGTAAGAAGGCAGTAAGATATATGCCAGATAGCAGAGTACAAGGAGCTGCAGATAGATTTAAATTGATAACAGAAGCGTATGAAGTTTTGAGTGATCCTGAAAAGAGAGCCGAGTACGACCGAGGAGAGTACAAACACAAAGAAAATGGAGATAATTTATTTGCAGGATTGGGCAACCTTTTCAACTTTAAATTTACTGAGAGCCAGAAAGAAGAGCACAAGTCTGAGCTTTAAGTAAACTTCTATTTATTCCAAAATGTTGATATTTCGGGCTTCATTCGCTACAGTTGTGAAATCAGTATCAATGGCTGTGCAATGTGTAATTGCATACAACAACTTTTGTCTCATAATGGTAATGTTGGAGTACGGTGGCAGTTCAATAGAGAAGAAACATGTATGCGATAGAGGTAATACAGAATCATGATTATGTCTATCCAAACGTTGGATCTTCATGTGATGATTAGCAAATCCTTCTTCCGTGATAGGTAAACGAGATCTTCCCCATACAAATCTCAAATACAAACTTCTTTCGTTGGAATCGAATGATTCCAAACATTGCCAGAAATCTTTCACTTCTCTACTTGTTGCAGTGTACCCTTCATACGTGGTATGTTTCTTGAGTACTTCCAAATCAATAATTGGAGATCCACAAATGAGCATTTCCAATTCATGCCAAGTGAAAATGGGGAAGAATCGTGGTGGTACAACAGAGTACAAACCATCTCGAATGGCATCGATTTGGTATCTCAACTCTTTGTGCAATCGATACTGTTCGACTAGTCTTGAATATTCATGGCGTGTATCATACGTGACTGTAATATTTCTTCCATTTTCAACAAGTTCTACTTCTGTACCATCAGATGATTTTGTGGTAAAGTTTTCAATAATAATATTTTCAAAATCTTCTGCGGTAACTCCTCGAAGATCGATATCTCGAAGTTCTCTCATACTTTGAGCGGCACTTTGATCAATTGCTTCCAAATCGGAAAGAACAATGGGTTGTTTCACAATGGCTTTCCAGAACAATGATGGTAAATCCAGTGGCATAACATTCTTAGAAAGTAAACCAACTCCTAGAATTTCTCCCAAGAATCGATACCACTTGATGTGACGATTTGCATTAGCGCGTGGATTAGGCATATATTTTTCACGATTTTCTCCTACGCCATGTTCGTAATTGGGAACACGAATTAGCAAGTCCATTTGATCTGTTTGTAGTTCGGAACACATTTGTGTAAGTGATTCACGGAATGGTCCACCGTAATCATCTGCTGCTTCACCAACAAATGTAACTTTCCAAGCACCTCCCTTACGACAAAATTCTTTTGGATTCATGGCTTGGAATTGTTTGTACGCTTGATTGAACATGGAGTTAAATGCTCTTAGTAATGGATTTTCAGAATCTTCTGCGGCTTTGTGTCTATTCAATTTCAATGTAATTGGATTTGCTTCGACGAGACTCTTTGTAATGGTATGTTGCCACAAGTCCATTTTAACGGATCGGAAAATTCTTTCACGCATTGCTGCTACTAGCGTAGATAGACTCATCATTTCGGATCTTCCTTGAAGTTGTTGGATTTTATCCAAATCGTTTGTATCGCAACTATTGAGGTCTAATAGATGCAACACGCGGGAAATTTTTCTATTGAGCATTTTGAGAATAGTGAATCGGTAACGTAAACTTTTGAGTGTTGGTTTGGTAAGCATTGGGAAATGAACAAGTTGATTTGGTTTTGGTGAAAGTCCTTCCCACTCGAGTGATTGCCATCCATTACAGAAACTTTCTACATATTCTACTAGTTGAGCATCCATTCTTGGATTTGTCCAATCGTTCATAGATGTTGCTATTTCTGACATGATTTTGATAATCTTTGGATCGTCGTATTTTGCGTACGAATCCGAAGAGCTGACACTAAACAAGTAACCCCAATGGGTGTCCATATCTTTTTCATATACTAGACCGTATGGTAAGGCATTGGCTGGTAATTGTTGTTTTGGAGCTAATGGCCGTACAACACGTAAGAACACATGCATACGATCGTGATGCTTGTACTCTTCATCAGCACATTTCTCACAAAGATTGTAATCTTCGCAGTTTTCACACCAAAAGCGAACACCACGAATTGGGAATGCACCACATCCGTTGCATTTAACACCAGTGTGAACATTGGTGCGGAATTGTGTAGTGTTTGTCCATCTGTTAGTGTACAAATGTGGAAGTGCTGCGGGAACACAATCGACTGGTCTTCTAATTTTGAGGAACAAATGAGTCTCATTGTGAACGCGAGATTTGCGTACGCATCGATCGCATAAATCATAATCGTCGCATTCGGTACAATGATAGCGAACACCAACAATTCTTGTAGCGCAGTTATTGCATGTGCATTCGTGGTCATCTCCAACAGATTTGAATGTGTAGAAAACTCTATTGCCATGTACGATAATTGTCTTGTCTTTGAGTTCATCTCCACCAAATGCACCAAGATCGTCCGCTCCTTTAAATTTGTTCGAGAATAATAGTTTCTCGCTCTTGTGAGTCTTACTATGCTTATCAAAACTGATAAAGATTGTTTTTGCACCTGGAATAACGATATCTCCAGCGTCTTTGATAACGGAGTACGGATGTGGTGATTCTCTGTAGGAAACCTTTTTCTTCTTCTCTAGTGCTGCTTCGAATAAAACCCAATCAGGAAGTCTTCTGTTATGAATAAAGCATTCACACAATTCGCGAACTATGGCAATTTGATCTACCCATGAAACATGTTCAAACCAATCTGATGGATTCACGTTCAATCTTTCAATAGGAACTAGATTGCTATCAGTTACGGTATCAAAGTGAGTATTGTCCGATTGTGTAACCTTTTTGCCTCTCCACCACTCTAATTGTCTTGCGGAGTGAGCTTGGCAACGAGTAACGTCTTGTGAATGGTATTTTGGAACACTGTTTGGACCTGTACTTGTCATCATACATGATGTACATGCTTTGATTTGTCTTGTGTAAGCATCATCTTGATAGCTGTAGATGTGATACTTGGTCTCTTGTGAGAAACTGCTTACACATAAATCTGAAGCAAGTAGTGTACGTATAATAGACATGAGATCGAGTAGCGCGTGGAAGTTGGGTAACGCCATAGCTTCAACTTCGTTATATTTTTGGATTTCAAGGTACAAATCTTGTAATTCTGAACGGAATCGTTTCAAACCTACTAGTGATGGAGGAGTGTATGGTTGGTTTGGTGTTCTTAGAATATCACTAATTTCAGTGCACATGATTCCAAATGCTTCACAAACTGTCTTTTTGAATGGTGCAAATGGAGTTGTAATGTACTGTAACACTTTTTCAAACGTTCTAGCTCCAATCTTTTCACGCAGCATGTGTCTATGCCAGAACTGTCTGGATGCGTTTCGTAAGCAGAGTGTAGCAAGAGCCAAGTTTGGTTGACTCAACGCTTGTCTCTCGTCTAAACGATAACTACTTGGTGTAGCATAAAAGTAGAAGCCTGAACCTTCTACAAGTGACACTGTTTTGAATTCAAAAAAGAAATGGTCACCTGAAATGACCAATCTATTTGGAATTTCTCCAGGACCCTTGACTGGTTGAATAGCAGGTTTCTTACCCAAACTATCAAAATAGAAATTGATCATATCATTAATGGCGAATGTACACTTGGAGAATGTGAGGACAATTGAGGAAGCGCCCCAGAAACGAACTAAATGTCTAGTTCCAAGATACTCACTCTTGAAATCTATCTTTCTTGTATGTGGAGCAGCGTCCAAGTACTCATTTAGCTCTTTGAATGATTCTGGAACCAAATGGTCAAACATTGAGTACGTTGCTAATTTTGAATTATTTTCTCCAATGACTTGTACTTTGGTTTCGTTCAATTGTTGTGTCAATGTTTGCAATGTTGCATCTAATTGTGGATCCACGGCCACCATGTTATGATCTTGGAGTTGGTATTGATCCAAGAATAAAATCTTAACTGATTTGTACAGTTGCGATCTCACAAAAGCATAATTAGGTTGTGGAATGTTAATTGTCTTCAATGCACCTTGTGAGTACACATTTCTCAATATTTTTCTGCAAAGTAGTGTGCCAGTAATCGTATAGTAACTTGCAACTTTTTGTGTCAAATTTGACAAAGAAATGGATCTAAACTCTTGTGGAGGAGTCATCAAGTGTTGGGTACTTACAAACGCAGTGTATGTATCACCCGATACAGGATCAATGGTTTGTAAATGAGCACCATTACCCATCTTTCGAACGACTACACCGATTTGACTCTGCATTCTAGCAATTGACGCATTGGTGGAGAGATTCTTCTTGTCATCGTTCAAATAGGGACTAACAACTAACAAATCATCCACATTGACTTTTGCGAGTTGTACATCACTAAACGTATTCTCATTGATTTTGATTTCTGGGTTTTGTAGGATACCCTTCATCGTTAATGATTTGATTTCATAGGCATGTGCAGTAGCGCCCAAAAACGCGACACCTTTGTCATCTTGTTCTGATGTAGGATCTTCGACTACATCTCCATCGAGTGTGTTACCGTCCAACAGCCAATTCAAAGCAACTTGAACATTATCTTTGCAAATTTTGAGTGCTTTCAAACATAGTTCTGGTTCAAAGCCCATACGTATTAGTTCATCAGCGAGTTGATGACGAAGTGGACGTGTCCTGCTTCTGTACAACCATGCTGCAGCAGCGTTCAAATTGTTTGGATATTGTTGTAGTGCGTTCTTACATTCGACTTCTGGGAACCCAAGAGTTGCCAATTCATCCATCATAAGTCTGTGGTATGTTATTCCTGTTTCAGGATCGACTTCACTCTCTGTGGATGGTGGTAGTGATGTGTTGGGTACAAGTTGACGATTGCCACTTTGACTTGACACCATTGCAGTATAAATGCCCTTGTATGCTCGTGCGAGTGCGAATTGGAATTGACCAGAAAGATTGGTACGAATACTTAGTCTATCTCCGCGTAAATGAATCACAGGGAAACAATTCTTTCCATCAAAATTGACATTGGTAAAGGCATTTCCTAAGTAAGTTCCATTTCGTGTGAAAAAGATAACTTTGTGTTCTTTGGTGTAACCACAACCAATGACATCTCCCTTGGCGCATGGAGCACCAAATTGTGATTTAAATAGTTGTGAACCACGATATAACGATCCGTTTGTGATGTGGTATGTGAAACTACCTTCTAACACATCAGGCCATTGTCGATTGTTACGGACTTCTTCTGCAAAACCAAGCGCAATAGCACTGTTTGCCTTTCCACTGTTTGTAATTTCTACTTCGAAATAGAATCCTGGCCAATGTACAGGAACTGGATTATCTGTTCCGACCATACTCAATCCATTGGTGTTGTGTGAAAATGTAATCTCATTGTGAGTATTGACTGTATCGACACTATATCCTAAACCATTGTAGGGAGCTAGGAATGATGTTGGTCCTTTTGATTCGTCGTTGCCTGTTTGTGTCTGTGCTTGTTGTTCATGGCTATGATTTTGCAAATAAACACGTAATTGCATCGCTTGTTGCAAACGTAGCGTAAGTGACTCGAATCGTTCCAATGATGGGATCGCATCAGGTGCCGCCATTTTGAGAGACTTACATGGGAATTTACCTTCTCCAGATCCACAATCACAATAGAACTCTCCAACTTCTGGAGCGCCAAGTCTATGACCACGATGACAAGTACGAGCACATGCAGAGCAAACTGCACGAGTGTTTGACATACCACAAGTAATACACGAGTAGTAATGCTGTCTTGTGAATCGTTTTCCTGTAAATGCATACGAACAAGAATCTAGTTTGAGTTCTGTACCGTACATAATCTTGGTATCATGTTCTGCATATTTAAGTAACGATTGGAACTCTTCCATATCACCTTTGAACAGGTACTCAGCAATGGCACTCTTGTCTTGAGTTGCCCATTGATCAATTAAATGTAAAGTTCTTGTCCACAAATTGGTAAAGAGAATTTGTGCGCTAGAATCATCTGCTTTGTGATGGTGATGACAATGTGCATGACTTGTTGAAATTGTGTCACCACATACTTGTACAAATTTGAACAGTGACTTGACAAAATCTTGTGTGAAATCGAAAGCCGATTCTTGGAGTGGATCTTCTGTCAATGTTCGAAGATTCTCAAATGGTACACGTTGTACTTTGTGAATTACTTTTTCATCTTTGACAAGTACTTTAGCAGTGTGTCTGTTTTCTTCCAAACAAGTTACTGTCACGTCCATCCACTTTCCATTCAACAAAACTTGTACATCTTCACCAACTTCTGGAATGTGACGGAAACCGTTGATGAGTGTAATGGATGACAAAATATGTTTAAATGTTTTGATCATGTCATCAGTGACTACCAACTTGTCAAATCCGACTTTTAGGTCTTTTTGCGTTTCCAAAATACTATTGAGCGATGCGTACGATTCTTCCAAAAGTTTTTGAATCATAGCACTAATAGTCTTCTTCCAATGAGTAGATGACGTGTTCGAGTCAAATAGTCTTCTAATGAGTGAGAATACTTCTCTTGCCATTCGAAGTCCCATAGGACTTGAATCAGGTGATTGAGGATCACTACCAACAACTTGTCGGATTTCATACGAACCCAAAAAGTCGAATAGAACATTGAGAAGTGAACTTTGACCAAGATCGACAGTCTCTTGAGATTCGCTTTCTTCTTGAGGTTGACCAAGAATAATTTGTCCGCATAGTTGCAAAGCGAGTTCTTGCACGCGAGGGAAACCTAGTTTGAGCAGTGGTAATAGTAATCGTTGGAAACGTGTCGATGATAAACTTGCTTGTGCTGATTCTGTACTGCATAAACTGACCATTAACGATAACATTTCTTCTAAAACGGCAGGTTGAGGATTTCCATGGCCTGACATCTTTTCCAACTCATCGAACAATAGTCCGAAAATCTTGTCACGAAGTTGGTTCAAACGAGAACGAACGTTTGCTCTGCGAACAACTTGTATTTGATGCATTTCACGTTCATCCCATTCTTCTAACATTTCCACACAACGTACGGACAAGAGGCGGAAAATCTTCCATGCTCGTTTGTTGTTATCTTTCTTCTCTTCAATACGTGATGATGATTTTTTAAACTTGCCAGTGCTTGCAACTTCCTCTCCTTGGTCGTACATTAATGGGCAAAGTTTTTGCAAGAAATCTAGTGCCAATACCCACTCAATGTCTGATGGTTTGAAACTAAAGAAGCACGAATCCAAAATTTCACGCAATAGTCCAGTATTGAGCACATTATAGTCTGTAGGTTCGAATTCTGACATGACAGCTTGTAAAAACTTGTTGAATGAGTCACCTAGTACTTCATTATAGACTGGTCCACATCCCTCGATATTGTTGAAATAATGGAAATCGACACTATTATGTTTCTTCATGGATCGACTCTTGAGTATTTCTTTTGCTCCTTGCAGAATTTCTGCCTTTACGCTTCCGTATTGTGTACATGTTAACAGCTCGGTGTACATGCGGAATGCACGAGCACGATTGAGAGCACGTTCTTTTCTCATTGACATTAGTGCTTGGATTCTCGAAGGGATGATATCACTTTGTACAAACGTGAGAACTAGATCTGAAATTCTGTCAATGTTTCGTTTGTCATCTTGTGAAATGTGTGCAACACCTTCTCTTTTCAGTGTGTGTGATTTCCATTTTCTTCCAATACGCCAAAGTACGAATATTTGTTTCCATCGTGACAATGCTTGTTCTCTATTATTCATCTTTTGGGGAGTCACACCCTTTAAGACTTTCATAGTCGACAAGTTAGTTGAACTACTTTGTTGCTGTTGAGAAACAATTGGTTCAGCGTTTGATCGCGTTTGTCTGTCCAACGTTTCAATAATGTAGTCAACTGGTGTTGAGATGTCTTGTTCTGAACCAACTGCAGGAACGTGAGCAAAAGTGGCACTTCTCAACGAAGCCAAGAATTGTGCTTTTTGTACAATAAATTCTTTGATACTGTGGTACTGCGTTTGTTGTTTTTGCTTCTTTGATGCCATCCACATACGTATCTTTCTAGCATTTCTCCATACCATGAGTAGTCCTGATGGAGGAATTGGTTTTGATTTCATGTTACTTTGGTAGTTGATAACTTCATCTGTGAAACGTATGGCTACACCAACCAAATCGGTGTGCTTGAGTACTGCAGCGATAACAGCTCTTTCAGAAGCAATAATATCTGCATTTTCCAGGAACGTAGCACCTTCATTGCGCAAGTGCTCATAAATAAATTTGATCATCTCTCCTGCGCGATTTTGTGCGTGAACTAAATCTTGTAAGAATTGATCACGAATGCTCAACTTTTCTTCTTCCTCTTGAACGGGAAGGGAATGTCCTTCTTTCAAATTCATTCCTGATTGTTTCCTACGATTGACTGGTAAATTTAGTTTCACACTAAGTTCTTTCCATTCGTTAATTTCAAGTCCATTGGCGAAAAGTTGGGAACATAACCATGATGCGTACAAGGTTTCATCTGGTGAGTATGGATACGATGATAATACAAATGCACAACATCTTCCTCCTAGCCATCCCAATTTTTTCTCTATTTCATACAACCAATTTTGATCGAATACAGGATACACTGCGCATCTCATACCCCAATCAGTATGCTTGTCATCTGACATGAAAGTCAAATTCATAGAATTTCCCCACGTCATGAGTGGGTTAACCGGTATCGTGTTTCCAAATCCTGAAAACTGTAGTGCTTGTACATTGGGTACTCCATTGTTTCCAGAAATGCGCAAATTGTCAGAAGGTGCCGCAGTTCTACATCTTGGATCAAACTTGACTGCAACAGCTACGACAGATGTTTGTTCATCTGGTTTATCGAACGCAACTTCTATTTTTTGATTGATACTACTCTCATATGGATGATCTGTTTCAACGATATACCACTCGAATGGTTTATCCGATTTTTCTAGTAACGTATTCAACAAGTTGACCGAACGTAAAATATCAGTTACGTATGGGTACAAGAATGCAGTTAACTTTTGCATTTGTTGTGTTTCTTCTTGTGAGTGTCCACAACGCCACATGAATTTGATAAACGCTTCGAGTAATGGAAACGCTTGTCTTCCAAATAATGAATCATGAAGTGTTTGTTCGATCCTTTGTTTTGTCATCATCCACGCTTCTTGGTTTTCTTTTTGTGGTTCAAGTTCAGTAAGTTCTGAACATGCAGCAGATAAAATTTCTGCTGATGCTTCTAAAACTCCAGATCCATATTCTAATAGTATTTTTCCAGTTCCGGAACTTAGTGAAATTGTTGGTAGTGTCGATGCTTTGGATCGAACATAGACTCCAGAAATTACTTTGACCAAATGGTTTAACCACATGAGCAATAGTCGTTGGAAATACAAATTAATTCCATCAATGAGACCCATATTGGCTTCTGGTTGCCGTAGTTTGTCTTGCGTGTTTTTCTTCAAAAATGTAATGATACAATTCAAAAATGGTAGGGGTGATTCGTTCGACCCAATACCTTGTATCATGAACGAATCAAACAGTATTGAATCATCAGTCATCTTTTGCAACACCTTGTACAAAATCATACTCTTCAATGATCGTGGTTGATACGTCCGAATGGCATCAATAATAAAATCTTTTTGCATCACATGTGAAGCAAAGAACAGTGTGAAACCAGTGCATATAATCGACGCCATTTCACTCACAATAATTTCTGATTCTCTCTCATTTAAATAATACTGTACAGGTCTGGGAGATGGTGAAGGTATTTTTGTGATAACGACGAAACAATCCGCGTGTGAAATTTCATATTGCAATTCATCTGGATCGGTAGGATTCTGAACGGATCCTCCTTTTTGATTGTTCTTTTGTTGACTTTTCCGTGGTGATGTTCTTGGTACAGTAGATTCACTCGCACTGTCCACTTCTATATTTTCCGTTTTAACTTCTTCTGGTTGTTGATTGCGCAAAATTTGGAAGAAATACTCTTTCAGTTCCACCAAAAAGTCGTTACTAACTGTTCTCGTTGTACTCTGTGAAATACGACCCGTTAAACTTGACAATTGTTCTTGATCTTTTTTCCATAGTGATAGTGATTCGATATTGATACGTAGTAACCGTAGTACTGCAACAGCAGAGTACATGCGTGCATAATTGGCATTATTGTCATTTCCTACATCGGCAGATAGTAATCGATCTAGTAATGACCGCAGTACCTCAAATGTTTGTGGAAGTGCTTCTACACAGAAACTAATGTTCACTGTGTTATTGGTGTTACTTGTTACTGTCTTACTGTACAGTAATCCTGGTCCACTCAAGTACGCCGATGCGAGTAAATCCAAGTGTGATAATAAAAATACAAATAGGCGACGAACAGAAATTGGTTTCTTGGTACTGTTGGGTAGATTATATTCTGGATTCTTGATCACTCGTTGTGGATCAAATTGCGCATTGTTTTTCTCTTCGTCTTTAAAATTGTTGGTTTGGATGTGTGATAATTTTTCATAAATAATGGCTTGGAATCGTTGCAATGATTTGATGGTTTCTGGTCGGAGTGAAATTCCTCCCTCATCAGTTTCATCATTGGGTAAAAAATCTCCTTGTCTTGCGCTTCCTGTTGGTGGTTTCGCAGTTGCTGTTGTCGTGATAGATAGCATACTACTCAATACCATGAGCATATCTAGAAGCGAACCTTTTCCTAATGCAAGTAAAAATAGGGACAATATCGACTTGGATTTCCGCTTTACCGAGTTTTCACGATCACTAGAAAAATTCATCAAATAGTCT